>Ga0315308_1001623_pt1 | contig 12867 bp, 10 predicted proteins | sample TDP3_MG_FD_203078 | JGI IMG/M metagenome (GOLD analysis project Ga0315308, IMG submission 203078) | Freshwater sediment microbial communities from Lake Towuti, South Sulawesi, Indonesia - TDP3 | ecosystem: Environmental > Aquatic > Freshwater > Lake > Sediment | place: Indonesia: South Sulawesi... | reverse complement strand
TGGGTAAAGGCATAACGGTCGTCAAGAAGGGCGAGGCCGAGAGGATCAAAGTCGGCGCATTTCCGACCCTGAAGAAGGTTATGGACCAAGCTGTAGCCGCAGGCGTAAGGATGATGGTATGCGATCAAAGCACACAGCTATTCAATCTGAAAAGGGGAGATTTCGTTGAAGCAGCCCAGATCGTGGGAGCTGCAACCCTAAACGACTTGGTTCTTGAATCCGATGGAACCATGTGGTTTTAAGAAAATAGTCTCATCTTACATTGGCAGGGATTTCTTTGGAAATCATCAACTTCGATCACGCCGCTGGCAATCCAGTCGATAGGCGCGTTGTCGAATCTATGCTCCCGTATTTTACAGAGAAATTCGGCAACCCTTCGTCCATGTACTCTTCGGCAAGATCTGCCTACAACGCCATGGAAGAGGCGAGAGGCGAAGTCGCTGAGCTGATTGGGGCCAACTCTGAAGAGATCATCTTCACCTCAGGTGCCACCGAGTCAATCAACCTAGCACTTAAGGGATTTGCATATCGAAATCGTGGTAGAGGCACCCACATAGTAGCCACCGAGATCGAGCACATCTCAGCGCTTACAGTGTGCAAGCACTTGTCCAAACAGGGGTTCAAGGTAACCTATGCCCCTGTCGACAAGTACGGATTGTTGAGCCCGGAGAACGTGGAGAAGCTAATCACGGATCAAACCATCCTTGTCTCGGTTCAGTATGCTAACGGGGAAATCGGCACCATGGAACCCGTGCAAGCTTTGGGCAGGATTGCCCATGATCACGGAATAACATTTCATGTTGATGGTGTGGCAGCAGCTGGCAAGGTTCCAATAGATGTCGGAAGAGAAGAGACGGATCTGCTCACGCTATCATCAAATGACCTTTACGGTCCGAAGGGTGTGGGAGCGCTCTATGTGAAAGCCGGAGTCAAGCTGGAACCAATAACCCACGGTGGTGGACAAGAGAGAGGACTGAGATCGGGCACCGAGAACATTCCGGGCATCGTGGGGTTTGGAAAAGCAGCTGAAATAGCGAGAGCCGAGATGACCATTCACTCACGCAAGATGCTGCAGATCAGGGACAGACTGATTGATGGACTGACCACAAATATCGATGGCTGCTTTCTCAATGGACATCCAAAAGCCAGACTGCCTGACAATGCCAACGTGAGGTTCAACTATGTGGAAGGGGAGTCTCTCCTCCTAAACTTGGACATGCTCGGCATACAAGCCGCCACCGGCTCCGCATGCACCTCAAAGACTCTAGAGCCGTCACATGTCCTGCTGGCTCTCGGTGTCTCCCATGTAGACGCTCAAGGCTCTCTCAGCTTGACCTTGGGCAGGGAGAATACCATCGAAGAAGCCGAATTCCTCATAAGAGAGCTTCCGGCAGTAGTCGAGAGACTGCGCGCCATGTCGCCACTAGCTCCGAAGAAGGCCTGAAGATAGATGTACAGCGAGAAAGTCCTAGACCACTTCAAGAACCCTAGAAATGTCGGAGAGATCCCAGACGCCGACGGTGTCGGAACCGTGGGAAACCCCGTTTGTGGAGATCTCATGAGCGTATACATAAAGGTCAAAGACGGACGGATCTCTGACGTCAAGTTCAAAACGTTCGGATGCGGAGCTGCGATCGCAACAAGCAGCATGATAACTGAACTTGCAAAGGGCAAGACTATCAATGAAGCGTTGAAGATTACCCGGAAGGATGTGGCAGACAGCCTCGGCGGCCTTCCTCCCATCAAGATGCACTGCTCGAATCTGGCGGCTGATGCCTTGCATGCGGCAATCAACGACTACTACAAGAAAGGAGAGATGAGAAAATGAAATGTGAACTGTGTGGGACAGAACTCTCGCCAGAACAATGCGTCTTCGCGCAGAGAACAACCATCGATGGAAAGGAGTATGCTTGCTGCTGTGCACGCTGCGTGAAGAGACTGAAAAAGAGATAGCAAACTGATCCAAGACAAAGCGGTCTACAACGCTCCGTTACAGTCTTTGCCACGCCTCCAAATGTGCGTAGTTGTAGACAGATAATTGTCTAGAAATCCGGCAACTCGATCTCTCTCTGTCACAAAAAAAGACCGCTACCGTTTTATCAGCCACAGATCATGACCTTAAGATGCTTCAAAGTCATCCACGCCAAATTTGAGTTGGGATTCTGATGAATTCATCGATATCGCAGATCAGAAAACGTGACGGTAGAATAGTCACATTCGAGCCGGACAAGATTATTGCCGCAATACATAAGGCGATAGTCTCTACGGAGACCGAGGACGGAAAGGCTGCAGAGGAGCTTGGAAGAGAGGTTGTCAGAATCCTCGAACAGAGGTTTGTTGACAAGATCCCTGGGGTCGAGGACGTACAAGACATCGTTGAAGAAGTTCTCATTCAGAAAGAGTTTGCAAAGGTCGCCAAAGCCTACATCATATACAGACAGAAGAGGAGCGATGTCCGAGAAGCAAAGAAGATCTTCGGAGTCACCGACGAACTCAAGCTATCACTGAACGCCATAAGCGTTCTGGAACGCCGGTACCTCCTGAAGGATGAGAAGGGCGCCGTCGTAGAGAATCCAACTCAGATGTTTCAGAGAGTTGCCCGAGCCGTAGCCCAAGCGGACCTTCTGTATGACGAAAAAACTGATGTCGAGAAGACTGAGGCTGAATTTTATCAGATCATGAGGAACCTAGAGTTCATACCAAACTCGCCGACACTCATGAACGCCGGCACGGTTATGGGGCAACTCGCAGCCTGCTTTGTGATCCCGGTTGACGACTCGATTGAGAGCATCTTTGATGCAGTGAAGAATATGGCGGTGATTCACAAGTCAGGCGGAGGGACGGGGTTCTCCTTTTCTAGGCTGAGACCGAAGGGCGATGTGGTAAAGACCACGAAAGGTGTCGCATCTGGCCCCGTGTCTTTCATGCGCATCTTTGACACAGCTACGGACGTGATTAAACAAGGCGGGAGGAGAAGGGGCGCGAACATGGGAATACTGCGCGTCGATCACCCCGACGTCATCGAGTTCGTCACTTCAAAGTCGAAAGAGGGATTCCTTTCAAACTTCAACATATCCGTGGCGGTCACCGACGCTTTCATGGACGCCATTGAAAAGGATCAGAACTATGACCTTATCAACCCAAGAACAAGAGAATCCGCAAGAACTTTGCGAGCCAGGGACATTTTCAGCCTGATCGTCACACAGGCTTGGAGGACGGGAGATCCTGGGCTAATCTTCATCGACGAGATCAACAGACACAACCCAACACCAAAGATCGGAACCATTGAGAGTACCAACCCTTGCGGTGAGCAACCTCTGCTTGCATACGAGTCGTGCAATCTGGGATCCATAAACCTTGCAAAGATGATGCGTGAAGGACAGATAGACTATGACAAACTAGCGAGAATTGTAAGAATCGCAGTCCATTTCCTCGACAACGTAATCGACGTCAACAAGTTCCCTCTACCTGAGATAGAGGCGATGACCAAGGCGAACAGAAAGATCGGTCTAGGAGTGATGGGGTACGCCGATGCCTTGGTTCAGATGAACATAAGATACGATTCAGAGGAGGCGCTTTCGGTCGGAGAGAATATCACGAGCTTCATTGCCGAACAAGCGAAAAGAGCTTCTATGGAACTGGCCGAAAAACGTGGGCCGTTTCCCAATTTCACCGGAAGCATCTACGACCTACCCGGCGCGCCGAAACTCAGAAACTCAACGTTGCTCACCGTCGCTCCCACCGGAACCATAAGCATCATAGCGGGATGCGCGAGCGGGATCGAGCCTCTCTTCGCGATATCATACATAAGAAACGTTATGGAAGGAACCAGACTCCTCGAAGTGAACCCACACTTTGAGAAGGTAGCCAAGGAGAGAGGATTCTATAGTACGGACCTCATGGTTGAAATCTCGAAGCGCGGATCGATCAGAGAAATCAAGGAGATACCGGAAGATGTCAAGGATCTGTTCGTCACAGCCATGGACATTTCACCCGAGTGGCACGTAAGGATGCAAGCAGCATTTCAAAAACATGTGGACAACGCCGTATCCAAGACCGTCAATCTGCCACAAGACGCCACAATTGGCGACATCGAAAGAATTTACCTCTTAGCTCACAAGCTTCACTGCAAAGGCATCACTGTTTACCGATACGGCAGCAAGACGGAGCAAGTACTCTATATCGGATCGGTTGCACCCAGAGTGGAAGGCGAGAGTGCTGGTTTCATCAGCGCTTCTGCAGAATATGCGGGTGGATGTATGACCCCACTCTGTCAGTCGTAGGCCGAGGATGATTTGATGGGGTCGATCTTACTCTATACTGGGCAAGCCGGAGGAAAAACTACAACAGCCTTTGGACTCGCCTTGAGATCTGTTGGGCACGGGCACAAAGTCATAATGATCCAGTTCATGAAAGGCCTGAAAGATACGGGCGAAGTTAAGGCAAGTTCAAGACTCCAACCTGAGTTCGAGCTTTACCAGTTCGGTAGACCCGAATTCGTCAACCTCGACAAGCCAGACAGAGTTGACATTGAGCTGGCCAGAAAGGGTCTTGTTTTCGCCAAGGATATGCTCAGAAAAAAACCCAACTTGCTAATCCTTGATGAGATAAATTTGGCGGCAGCGAAGGGACTTCTGAACTCATCAGAAGTACTCGAACTCTTCAAACGAATTCCGACAGAGACTAATCTGGTCCTGACAGGGCGATTGGCACCCAAGGAGTTTGCTGAAGCTTCCGACTACGTCATCGAAATGATCGATAGAAAGAGACCCGCGAAGGAGCTGCCCGCCAGACCCGGCATCGAGTATTAGACACACGCACCTACAGCTATTCTCCTTTTTCTTGATAGACCTAGAAAATTCGACCGACACCTAGTCGATTGCATCCGTGAAACTAGGCTTATATTCCACAGCGGCGATTCCAGACCCGAATCGCGGCTACTGAGGCGAAAACATGAGTTCCGCACGCGGGCGAATTGAGAGCTTTTTCACTCCAAGCTCGGTTGCCGTCGTTGGAGCGTCGCCACTTGAGACGAAAGTTGGACACGTGATCTTTCACAATCTCGTAATCAATAGACAGAGGGAGATCCTGAAGGCAGAGCTCTTCCCAGTAAATCCGAAATATCAGACCATCCTCGGCATCAGGTGCTATCCCTCACTTCTCAAGTTGCCGGAATACATCGAAACTGTGGTCGTTTGTACGCCTGCAGCAGCTGTTCCTCAGATCGTCGAGGAGGCCGCAGCGCGGCGGTGCAAATCAATGATCATAATCTCTGCAGGCTTTAGCGAAGTGGGGAACAGGCAACTCGAGGATGAAGTCAGTAGAATTGGAAGGAAGGAAGGTATTAGGATAGTCGGCCCAAACTGTCTGGGTGTCTATGATCCACACTCTGGCATGGATACCCTCTTCCTGCCCGAAGTCAAACTTCTATCCTCTGGAAGAGAAGTGATAGCAACTCCAAGACCCCTGAGAGGTGAGGTGACACTCATAACCCAAAGCGGAGCTTTCGGAGCAGCGGCTCTAGACTACATGGCGGGACACGGCATTGGTGTGAGCAAGTTCGTGAGCTATGGAAACAAAGTCGACGTGGCGGAACCGGAGCTCCTCAACTACTTCATGGAAGACGAGAAGACGAAGGTCATCCTACTCTACACTGAAAGCATCAGTGACGGAAGAAAATTCTTGGAAACGGCTCAAGAAGTCTCAATGAAGAAACCAATAGTTGCACTCAAAGTTGGAAGAACGAGGGCTGGAGCCCGGGCAGCCGCGTCACATACGGCTTCGCTGAGCGGGGAGGACAGGATCTACGAGGCGGCCTTTGGACAGTGTGGAGTCATACGCGCCGAAGCGATGGAAGAATTCTTCGATATCGCAAGAGCCGTTCTCACCCAACCTCCTGCCGCAGGCAGAAGGGTTGCTATACTGACGGATGGAGGCGGACCCGGCATTATGGCTGCAGACAGGTGTGAGGAGTCGAATTTGATTGTCGAGAGATTCTCCTCGGAAACAATGGCGAAGTTCGAGGCCCTCAAGAAAGAGGGGGCACTCCCACTTATCATGACAGATGTCAATCCCGTCGACCTGACGGGGTCTGCGACAAGTGAAATGTACGAGAAGGCGCTCAACGTTCTTCTCGAGGATGACCGCGTTGACAGTATAATCGCGATTGTCTTGCATCATGTGCCTGCGATCCTTGACGACGTGATTGAGAAGATTGCCAGGAGTATGAGTTACCACAGCAAGCCTATCACGGTTTGCGACATAGGTGGAACGGAGATGGCTGAAGAGTTTAGGACTAGGTTTGAAAAGTATTGTTTGCCATCCTACTCAACCCCTGAGAGAGCTGCGAGAGCGATCTACGGCCTCACGAGATACGGAGATTACCTGAAGAGAAACAACGCTTTCGAGGATTACTTGAAGATCTTCACGTGTACTCCGAAGATCCGCCTAAACCTTGAACCCGGAACCAAGGCCTAGCAAGCTTCACATCCGTCGTTGAGGCGCCATCTCGAGCCTCTCTCAAAGACGAGAAATCTGGTTGCTTCAGGGTCTATTTCAGGCCAGTAAGTGTAGATTCCCGACCTTCACCCTGTCAAGACACTTCCTTGCAGCGGCATAGCATTCTTCGACCTGCCTTCTCGGAGTCACAGGCAGATCGACCATGAGGTAATCTGGATGGAAGACCAAAAGGGAATAGGGTATTCCACGATCCAGATCGGAGATGAACCTCGCTATCTTCTCCACCTCCAAGGCGTCAACATAACCAGGGACAAGCAACGTCGTTGCCGTAAGCACTGGCAGATCGGACCTTCCGCTATAATACTCGCGCGCTACCATGGCGAAATTCTCATACGATCTTCTATTGTCTACGCCTGAGAGCACCATACTCAAGTCAGCCTCAAAGCACTTGAGGTCGAACTTCATGTTGCCTCCGCTTGCACAGGATAGGTCGGCCGCTCTTTTCACCAGCTCCTTATTTCCTCCTCCATTCCATTCGAAGCATATTCTCAGTATGCGACCTCTGTTCTCTTCCAGCACCCTCCGTGAGACGGCCAACGCATACGGGAGTTGAGGCTCCGGCGAACCACCGAAGAAGCATATACACGAGAGCCTGCGATTTCGTGCAACCACCCCCGCAAAGTCATTATCCGACATCCTCTCGGCCCCTACGAGGTTCTTGTGGGAGTAGTTCTGGCAGAATAGGCAGTCGAAGTTGCATCCATAGAAGAAGACCGCGAGGTTGGAATAGCCTCTCTCAGCCCATTTCGTGCGGGCATATTTTGGGTATCCTGCACCCGTCCCAGCGGGGCAGAACCAGGCTGAGCAGCAGTTCGTCACGTGGGGGTCTTCATAGGCATAGAGCAAGCCGCTCGATGGCGTTGACCTTGATTCGAGCTTGCCTTTCACATTGGTTCGGAGACCGCAATAACCTGTTTGCCCTACCCCGATGATACACTCATTTGCACAGATGTTGCAGGGGATTCCATCTGACGCTCGCGGAGGAGAGGAGGGCAGTCCGTAGTTGGCGCGTGATCTTCTGTGCGTCTCCAAAGCGTGTCTCAGCGACACTTCGGGATCTTTCCGGATGCAGTCGACGCACACGCCTAGGGACTTGGAGACAAATCTCTCTGTTGCAGAACAGATCACACATTTCGTCGGCATGCTCTACAGCCTTTGGGCAGAATCAGAGTCCGGATCACCAATCTCATATTCATATTAGACTCGCTGGGACTGCGTGCCCTCGAAGATCTCCACCGTAGATTTCACCACGGTTGAACCTTCGCTCATGTGTTTAATGCAAGCCCGTTGACGGTGCGTGGACTCTTATCCCATTCCTGGTTTGCCCATCAACGTTTGAAGATACTTGATCTGCGAGACCTGTGCTTCCAAGATGCTCTCTAGCTTAGCCTCAGACTTCTTGACGGCCTCCAGAGACTTGACCAGCTGAAGACATTTCCCATATATTAACTCCATGACTTCCTTGTACATTGCGTCCAAGTGTTCTCTCGACTTTGCGCAATCCTCGCCGCAGAGGTCCAGCGCTTGAAGGAAGTGCCTGTAGAACGCCTCTATCTTCTCTTCAGTAATGGCATCCAGTATCTTCTTGGACCTGTCTTTGATCTCCTTCTCCGACATTCCCTGAAGCAGCATCGGGTATTCCATTTTGGAGATGAGATAGAATTGGGCCGGGTTGTAGGCGATCTCCGTAAGTGTGTCGATGGACTGCATGATGAGATGGTTCTTCTCTTCCCCGTTCTCTGTCTTGGAGCAGAGGTCGCAGAGCTTCTTGGCTTTGATTACGCTGTCTTCGAGCCTTGCTTCTCTACCTTCGACAGCCATCGGTCGCATCAAGATAACACGCCATCACAACATATCAAAGCCTCAGCTAAAATCTGTAGTGTTCGATTCCGTTTTCATGCCATTTAGGGCACCATCTGAGTTCCGGACATTCTTTGGAACAGAACAGAGCGTCTAACATAACCGTCTGCTCCGAACCGCATAAATACGGGTTCAAGTTGGTCATAGAGACGCCCATGAAGGGATCACAAATGGCGCTGCCATTGACCGGAATAAGGGTCTTGGATCTTACACACGCGATGGCTGGGCCTATGTGTACGATGTTTCTGGCCGATCTTGGGGCTGAGGTAATAAAGATTGAGCCTCCTTGGGGAGAGATGACCCGCGTTTTCCCACCGCTAATCAACGGAGGAAGCCCCTACTTCGTATTCCTAAATCGTAACAAGAAGGCGCTGTCACTGAACCTGAAAAGCCCGAAGGCGGTCGAGATCTTCAAGGCCCTTTCAAAGATCTCAGATGTAGTGATCGAGAACTTCAGCGTCGGAGTGATGGATCGCCTCGGAATTGGATACGAAGCTCTTCGAGAAATAAATCCGAAGATCATATTCACTTCCATCACCGGCTTCGGGCAGTATGGGCCATATTCGAACAGACTCTCCTTCGATCCTATCGCCCAAGCGGCCAGCGGATACATGTTTCTCAATCAGCAAATGGCTGATCCCCAAGGCCCCCCAGTTCAGGCCCCGGATGCCATCGCCGACAGTGTGCCAGCACTGTTTGCAGTTATCGGAGTCCTTACCTCCCTGTATCATAGACAACTTACCGGAGTCGGGCAGAGGATCGATGTTGCCCAAGTTGATAGCATGATCTCAATTCTACCCTCGGTATCCTTCTTCCAGCTTGCCGGAGTAACCTTCCACGAAGCCATAGAGAAATACCGCGTCGGCGTCTCGGGGCTCTATAGAGCGAAAGATAGCTATGTCATGATCACAACACCACCAGGAGATATCTTCGACCGATTCGCCAAAATGCTAGGAGTTGAAACCGTAGACGAGAAAGTCGTCGAGAGCTGGGCGAAGGAGAGATCCACTGAGGAGATCGTCTCAAAACTGGTTGAGACCCGGGTTCCGGTAGCTAGAGTCCTCAATATTGAACAGATGATGAAAGACCCACACGTGAATGCCAGGCACATGATAGTTGAGATGGATCATCCACAAACCGGGGCCACAAAGATGCCGAACTTTCCACTCAAGATGAGCGAAAGTCCCGGCACGGTCAGGACGAGAGCGCCTCTGATCGGAGAGCACAACGCGGAGATTTTGGGCGGACTCTTGGGAATGCCGATCGAAGAGATTGAAAGACTGAAAAAGGAACAAGTTCTCTGAATTGGCATAGCGCCTCATAGTGTGCCAGCTCGCAACAGCAATAGGATTTAACCTCCTGACCCGCCCATTGATTGCTCGCGCTCAAGTACCGGATAAATGACAAGCTTTCGTCTTTGGAGCTCACGAACAAAGCATAGATTCAGATATGCAGACACAGTTCTACATCTTCAGAAGATCGTCAGAAGATCCGTATTACTGGTTCAAAGAGGGCGGATAAGAATGACTTGTCACACTTGTGGGAAGGAGGCTGTCTTCAAGTGCTCGATATGTGGCTCGACTTTTTGCCAAGATCACATCCGACTCTTGCCTGTGTGCCCGACTCACGTGACGAGGCATGGATTTGCACACAGAGTAGAGGAACAAGCGTGTAATCAAGATGATGCGGTGGGCAATTGGATCGAAGCACTGTTCTCGCGTTCGGGAGAGCAGCCTCTGACTCTTACCTTCGGACGAACCTTTCGAGTGTTGGACTTGCCACGCTTCGTCGCTTACGTCGACGATAGGCCGGTCGGGTTTCTATCATATGCAGAGCTCGAAAGCGACCTCTTGATAGTGGCATTTGCGGTGCTTCCCGAGTTTCAACATGGAGGAATTGGAGGAAGTCTGATCGAGAAGGCGTCCCACACCGCGAAGGAACACTCAAAGAGTAGGCTCCTCGTGTCGACATCTAATGACAACGTTCCTGCGATCTGCTTCTACTTGCACCTCGGGTTTCATATCATCGAAATCCAGAGAGGCGTATTAGCTAGGAAACATGGACAGATTCTTTCTGGAATCATGGGTATAGGGATCAGAGATGAGATTCAGCTGGAGAAGGCTCTGTTCGAGCCGTAGTTCATGATAACCTTATGCTCATCACGTCTTAGCTGGATATGACAAGATCACTAGGCTGGCGAGGGACCGAATATTGAAGAGCTCGAAGTATCAGTCTTGGGAGAATCCGAGATGCGAGATCTTCAAGTCACTCGCCCAAGCAAAGCCCATGAGCAGAGATTTCTGTCTCGTTTGTAAAGGCGGCCGACTCCTCTGTGGACTCCCCACTTGCCCTCTCTTGAGGAGAGTACGATTCCAATCACCCATCGAGGAAAGATTGAGAACAGAGTTGTTTGGACCGAGCCCATCCATCTTCGTCGGGTGGAGAGGATATCCAGAGGTGTTTGTTGGCCCCCTGACCTCCATCTATGAGGGGGAAGCAGCTCTCCTAGACGATCCCTCGCGCTGGTATGGTCTCGACTTCGACGAGATCATCAGACTTCGATCGTCACTAGTGCGCTCAAAGGCGCGGGAAGATGCAAGAAAGGCAGGCAGGTTGCATCTGAACCTTCAAGAAGTCGCTCTTTCGACCAAGCCCGTTGACACTGAGGTCAGGTTCAAAGCAAAACCTAGGTATGGCATTTCTTTCTCTCCAGTGTCTCAACCTATGGGGCCAACAGGCATCCTAGAAAAGCTTGAGATCGCGTCAAACCCAGTCATCCCGAAGAAAATGGATCAGCTCATAGAAGATGAGGTGAGGGCGACAGAGGCCGCGAGAGAGCTATACCGATCCGGATACGACGTGTACTATCTGGCGCGAGTCCTTTCTTCAGGATCCCTGGGCAAAAAATATGCAAGGAGACTCGTCCCGACGAGGTGGAGCATAACAGCCACGGACGATATCATAGGTAGAAACCTCATCCAAGAGATCAAGAGCTATCCTCTGATCTCTGAACACATGGTCTTCCACAACACCTACTTGGAGAATCACTTTGAGATCCTCCTATTACCCTCGGCGTGGGAGTTTGAACAATTCGAAGCATGGGCTCCGAACACCCTCTGGACGATGTCCCTCTCAGAACCCAAGATAGTGCACGAGAACGAACGTTACAAGGGAAGAACGGATTACGCTCTCAAAGAGGGAGGCGGCTACTATGCAGGACGTTTGGCAGTCCTAGAGGCTCTCACAAAGATGAGAAGGCAAGCTGCCGTTTGCGTCTTCAGAGAGACGTATGAAGGCTACGTGATACCAGTGGGCGTCTGGGAAGTCAGGGAGAATGTCCGCGCCGCCATGTCCAATGCCCCAGAGAGGTTCTCCTCACAAGAAGAGGCGCTCAAGCGGATAGGGTCTAGACTCCGAATTGATGTCTCACGCTATGCGGCCAAGAGCGAGATACTTACCCAAAAGAGGCTGCTCGAGTTCAAGATATAGATGAAAAGCCACCCTCTTCTTGATCGTGTTTCATTGACGTATGAACTGATCCATGATCGAGAAACACTTTATACCCCATGCCTCCAAAGCTGGCGCAACCTTCAGGTGTCTTGATATGGAGGCATATTTGCGCAAACGAAAGGTATTGATGATACCCGGGCCGACAGAGGTCTCTTTCAGTGTTCTGGCGGCGATGTCTAGGCCCGTGATGGCACATTATGGGCCCGAATGGACTCCTATAATAACCGAGACGACAGACATGTTGAAGAAAGTCTTTCAGACGAAGAATAACGTCTTCATTATGCCTGGATCAGGAACCCTCTCCATGGAGACTTCGGTAGTATCGCTCTTTGAACATGGAGACAAAGTGCTCAGCATTATCTCAGGATTCTTCGGCAAAAGGTTCAGAGATCTAGCCTCCTCACATGGGGCCAAGGTCGTAGAGCATCAAGTCGCCTTCGGCGAACCCATAGAGCCAGATGTCGTTGACAGAAAGCTGGCGCAGGAAAAAGACGTGAAGGCCATCACGGTCATACATAACGAGACATCATCAGGGACGATCGCTCCCATCAAACAACTCGGAGAAATTGCCAGAAAGCACGATGCTCTTCTAATCGTAGATTCGATCTCTTCATTGGGCGGCCTTGACCTGCGAACCGATGAATGGAATGTTGACGTGAATGCTTCAGCCTCACAGAAGTGCATCGGCGTGCCACCCGGGTTATCACTGATAGCGGTCGGAGAACGGGCGTGGGAGTTCATGAAAAGGAGAAAAAGCCCGATCCCTGGGATCTACATGAACCTCTCAAAGTGGAGAGAGGCTGCAAAGAAAGCAAGCTCCCCTGTCACAACCCCAAGCTCTCTGATACTGGGTCTCAGAGCTAGCCTGATCGAGATCCTTGAGGAAGGCTTGGAGAAGAGGTTCAGCAGACACGCTGTAGCTGGGAGGGCGGTCAGGGAAGGAGTCAAAGCGATGGGTCTCCAACTCTTCGCAGTCAA
>Ga0315308_1001622_pt1 | contig 12875 bp, 14 predicted proteins | sample TDP3_MG_FD_203078 | JGI IMG/M metagenome (GOLD analysis project Ga0315308, IMG submission 203078) | Freshwater sediment microbial communities from Lake Towuti, South Sulawesi, Indonesia - TDP3 | ecosystem: Environmental > Aquatic > Freshwater > Lake > Sediment | place: Indonesia: South Sulawesi... | reverse complement strand
GGGTCATTGAACATTTCCGAAACCAACTCGGCTGCTTCTCCAATCTTTCCCGCGCCTAACACTCCAGTGGCATTCATTTGCTTAACGAGTTGGCTGACGCTCATTCCCTTGCGAAGTTTCATCTGCTCGACGCGTCTCAATTTGTTAACACGTCTCCCTTTGATAGAATGGACTACACAAACAAAAGGCTAATCTAAAATTTTATGCCCTTCTAACCCTTAGTTCGCATGATTTTTGTTCTGCCCAAAATGCGCCAGTACTCAACCTCAACGCCAGATGAAAGCCTGCTCTTTAAATCTTCGTCTTCAGGAAAGGGCGACTCAAAAACCTCATAGGTTTCTAGGTCCATCAACTGCACCGTAGACGGCAACTTAGCTAGAACCTGACCGCTACGTTTCTCAATTATTGGCACCTCAACCTGCGAATCCACAGGTTTCACAAAAGTTCTTTTTACCTCGTCGAAAACGCCTATGGCTACGACACGAGCCTTGGCTGAACCGTGTTTGCCAGGTTTAGACTTGGCGTAGTCAACTATGCGGCAGGGTTCGCCTTCAACCATGACGTAGCTGCCAACTTTTATTGACCCAAGTTCAACAGGTTTGCTCATTAAGACGCCTCAAGTTCAATGTGACAACTTTTACAACAGTGATTTTGTAGTTTAAAAGTTCTTTGGGCGCTAATTTATATTTTCTCTTCTTTTCTTGTGCGCTAAATTTTCATGCGGGTGGTTTTGTCGGGTCTCACGTATTCAATTTCCGCAGGATGTATTTCTAATAAAGTGTAGTTAGGGTCATCTACGCTTTCCCAATGTTTGCTGAAAGAATCAAAATGTTTAGCTATCTTCGCTTTCATCTCTTTGGCTTCAATTATTTTGGCTAGCCCAGCAACTCTTATACAACAATTTCTGTCGTCTTCTTTGAAAAGTAAACAAAATTCTACCTTTGGATTTCTTTGTATTTGTTTAACCTTTGCACTTGTTGTGTCCGTTGTAATCCAAAATTTTTTATTAAAGTGAATCAGCGTTACGGGTCTAACTCTAGGTTGATCGCCTTCCATGGTTGCCAAGGATATATGCTGAAAACCCTTAAAGCGACTCCATACCTCTTTAATCATATAAGATTTGTCAGCCATTGAAGCGTCTCCTTGCCATTTTGTAATTCCACACTCTCATAAACGAAAATAAGTTATAGTTAATTATTCTATCGCTAAGTGTAAAGGGCGCTGGTGAACAAACGTTTGGCTAAAAAAGTGGGCATCGTCAGCCGCGTCGACCGAAAGAAAGCACTGCAACTAGTTGATAAAATGGTGCCTCATTTAGAAGCAAAAGGGCTGTCAGTCATGCTTGACCCGAGGTTGATTAAACACATCAAAAGATTAGATTTGTCTACACCGTTGGAAAAGATGCGAGCAGACCTAGTGATTACAATTGGAGGAGACGGCACCATTCTGCGAACTTGTCTTCAACTGCCCAAGCCTGAACCGCCAATCCTAGCCATCAACATGGGCGTGCGAGGCTTTCTAGCCGAAGTGCCACCGAAAGACGCGTTGAAAGCGGTAGACAGGTTTTTGGCGGGCGAGTTTAAACTTGAGCGTTACATGAAATTGGCGACGTACATTGGTGATGTTCGGCTGCCAGATGCCTTGAACGAGGTGGTTTTCACGTCGCGGGCTCCAGCCAAACTGCTACATATGCGGGTATGGAAGGGTGATGTGCCAGTGGCTGAGTGCCGTTCAGACGGCGCCGTAATTGCCTCTCAGGTGGGCTCAACAGCTTATTCTCTATCGGCTGGCGGTCCAGTTATAGACCCCGACATACAGGCTATTGTTTTCACGCCTATTGCGCCGTTAACGGTTTTTCATCCAATCGTGTTTTCGGCAGAGTCTATCTTGCACGTAGATTTGCTGAGCCCAAAAAGAGCGGTTGTTGTTATTGACGGTCACTATCAGACTGAGACTGAAGCAGAAAAGTCGCGGATAACCGTGACCAAGTCGGAGTACACGTCGTCTTTTGTTCGTTTTAGGGAAAACTTTTATCATCGACTGAAGGGTAGGCTTCTCTTTTCTAGAGGGGAGAGGCGCTGACACAGCCGAGGAAGAGAGCCATCGTTCTCGACACATCTGCCTTCATAGCTGGATTTGACCCCCTCTCTGTTGCCGACGAGGTTTATTCGGTTCCAAGCGTTGAGCGTGAATTGGCTTCGAACTCTTTGCCATGGACTCGTTTCAAGACAGCCATAGAGAGCGGGAAGCTAATGGTGAAGGCTCCTAGCCGCACGTTCTTGGAAAGGGTTAAAGAATCTTCTAAAACCGTTGGCGATGTGCTCTTCCTTTCAGAAGTTGACTTGCAGGTGTTGGCGCGGGCTTTGGAGTTGAAGAGTTTGGGTTACAGTCCACTCATTGTCACTGACGATTATTCTATCCAGAACGTTGCCAATCAGGTAGGTGTGGAGTTTGCGTCACTCATGACTCTTGGCATACGTTTTCGTCATCACTGGATAATGTACTGTCCAGCCTGTTATCGCAAGTATCCGCCCGACTACAAGGGTGAAGCATGTGAAGCGTGTGGCACCAAACTCAAGAGGAAACCCTTAAGAAAAACTCTTGTACGATAAAAAGAAACATTTAGGAGTTAGAAGAAATGAGTGCAGTTGAACGCAAAACTCTCTATTTCGCGGCGCCTGGAAAAATCAACACAGAAACTTTACTGAAATTTGTGAAAGATTACGCAGAGGATCAAGGTGTAAACCACATTGTGGTTGCTTCAACCACAGGTGAGACAGGAGTCAAAGTCTCAGAGGTTTTCAAGGGCTTCAACGTTGTGGTTGTCACGCACCACACTGGATTCACTGAACCTGGCGCTCAGGAGTTAACTGAAGAGAACCGTTTAAAAATCCTAGAGAACGGAGCCCATATTCTAACGGCTACCCATGCCTTGAGCAGTGTGGAGAGAGCCATCCGCAAGGAGTTTGGAACCCTTCAGCCCCTAGAACTCATAGCTCACGCGCTGAGAAGGTTTGGAGAGGGAACTAAGGTTTGTGTGGAAATCACGTTGATGGCGGCAGACGCGGGACTAATACCAGAAGACAGAGATGTCATAGCCATAGCGGGAACAGACCGAGGCGCAGACACCGCCCTAGTCATAAGACCAGCTAACGCCTCACGATTCTTCGACCTAAGGATTAGTGAAGTTATCGCTAAGCCAAGATAGTTTGAACGCGAGAAACAGGCGCCTTATATTCCATCGATTCGCACTCATTTCGCCACATTCTTAATAATTTTAATTTGATTTATGTTACATATTCTCGATTCACACGTGTTAAATACGTGCTGCACATGACGAAGAGATGTGCGTGAGACATTTGAGCGGTACTTATGTCACATACTTGAGCGAGCGCGTCCCCACGGGAATCGACGGCTTAGACCCTCTCATAGAAGGAGGTCTCTTGAGAGGCGATGTCATACTGTTGGTTGGCAGATCAGGCAGCGGTAAAACAATTTTCTCAACACAGTTCATTTATAATGGTGCGGTTCAGCACGGCGAAAAAGGTGTGTATGCAACTTTTGAAGAAGACGCAAAAACTTTGAAGCGAAACATGCTCAAGTTTGGCTTTGACCTTGAACGACTGGAACAGGAAGGCATGATAAAGGTCATCGATCTCGAGGGATTAAAAGGTGAAGGATTAAGCGCAAATATCGACTACATTCTCGAGGCATTAAAAGAAATCAATGGCAAAAGACTTGTTATAGATTCATTGACGGCTTTTCTCTTCGGCTGCTCAGAAAAGTTCGAGTATAGAATGTTCATGCATTTGATGTATAGAATGTTAAAGATGCATGGCTACACAACCCTACTGACATGCAGCGTGCCTACAGGTGTAGAAACGCTTGGTCTGGGAGTAGAAGAGTCCGTAGCCGACTCTTTGATAATTCTTGAAAACGTGATTGACGGTTTAGAGTTAAAGACAAGGTTCATGATACGCAAGATGCGAGGAACCGATCACAGCAAAAAATACCACAACGTCATCATAACGAACAAAGGCATACAAATCTTGCCATTCACGATAACGTAGATGAGGATAGACAGCTGCCCATGAAGAGGCTGTAGTCGTTGGGGCAAAGCCTGGTGAAAAGATGCCTAGCATTTGGACACGAACTCAGCCTCATGCATTCTCAAAAACTCTTGGGTTAAACTACCAGCAACTAGCAGGCAGAAAGATTCTGCTTGAGTTTGACCCAGCATCGCACTACGAAAAAGTTATTCATGATTTTATTACCGAGGCTTTAGCCAACGTTGAGCTAGCATTCGTATTCACGAGAAGGAGCGGCAACATACATTCGTTTTTAAGTGCACAGAAAGCTGTAAAGTTTTTCTGCTTAACGCAACAAGTTAATGTTCCGAGAGAGTTATCTGAGAATGAAACGCTTCTACCCTCAAACGATACATCTCTAATGCTTGACGCTTTGGACCAGACCTTGAAGACGCATCCTGATGACAAAATTAGCATAGTCTTTGACAGTTTGTCTGACTTAGTTTTATCGCTTGGTTTTGAAAAGACCTATAACTTCGTGAAATATGCCACGGATATGCTATCTTCACCCAGAATCACCGCTCTGTTTCTCTTAAACCAGACAGCACACGACCCTAGTGTATCATCTAGCCTGAGAGGGTTGTTCAGCAATCAAATCTCTATAGAAAAAGATGGAATACATGCAATTAAATTGCCAAAGACTGAAGCCGCAATGAAGGAAATAGAAAAAGTGCCAACTAAAGAGGAAGGGAAACAATGACAATAAAACAGGAGGAGTTTGAAAAACTCTTCATGGAAGCAGTAGACGACGGCCTAAAGTCTTTGGGTGAAAGCGTCAGACAAATGATTTTCTTTCACCTTGAAAAGAGTTACTCGATTAAGAGGCATGACATCCCCAAGAAGCCCGAAGCCTTCGCTGAAGGACTGGAGAAAATCTTTGGGAAGGGAGCGTTGGTGCTTGAAAAAATAATTGTCAAAACATTGTATTCCAAATTGGGTTTGGGGTATGAAGATAAAAAAGACTTTGTGTTTATGGATTACTTAAGAGATTTCATAACTATAAAAGAAGCTCAAGATAAAAGCGAGCATTTTGAACTTGAAGAACCTTCCTCGGCTTATAGTGCAAGCCAACTCGACGTCGCAATGCAACCATTTGATTTTAATAAGATATAATTATAAATGCGAATCTTCAACGAATCAGTTTTCTTATCTATTCTACGCATTCCTGTATTAATAAGAGCAACATTAGAAGGCGTCGGGGAATAGGTTTACATCTCGGTAAATATAAAACATAGCAAAAGTCTCGTGAGTCAAGAAATGCTGGGAGAATAGATGCGATTTCTGGCATTGATTTTTAAGAATATACTTCGCCGCAAGACAAGAAGCGCCTTTACGATATTTGGCATATCCCTTGGAATTGCCACTATCATCGCCTTGGGGACCGTGATGAACGGCATGACGACCAGTATGGAAGGCATACTCAAGTCCGGCGCGGCCGACTTCTCGATAGCACAAAGCGGCATAGCAGACCTATCGTTTAGCAAAATAGACGAAAACAGAACAAGCGAAATCCAAGAAATAGACGGGGTCAAGAAAGCCGTAGGAGTTCTCATCGGAATCTACCCTGTCGGGAACAATCCCTACGTCATGATCTGGGGCGTGAGCGTAGAAGACCTGCAGATGCTCGGGGCAAGCATACTGAATGGTTCAGCCTTCTCCGGTGAAAATGAACTCATGCTGGGCGAAGCGATCTCGAAAGAACTGGGCAAGACGGTTGGCGACAAGCTTGTCTTGAGAGAGGAGGAATTTGCCATAGCTGGGATCTTTCAGACGGGAGCAATTTATCAAGACAGAGGTCTGGCTATGTCATTGGATAAACTTCAGGAGTTGGAGAAGAAAGAAGGCTATGTCACAGTGATCTACGTGGAGCTTGACGAAGGAGCAAATTTGGAGATCGTCTGCAAGCAGATTGAAGAGAACTTTTCTGATCTGGTGACAATAAAATCCGCCTCTGAGTTGGGCAAAGTTGACAAGGGCTTGGAGATCATGGATGCAGTTAGCCTAGCAGTTTCGGTTCTCGCCGTCTTCATCGGCGGGGTAGGCGTAACAAATACGATGATGATGTCCATCTTCGAACGGACAAGAGAAATAGGCATCCTCAGAGCGGTAGGTTGGAAGAGAAGACGGGTACTGATCATGATTTTGGGAGAATCAGTCTTGTTGTGCGTCTTCTCGGTTCTAGTAGGCTCGTTGCTCGGAGTAATAGGTGTCAAACTGCTCATGCTCGAACCGACAATCCGAGGAATCCTTGAACCTTTGTTCACTTTCGAAACCTTCATCAGAGCCTTCATCGTCGCGTTTGCCGTCGGACTCGTGGGCGGATTGTACCCCGCTTACAGAGCGAGCAAGTTGTCACCAAGCGAGGCACTAAGATATGAGTGAGGCGAAAGGTATGGCAAATGTGATCATAAAAACGAGAAACCTCGTTAAGACTTTTGAAGGCGGGCTGATAAGGGCGCTCAACGGAGTGAACATAGAAGTCTCAGAGGGACAATTTATAGCCATCATGGGTCCATCTGGTTGCGGCAAGTCAACGCTTCTCTACATACTGGGTGGGTTGGACAGCTCCACATCAGGCGAGGTGACCGTGGATGATGTTGCCCTGTGCACCGTGAGGAATCTGGACGATTTCAGAGCCAGAAAAGTAGGATTCGTCTTCCAAATGCACAATCTCATTCCAGTCTTGACCGCCCGTGAAAACGTCCAAATACCGATGCTGGAGACCAAGTTTTCCAAGAAAGAACGAAACGATAAATCTGAGAAGCTTCTGGCGCTAGTTGGCCTTAGGGAACGCATGAATTTCGTCCCAACGAAACTCTCTGGAGGCGAAAGACAAAGAGTGGCAGTTGCCAGAGCGCTGGCGAACGACCCGAAAATTCTGCTGGCTGACGAACCGACTGGAAATCTGGATTCGGTTTCTAGCCATGATATCATTCGGTTATTTCAAGGACTAAACAAAGACGGTAGAACCATTGTTTTGGTAACCCATGACAAAGAAATAGCTGAACACGCAAACATAATTTATCACATGCAAGATGGAAAAATCATAGAGCAAAAATAAGTGCTCAGCAATAGAGAAAATCAGAGATATCTGTTTAAAGTTGTTCGGGTTGTTGACGCCGGGGAAGGGATTTGAACCCTTGAGGCGCAAAGCGCCACCGGCTTTCTCCTGACCCCATTTATATCATCTCGAGGCCGGCACAATCGGCGGTTTAACCTTTACCGCTCTGTCACCCCGGCTACGCTTTCTGCACACTGTGAAGACCTTTCTACATCTAAAAGGGTTTTGTTACCCTAAAGCCTATCTGGACCCAAATAGACGAGGTTATAGACAACCCTCTATCCGTCTCAATTTGTCTCAACAAACATATTTGAATCCTATTTGGATCCTAATAGAGGGGCTAGGTCTAGCGTGCGCACACACAAACACAAAATTTGTTTCCGAACCCCAACAACATAGAGGAAGTTTGTCACACCCAACTTTCATGTGCAGTAAAGTCTACAGTGTTTGTTTGTAACGTCTGAAGGTTCACAACGGGCACAATTCCTGGAACAGGAACAAACCCCATCTTCTTCATATATTCAGTTTGCTCTTGCCAAGCACCCGAATTCACAATTTGTGTTCCTCGATATGTATCGCATTTGAGCACATGCACATGCCCAGCGTGAAAAATATCAGGAACTCTTTCAATAACCATGAAATCTCGTTTTTCCGGCGCAATAGGCGTTCGCTGACCATAGATTGGCGCTAGGTGCCTACATTGCAGGAATAACCTCATAGCCTTGTCTGGTGTACTGTGGCTCATTCCTGGAACAACTGCGACAACATCATCTATACTTCGACCATGATAAAGAAGAAGTTCAACATCGTGCAGGCTAACTGTACAAGGATTCCCTAAAGAATGGATTTGTCTCGCCTCGTATACTGGTTCAGCGTAGTCTTTGGGTATGGCTGGTTGAGGCAAAGCCTTCCGAGAGGCATCGTGATTGCCCGGTATAACTATCAATTCAATGTAGTCTGGAATATGTTCAAGGTATCTTGAAACAACGCTGTACTGCCGATGGATATCTTTTACGGCGAGTTCTCTTGCTTGCCCAGGATATATGCCTATTCCGTCTACGAGGTCTCCAGCTATGACTACGTACTTTACGTGGCTGGCTACTTCTCTCAAATGCGGGTTTCCAATCTTTCCATTCAGCCACAGCAAAAAACGGTTGAATTCTTCACGCATGAAGTTTCTGCTTCCCACGTGCAAGTCCGATGTCAAGACAGCGTATACCGGTTCGGATGCTTTTCGTGGAGTTTTTTGCGGTATTTCAGGCAAGAAAACATCTTCTAGAATGAGAAGGTTGTTTCGACCTTTGATTACGCTTATGCAGGCAACTTGATCCAACAGCAACGTTTGCGTTTTCTCAAGAACGGATTTTTCTAAATTGGAGGGCACTAGCACTGTGACGCTTGCTTCGGTGTCCTCTATTCTCAAGAAGGTTCTTTGTTTGGATTCTCTTTTGTCAGTGGCCATACCAATTATTTTGAGTCTTGAGTTTGTTGGGGCCTTAAGTGCTTCAGATATGGTAGTGGCATCTCTTGCATCTATTCTCTGCCTGAGAATTTTTTGCAGTCGCTTGAAGCGGTCTTGAAAGTATTCTAAATACTCTTCTAGAGTTCCTGTGGTGCACACTTCGCCTGTTGGGTCATCTAAAACCTTGATTTGAGCGTCAACCTCTTTTGCATAGGGTCTGAAGGCTTCCTTTCTCGATTCATATGGAAGTTGAGGAAGCTGTGGCGGAGAAATTAAGGGTTCGGACTTGGCTTCCATTTTTGGAGCTGTTTCTTCTTCTGATAAGAGTTCCTCTAAAAAATTGCGACCAATAAATAGGGGTTTTTGAGCAAGTGCTTCTGCTTTTTTGATGACTTTTTCCATCAGCGCAATTGGGTCTTCTGTTTTTGATAGTGTTTCTAGGAGTGTGAACGCTTCCTTGTCGAGTTGGTATCCTGCTTCGATAGTGTTTGAAATGGCTCTTTGAAGTCGTTCGCTCAAAGCTTCAGAAGCCTCCAGTCACTCTCTGTCGGAACCACAATATAGCCTTCTATTCTGTCTCCTATCAATTCTGTCTTTTGCTTAAGGTGTAAATAACCTGTTAAGGCTGCTGTTACGGCGTCTATTTCATGGGGGACGAGAATGCGTGCTTTTGTGTCTCCATCAAAACCCATGTCCACAAAGATTTCTTGAACCTTGCTCCATTGTTTTGTGGGCATTCTGAGTGCCTTGCGGGTGGATGCCGGATGAACCTCAATGACGCCGAATCCCTCAGACCGTACTCTCTGCGTCAGTTTTATGGCGCGCACTGTTAGTTTTTGCATAGTTCTGAAGCGTGGCGGAAAGACCGGATATCCTCGTTTCTGCATTTCTCTGTCGGCTTTTCTTGTGAATTTCTTATTTTTGGGCAGGCTTAACGGTGCGTCCACGGCTATGAGTGTGGGTTTGCATTCTATAATTTTGCTTACTATTTCTTTGTCTCTGAAGAGATGGCAGGCTGAGACCATTTTGCCTTTTAATATTGCCCATCCTGTTGGGTTTAGCGGCGTTGCTGCTAGATCTACGCCGGCGATGATAGATGCCTGCGTCTTCAAGGTTTGCTCCCACATTGAATGTTAAAGTGTGAGTTTACTTGTCTTATGTTTTTTTGGTGAAGTTCTTAACTATATAGATTTATTTATATGAGTACATATGTTGTGTTGGGATTATGTATGGAGCTTCGTAGGGTTCAGCGAACGAGTGGCGGCACGTTCTTCGTCTGTTTGCCGAAGGATTGGGCAACGCGCAGTGGTCTTGCCCGCAGTTCTGTTGTTTCTTTGTCTGAGACGGCAGACGGTCGGCTTGTTATTGATGCTAAGTACAGTGCAGAGAGGACGCCGCAGGTTGTGGTGATTAGGCCGACGCCTCTTCTTGACCGTGAGGTTATTGGCAAGTATCTGCTTGGTTATGACATTATTCGTGTTGAGGCTAAAGATCGAATGAGCACTGAGGATCGTGAGCGTATTAAGCAGGCTTCTAGTCGGTTGATTGGGTTGGAGATTGTTGAGGAAGATTACTCCAAGATTGTCTTGCAGTGTCTTTTGGAGCCTTCTGCTTATCCGCCTGAAAAGATTCTGCAGAGGGAGCATTCAATTGCGTCTAGCATGCATAGGGACGCTGTGACTGCTTTGATTGAGAGTGATGCTCACTTGGCCAAAAATGTGATTGCTAGGGATAATGAGGTTAATCGTCTCTATTTCCTCTTGGTGCGTATATTGCGAACGGTTATTCGGAATCCAGGGTTGAGTGAAAAACTTGGGATTTTGCCAATTGATTGTCTTGACTATCGTTTGACCGCCAGTTTGGTTGAGGCTATTGGTGATCAGTCGGTTCAGATTGCGGGGTTGGCGGTTAAGTTGGAGAAGACTGATGTTGCTAAGGAGTTGGCGCAGTTGTTGTTGAAGTTGCATACTGTGGCGTTTGAGGCGCATGAAAATGCTTTGAAGGCTCTTTTCACGCGTGACATTGCCTTAGCTGAGTCTGTGCGAAACGAGATTAAGAATGTTTCAAGTCTTTATGGTGAAATTGAGTCGGTTGTGCAAAAGCAGTATGTTGACATTGCACCTCAGTTTTTGGCTGCAGCTGCGTCGATTAGTCGCATATATGAGCATAGTGTGGACATAGCGGACTTAGTTATGCCTAAAATGGGTTAAACTAATTTTTTATGTGTGTGCGCCTAGGAGGAGGGGGGGTCATGATGACCCGCAGAAAGGTGCTGATTGTTAAATAGGGTTAGAGAAACAAACAGATTGCCTAGCCTAGGTTTGTGTGTGCTCAGTTGACCTAGATCCTCTATTTGGATCCTAATAGACGGGTCTAGACCCCCCCTCTAGGCGTCTCTGTGTCTCTCCCTCTCTGCCTATTTGGATGCAGTCAAATGTTTGGGTGAGTAGCTAAGTAAGCGTCCAAACCTGTCGTCGTCGATGAAGACGTTTTTGAATAGGCTTTGAGGAATGCTGAGCCTAATCTTTTTTGTGCGTCCGTAACGTCCCATGCTAACAACTTGAGTGTTCAACAATCCAAGAGAGTCCAATTCATTGATTAAGTCACTTACACGTCTCTGAGTCAACGGCGACATACCAATCTGTTCACAAAGTTCACAATAAACCTCATAGATTTCACCCGTTACAATCCGCCTAACACCTGTTTTACTCAGCAAGTAAACACTAAATAAAACCGATTTAGAATGCACTGGAAGATTCTTAATAGCTTCAAAAACACGATCATGCTCAATCCGTTTCTCAGCCAAGCGAATATGCCCCTCGTTCACATTCTTTGCACGTTCCCGTTCGGCTAATTCACCCGCAACACGAAGAAGATCCAAGGCTCGCCTAGCATCGCCGTGTTCAGCGGCTGCCAAAGCAGCACATAAACTGAGGGCTCCATCCAACAACATTCCATCATTAAACGCCAATTTCGCTCGCTCACAAAGAATGTCTAGAAGCTCGTCTGCCTTGTAGGGTTGAAAAACGATTTCTTCTTCACTCAAGGAACTCAAAACTCGAGGATCAAGAAACTCTTTAAAGCGCAAGTCGTTGGAGATGCCTACCATAGTGGTTTTACTGCCGCGAAGCGTCTCATTTATCCTCGTTAGTTCGTAGAGCAGAATGTCACCCCTATCTTTCACAAGCGCATCTATTTCATCTAAAACCGTTACCAACATGAGCTTGCGTGCATCTAGACCGTTCTTAAAGCGGTCAAAAACCTCTCCGAGCGCCAAGCCTGTAAAAGGAATGTTCACGTTAACGGCATCACACATATTGGAGAAGACACGGTATTCAGTGCCCGCCAAACGGCAGTTTATGTAGCAAACCTTTACCGGAGACCCGAACTCAGCGGCTTTTTGACCTAACTTATTGAGCACATATTTCGTGACAGCCGTCTTGCCCGTGCCTGTTTTACCATAAATGAAAATATTAGAGCATCGTGCACCCTTAAGAACCGGCGCAACCATCTCGCCGAGATGCCGAATCTGTTCTTCTCGGTGAGGCAGGGATTCGGGAATATAGTCGTGCCTCAAGACCTCTCGGTCCCTGAACAGTCCTGCACTTCCTAGAAATTGGTTAAACACTCCCTCCAATACAGTTGTGTTATCCATGTGCGCCTCTCCTTAGTTCCCTCTCATCGCTCAGAGCTTAGACTCAGCCTCTTAATTTGGGCATAAGGAATGTCGTACAAAAAACTAAACACCCTACTAAAATCTTGCGAATCTGAAGCCCATAAACCAGTCCTTTACTGGTAAGATTGATTCTAGAAGCCCACACCCCTTCATTTCTCTTGGAGAGTCTCTTTTTAATATTGAAATAAATTAAGTTAATTTATTAGAGAGAGTCTCCGCTTGGTTTGTGGCATGTAAAATAATTAATCGTTCTAGTAGAAAGCATTGGAGCTTTAACCAAAAAATTTTTGTTCCAAACAGTTCCTGCAAATAAAAAAGAAAAGAAAAAATGCATCGAGTGGAAACCTAGGGGTGGCCGGTTTTCACATTTTTATAAGCTATGCCACACCTTGTTTTGATGTGACCTTTTACTAAAAACCCAAAAGGATAGAACGTTATGGCTACACAGCTCTTTTTCTGTTAAAATGTGTGAGGTTGCCGCATTGATGGCTCTTAAAACTAGTGCCTTTAACAAAAATTGACTCAATCTTGTCCTCTTCTGAGTGAAGGAGTGACCCCAACGTTTCTTGTGGAGAATGAAGAAAGAAT
>Ga0315308_1001621_pt1 | contig 12881 bp, 7 predicted proteins | sample TDP3_MG_FD_203078 | JGI IMG/M metagenome (GOLD analysis project Ga0315308, IMG submission 203078) | Freshwater sediment microbial communities from Lake Towuti, South Sulawesi, Indonesia - TDP3 | ecosystem: Environmental > Aquatic > Freshwater > Lake > Sediment | place: Indonesia: South Sulawesi... | reverse complement strand
CGAAGAAGACTAACTTCGAGGTCATGATGCGGGCGGCATCCTGTGGAGACGGAACCCACCAAGTGGGGACGTATTGGGCGATGCCCAAGAACTTGGATTCGGCGCTGTACGCTATGTACATGTCGTAGATCGGCCCTATGAAGAAGTAGGCGTACAGGAAGGCCATCGACTGGAAGCTGAGGATGATGAAGAGCTCCTGCTTCGAGAGCGGCTGGCCGAGGAAGCGTGTGAGTTCGGACCAAAGGAGTATGACGATCCATGGCCACCAGGCCGTCCCCGCCAAGCCCAGCCCCTGGATGCCGGTCACGAGGAAGCCGTAGATCATGGCAGGCTGGACAAGCGCGATGGAGAAGGCCAGCGCGAGGGCCGATCGCCAGGTGAGACCTGGCCTGAACTTCCTCTCGGTTTCAACCATCACATCAGTGGACATGGCATTTACCCCCTAGTCATGCTCCCTCCGATTTGGGCGCGAGCCCCCTTCCCTTCTCAATGTAGACCCCCTTCTGGGAAGGAGGCAGTGCCCTCCATATCAGGAGCTGTTTCCTCATGTTGTCTATGAATGGCCTGTTCGAATTGATCCAATCGCTGAGCAACCCCGTAAGGCAGGTGAGGTAGAGGACTATGCTGTACCTCTGGCCCTCTGCGGCCGAGGCCGTGACAGTGATCTTTTGGGTTATGCCGACGTCGAAGGGCGCGAGGCGAACGCTTCCGGTGAGGACCTTGTTGTCCCTATCGGCCACCTTCTTCTCCTCCACGGTGACACTCCCGAATGTCGCGAAGAGCCCCACTCCCTCAACGGCGTGAGTCTGTAGGTATTCGTTGATGAAGGCGAATATCCCGTAGACTTCGTCCTCAGTCGCGACGAATGGCAGCGGGATCTCCCACTCCCTTCCGGAGGGCTTCGGTATCTTCCACCGCCTCTCGAGCGAGGGCGTCACGGTCCTAGATGCCCTGATGGAGGGATAGAGGCTTGAGGCGACCGTTACGCCGGCTGAGGCTCCTACGACGTAGAGCACGAAGTAGGAGGAGTAGTTCGGGAAGAAGCCCTGAGGATAGAGGTTGAAGGCTCCGAATATCCAGCAACCGATGATGCCGGTCATGTAGCCGAGGATAGCGCTCAACATCGCGTGCACGACCGATTCGGCCATGAAGAGCCCTCCGACGTGGAGGGGCGAGAGGCCTACGGCCATGTAGATCGCGATCTCCCTCATCCTCTCGTGTACGGCGCCGAGCATCATGTTGAGGACGGTGAACCCACCGATTATGGCCGGTATGATGAGGTTCGTCATGCCCTCTGCGCTAAACCAGGCCCTGTATCGTACGACCTTCGTCTGGTTAGGCTGGTAACTGTAGAATATGTTGGTCTGCATCCTCAGCGAAAGGGCTATGGCGAGGTCGGGGATGCCGGAGGCATTGCCGATCGGCTTGATCGCTGCGCTCTCGATCTGGGTCCTCTCCCTCAGCAGCAGGCAGAGCCTGAAGGGCATTATCATTATCCTGTCACCTTCGAAGTGAGCGGGGACGCCGCCCTCCCTCATCGCTATCGGGATCACGGGGGTGATTGACTCGCCATCCAGATCCCTGATGCCGGTAGTCCCGGACCAGAGGGCCTTCCCATCGAATATGCCTATGACCTTTATGTCCAGGCCGAGGAAGTTTAACGTCGATCCCTCTCGGATCGGTCTGCCCAGCTCCTTCGTAAGGTTGTCCGAGGCTCCCTCACTTATGAGGCAGACGTACGTGTCCTCCGGCAGAAGCCACCTGCCCCTTATGACGGTATCGTTGACGCGCGTCACCTCTGCCTCATCGGGGGTCAGGAATAGGACACCCCCTATCTTCGTCAGCAAAGATGGCGAGAAGGCGAATGAGGCCAGACCCCTTGGCGGAGTCGGCGGGAAGAGCCACCCCCTGGCTGCCACGATCGAGTCCTGCTCTGTCATCACGCCGACCTGGTAGTACATCTCCTCGGGGATCGGGAGCCAGGAGACCTTTCGCAACATTATGCCCTGATAGGCCGGCGCAGTGGGGGTGACGTCGATCATCGACCTCGGTATCGATGCCAGTGAAGTGAACGTTACCATCGCGAACACTATGAGCGTCAATGAGACCAGCGTCAGGATCGTCCTGAACCGCCTCTTCTTCATGTTCTGTACGCCAGTCGAGAATGCCTGGAGTATTGCGCTCGCTCGGCTTATCTCTGCCACGTGCAGGCCCGTAAGCTGTTCCCTCAGGGACTTGGCCGTGGCCGATGCCTCGCCCGCGATGAAGGCAAGCGAGGGTATCATGATCGCCATCATCCCGAAGGCCATTATGGCTATGGAGGCATTTGTGGCCAAATGGAATCCGGGATGGAAGATGCCGAGTATGATCATGAACGCCGCGAATACGACGAGCGCTACGCTAATCCTCTTGACCCCCTCGAAGCCGAAGGCTAGCCTCTCAACGAGAAGCGCGAAAGGTATGAGCGCTATCGAGAAGAATATAGTGGTGTAGATCACCTGCCATACGAGGTCCATTGTGGCCTGATAGGCCTGCTGCTCATAGGCCCATGAGGCATATGAGTCGCCATAGGCCGCGCCTATCTTCCCTGCCGCAAGGTCCTGTTCGCTCTTGTCGAGGTATTCCTTCGCGAGCCCATGGAATACGACGATGTTCGGGTTGTAGGTGTTGTAGCTGTAGGCCGTCTGGACCCTTCCGTCGTTCAGCCAGTATAGATTCCTCGCATAGATCATGGGCGTATACGTTAGCACGAGGGTCTCGCCCGGATCAACGGTATAGCCGTAGCCTATCGCCTTGTCGTTGGTTGAATTGAGCAGAAGCCCCAGCGGGAACCTCGTCCCCCTCGTTATCAGGATCTCCACCGGCATGCCGGTCTGGACGAAGATCATCAGGTCGCCATAGAAGGAGGCGAGGGTGCTCTGCCATATCAGGTTGCCGTGGGCAATGTGGTTGTAGATCAGCACAGAGGGGATCATGTTCAGATCGCTGGGGTTGAAGAGGGAGTACATCATTATGCTGCCGCACCTGAAGACGGAGACCATCTTGAACGTCTCCTGGGTTGTAATGGAGAAGAACCTGGCGCCAGTGGCGGAAGGAGCCTGGTAGGCCCCAAGGTCCATTGCCCACTCAAGCCTCCCGTTAGTCCTGTTGACGACGAAGGCATCCGCGACCCCTCCGCTGTAGGGTTTGACCCCCTTCACGAGAACCTCGCCGTTCTCATCGGCTAGGGCGATGACGTCGAGGTAGCCAGTGGAGCCCAATGTCGGGGTGCCGAAGACGCCGACGCCTAGGATGGGCGTTACAGCTCCCGTCCCCGCCGTTGTAGCCACACTGGTAGCGATGTGGACGATGGTATTTGGAGACTCGGCTGGGTGGCGCCTGGCATCGAAGGCATCCCAGTAGGCAGTCGTGAAGTTATACTGCACTACCTGAACTCGTAAATTGCAATAACCCCACTCGCCCGTGGCCTCCATCCTACTCGGGTTCTGAGTGAGCTGAATCGTGGGCTCGTTGAGGAGGCCCCAAAGCGAGGCCATTATGAACTGTACCTGAGGCCACAGGAACTCCCACCTCACCCTCTCATATGTATCCACCGGCGTCTTCATATAATATCGGGCATCGTTGACCGTTCTGTACGTAAAACCCCCGCCATAGCATGCCGACACGTATGGCTCGGAATCGAACATGGTCGCCCCCATGAACTCGACGGGCAGGGAGCCCCTGATCCAAGGCGGATACGTGTTCAGTATCTGGTCCACGAACATCTCGCCATAGTGTTCCCCGAGGAGGTTCTCGTTCTGCAGTGCGGGCAAGTAGTTCTGGAAGAACCTAGAGACGAGCCAACTGTATCTGCCGTTCAGGATCTCGATGTTCCTGTAGGCATACGAGCTGCCCAGGTCCGCCACGCCCAGCTGGCCTGAACCGGTCGCGAGGTCCATGCCGGCGAAGAAGGAGATCCTCCTCCCGATATCGGCGAAGTGACGGTCAACGAATTCCCTCGCCCCCCAGAGGCCCTCCCAGTGACCTGATACGCCGAGCAGAATCACGGACCTCCTGGGGTGGTTCTGCGCCAAGAAACGGGCAACTTCCAAGAGGACGGAGATCCCCAGTGAATCGGTCGCACCAGGTGCAAGAGCAGGCACGATCGACCAGGAATCCAGGTAGGCCGATATCACGGCTGTCTCGTTCGATATCGTGCCGGGTATGTAACCCAGGATATTCGGCACCAGGATCTTCTGCCACTCCATGAAGGAGCTTATTCTGATCGCTATCTCGCCATCCCTCGCGGCCCTACAGAGCTCCCTGAGCCGGTAACCATCCTCAAAGGAGAGGTAGATCCTGGGCAGGTTGACGGGGCAGGCGTAGAGCTTCTGAATGGCCTCCATCCTAGTTGCATCATCGCTGCCGATGTAGATGATGCCCTTTGCGCCGAACATCGCTGCGAGCCTGAAGAACCACCTAGAATCGAATTCCATGAGGACGAACCTGTCGGTCAGATTAACCGACTCGAGGTCGTCGAAGCTCCCCTTCCCTACGTAGATTAGCTTGTCGCCGGCCTCCGGGCTAACATATGGGCACGGGTTCACCAGGTTGGGCCAGATATTGTGGCCGGCGATAGTCGTCCCATCTCCAAGCTTTATGGTCGCGCCGTGGTCGATGGGCACCGTCACCTCATAATTCTCAAAATAGGTCCCATCGTCGCCGTAGGGCTGGATGCCATATTCCCTGAACTTCGAGACCACGTAGTCGACCGACTCGAAGAAGCCCGGGTAACCAGTGACCCTCGAGCTTACGTTCGAGAAGAACTGTACATGCCCCTTGATCTTATCTGTATCAAGGCTTTGGAGGACGGTGGCGAACTGCCTCCTCAAGGCCTCCTGACTCAATGGTTCGTTCTGCGCGCTTACGGGTTGTATAAATGCCGGCGACGCCAGTGAGACCAAAACCAACAGGGAGAGGATTAGGAAGCTAATTTTACAAATACGAACACTAGCCATGCTTTTCCCCTAACCTATGGCAAGGTTATTCAAAATGGAATATATATCTTGCTAAATACCGAGGTTTGTGCATGTAATGGACTTGGGGCATCTATAGCCGCTCCTACAGCACATTCACGGCAATAGGGTTCAAACGCAGAACTACATCGCCTGGTAACTGTCCTGGCTTTTCGGGCTATCTGAGTTTAATGCGTCCCTTCGATCCAATCGCCATACTCCTTCAGTTGGGCCTCCGTCTCCCTAAGGTCCTTCATGGTATCTATGGCCATCCACCTCTGCCGGGTCATGTAGACCGATAGGGAACCGGCTAGTTTGGGGAACACTTCCTGCTCCAAGTCGCCTTTCTCGCTCAGTGAAGGCGCGATGTCCCTGTTGAAGACATAGATGCCAGCATTAATCCAGTGCGGAAGGAGGGGTTTCTCCACAAACCTCTCAAGCACGCCATTGAAGGACTCGCAGATGCCGTAGGGGGATTTAAGTTGGGTGACGGTTATCGTCCCCACCTTCCCCATAAGGTTATGAAAGGCTGTAAGCTCGGTCAAGTCCAACATGCTTAGTATGTCGCAATTCAACACGAATGTCGAATTCCCCTTAATCATGGGGAGAGCTTGCTTAACGGCGCCCGAAGTCCCAATCCTTTCCTTCTCGACGCTGAAAAGGCATTGGATCCCAAGGTTGCCGGATCTGACGAAGGCCTCTATCGCCTCATACATGTATCCGCACGCGAAGATGACCCTCTCGATCCCGTACTTCATGAGCCATCTTAGCTGCCATTCAAGCATAGGCCTCCCCCCAATGGGTATCATGGCCTTGGGCATTTGTTCAGTGAGTGGCCTAAGCCTCTCACCCAAGCCACCGCAGAGCACTATGGCGTCGGTAAGCCTTTCGTTATGCCTGAACATCGTCTATCACTAACTCGGGCAGCCTAAAGAGCCTTTGCATGTCGTACGGGCCAGCTTCATCGGGAACCCGGGAAAACGTTATACTTGTCTATTTCAGCCAATCCCATAAGGCATTGGAATTTGGTCGTCATAACCTATAGGCCCATGAAGGAGATAGTCATCTCGGAAGTCACGGAATACGCGTCGCCAGAGGCGTTAGCCCAGAACTTCGCCTTTCTGATCAGAGGAGGACAGCCCGCCGCCCTAGCTTGGACTGAGGATCTGATCTTCTTCGTCACCCCCATACCACCTGTAACGGAGGCGATGGCCAGGGAATACCTAGACGGAAGGACGCATTACGGCTCCGTGATGTATGCCGCGATGTCACCCTATAGGCCGGTGATAAGGGTCAATGCCTTGGAGATCCCAGTCATAGACGTCTCGGCCAACGAGTACACCAGGATATTGGCTGCATGGCTGAAGGGCAGGAAGGACGACCCATCCCCCACCCGGCCGACTACCTAAAGCCTGCCTTCCTCATGAGCTGGGCGAATTCGCTCTCCTTGAGGGAGGATTTCCTTTCACCGGAGGCATACTCGTCCCTTATGAGCTGCACGAGGAGCTGGAGCTTCGCGTCATCCTTATCGATGCTGGTTTTGATCATCTCCTCAAGTCTGTGTTTTATTATGGCGGCTCCGGACTGCCTTCCTATTGAGAGCCTCCTCATGTTGCCAACAAGTTCAGGGTTGATGAATTCATATGTATACGGATCCTTCAGGACGCCATGGGTATGTATGCCGGACTCATGGGCGAATGCGTATTCGCCGACGATGGCCTTATTTGGCGGGATGATGACGCCCGTTGCATAGCTTGTATAGTCGGCGGCCTCCTTTAGCCTCGAAATGGTTTTCTCGAACTTCTTGACGCCGTAATGGAAGTAGAGGTTCATCATGACCTTCTCCGTCTCCGCGTTCCCAGCGCGTTCACCCATCCCCAGCATTGTCGTCGAGACGTAGATCTTGTCATAGAGGCCGTCGGCGGCCCTAACCGCGGCTATGCTGTTCTCTACAGCGTTCCCGAGGTCGTCGTGGGCATGGATCTCGAGGCAGTCCATCTTCGTCTCCTTCTTCAGCCTCTCGATCTTCGCGGGGATCCCATTGGGAAGCGGGGCCATGGGATCGGAGGAGCCGACGCCAACGGTATCGCAAATCCTGTACACCTCAGCGCCGGCTCCGGCAACGCCATTTACGATCGCCTTCTCCATCTCCCACTCGGCCCTGGTGCTATCCTCGCCATGTACGAAAATCGTCAGGCCATGGGCCCTGGCGAACTCCACGACGTCCACGATGTTCCCGAGGATCTCCTCGAAGCCCTTCTCGGGCCACTTCGCCTGGATGTGGGCCTGCGAGACCGGATGTGAGATCCCGACCTCCTCGATGTCGAGGCTGACGGCGTTCTCGACATCAACCTTCGCGGCCCTGCACCAAACCGCCAGCCTGGCCCTCAGGCCCATCGCCTTAATCAGTTGGATAGCCTCCCTATCCGGCCTTTGGTACTGATGGACCTCGATCCTCTCTACCCCGATCGAATCGAGCAACTTGGCCACTTGCGTAGCGTCCCTGGGAGAGACCGCCGTACCGGGCATCTGTATGCCGTCACGCAAGGTCGTGTCGTCGATAACCGCGTCTATGCTCAGGGTCCTCTTCCCCATTAACTGCCTGAACCTCTCATCGGATCCTTCGGCCATGGCCCGTTGACCGCGAAAGGAATTGACGTATTAAATCTTTAGAGCGGCACCGCCTCAATGTAAAAAGGAGGGCCGGAGAGGCCGGAGCTCCCCTTATATACTCGTAGATAAGGCGTTGCATTGAGGGGATTAACCTACAATGAAGGCAATCAGTTTGGCCATAACGCTGCTCCTCATCACGATATCCCTTCTGTCATCCAATGGAGCCTCAGCGGTTCCACCGACTCGAATTGTCGGTAAGGTCATAGATGCGTCTACGGGCGATCCGATCCCTAATGCCACCGTCCTAATCTGGGACGTGAGCAAACTGGATACGCCGAGGCCCGGGGCTGGCCTCTACACGACGGATACCGAGGGTAGATATAATTCGACAGCACCATACGTGGTCCCAGGGCATAGCTATTGGGTATATGCGTACAGGGGCAATATATCGGCCGCTAAATTCGACTACGTGCCATCCGCGAGGAGGGGGGAGGAGGAGCTCACGAACATCGAGCCTGGGGAGAAGAACGTTTCATTCAGGCTCGTGCCTGCGGCCACCATAGTGCTGTATGGGAAGATATGGGACATCAACAGCACGAGCCCACCTTATCGCACGATCCTCACGGTCGTGGCCCCGTTATCGGATTCCCCCCCGGACGTATATGGGGTCAGTTACGTCACAATGTATGGGGCCGTTGATACCTTTTTCCTTGGACTCGGTTCTTGGCCATCGAACCTCACCGTGGTCCCATCGGGCGTCAAAATTGAGCTGAAGGCCGATGCCTATTTCTTCAGCCGCGACGTGGGGATATTCGTGAGGAGCTTCAGGATCGACAACGACCGACAGTCCTTCGTCCTCGAACAGGGAGCCCCAGCGACCTTGGTCCAACTGGCTGATTACTCCCTCAGGAAGAGCGCTGACATGGTCGGGGCATACATATCGAGGGTCACGTCGGAAACAGACGAGAATCAGCAGATCGGATTCTATGTGTGGGAGGAGAGGATAAACCTAGGGGAAGCTCGCGGCGGCCTCAATGACGCGATGTCGCAACTGTCGAAGGCCAACTACCTTGGAACGTGGGTCCTCCTCAGGCAGGCATTCTCGACGACGAGGGCGGTGAGTGAAACCTTGGGTTACATGAGGCTCGTCGCTGCGGCGAACTCCGTCTATATGCCCGCGGTATTCGCCATATTCGCCGTCGTTCTGGGATTCTTTGTCTTCGAGAACAACAGGAGGAAATTATTCGCCAGCGTTTTCTTTTATTTAGTCCTCATCGTCATACTATTCATCGTATATCCCGGCACGAAGCTGTTGGCGACGGAGAACTTCGCGCTGTTCCTCGGGACGGCATTCATATCGATATTCGTGGCCATAGCTATCACCTTCGGCGTGCCCAGGATATGGAAGGAGAGGGACATAGAGGGACAGGTCTCACTGAGGAGCGTCATACCGGTCATCTTCTCGATGGCCAAGAGGCAGGTGTGGCGCCACAGGTCGAGGAGCCTCTTTGCGATCCTATCGATAGTGATCCTGGTCTTGGCGTTCACATCGCTGACATCCTTCGGGACGGTCTACGGCTTGATGAGCACGACGATCGACCATAAGACTAACGCAGACGGCATCATGGTCAAGAGGCTTCAACCGAATAGCACGCAGTGGACCGAGATACCGCAGTCGGATCTGGACCTCTTGAAGACGCTCTTCTCCATAAACTCCGTCTGCCCGAAGGTCGAGAACATACCAAGCTCGGAGCCGCTGGCCTCGATCTTCACATCGGACGGAGGAAGGAAGGACGTTTATGGGGTTCTGGGCCTTGATCCGGTGTTGGAACCACAATACACTCAGGTCCAGCAGATAGTGACGCAGGGCGACTTCCTTTCCCAGGACATTGAATCTGGCATCCTGATCAGCAGCAGCGCCGCCGAGGAAACCGGGATAGGGCTCCGCGATCGGGTGCAGTTCGTTGTGAGGGGAAAGCCAGTCAAGAACATGACGGTGATCGGCTTCTTCGATGACAACCTTTATGCATCGCAATCGGATTTCGATGGCCGCCCCTTTGCCCCATCCAGGGCCCTCATCATGGATGAGACGACGGAGATCGCCACCTGCAACGGGTCAGATGTCGTGATCATGCCGTTGCAGGCAGCGCTGAGGCTTCAGGACTTGGTGAATGAGCTCATGCGGGGTTCTGCCCCCCAATTCGCGGTCATATCGAGGATCACCTTCATGCCCGATGACTGGCAGAACTTTGGCACGGCCATTCGCACGCTCACCTTCGCACAGGAGTACACCGTGTATGAATCGAGGTTCGGTACGGTGATGAATTACTTCCTCGGCTTCAGGTATGAGACCAAGGGAGCGGCCGAGGTCGTGATCCCGATAGCGATGGTCGTGTTGAATGTGGCGGCCGTGATGTTGAATTCCGTCTACGAGAGGAGGAAGGAGATGCAGGTCCTCACCCTCGTGGGGCTCAATCCGGTGCACATAGGAACGGTCTTCGTGGCCGAGGCCATAGTCGTCGGCCTTGTGGGAGGGGGCATAGGATACGTGCTCGGCCTGGGCTTCTACCAAATAATGACGTTCTTCGGCGAAGGCCTGACGGTGAGGGCGAAGTTGGAATGGTGGTGGAGCGCAGTAGGGCTGGGGTTGGCCCTCGTCGCCTCGGTCCTGTCCTCCCTGAGGCCGGCGATGGTCGCGGTCACGATGTATACGCCATCCATGATGAGGAGGCAGAAGGTGAGCCCGAAGGAACGCGAGAGGAGGAAGAAGGAGGTCTTCAAGGTCTATCAGGCAGCGGAGCTGAGCATGCCGGTCAGGCTCCTGGAACCGGAGGTCCCATTCTTCCTCAGCCTAGTACTCGATAGGCTCAGGGACCTCCAGACTGGACTGCATGAGACCGTGAAGAACATCGAGGAAGTGCCCCCGCTGGAGACGCCGGAGGGGGACCGGGTGAATAAGTTGAAATTCGAGTTCTACAAGGTTGAACCCGGAGCCGTCAGGGGGACGAGGAATGAGCTGACCTGTATAATGAAACATGGGGAGGACTATTACAGGGTACTTCTGAAAGTGGGACCCGCAGGGGAAAACGTCCCGGAGGAGTGGAATGACAGGACCGTCATGATGGTAAGGGACATCTGCCTCGATTGGATAAGGAATAAACAAAAGCTGATAGGCCAGATGTAGTGCGGGATTTACCGGCGCCACAAGGCAGTTGCAGGCTCAAGACTTCATGAGGTTTTGGGGATTTTAAAAACTCGTGCAGCTTATATGTTTGGGATGGGGGAGGATCCTCGTGCCCAAGGATAAAACGAGGATCCTAACCATCATCGGGATTGCCCTCGAACTGGCCTTCCTATCATCATTCCTGACTGTGGCCTATGGTTCCCTGAATACTTTGGTCGCTACCGTACAGGGTGAGCGACCGATCGAAATGGATATGGATCGCGACCCCATATCGGGCGACGGCATAATTGCCCTCGGCGTGAACGTCCGGAACAGGGGATTCTACAGGATCTATGTTAGACTTCACGTGAGGCTTATGACGGGCCCCGGGAAGCAGATCGCGGATGGCACCGATTCGAAATATGTTGAGCCAGGGGATGAGGGGAAGCTTTCCCTGGCCCTTACACTGAGCAAGGACGATTTCGATACATTGAACCTATCTGATGCGCACTTCGTTGTGCAATTCGACTTCAGGACATTTTTCGATCTCGTGAGCTTCGGGATGGAATTGGAGGCGAGGCCATGAATAAGATAGGGGGGCTGATATTTCCAATTTTAATATTCACGGCATTAGGCGTGATGCCCAGAGTGGCGCTCACGATGGTTCCCGTTGAGATGTTATCCACGATTCACGCCATGGGCCTCGTGGATCTGGATCGGATCCTCAATGCCCTCACGATCTTCGGCCTGGCCCTGGCTAGCCTTTCAGCGCTCAAGAACCTGACTGAGAAGTGGACAACCCTGAACCTCGCCTCAAGCGTCGCGAGTTCATTCACCTGGTTCATCCTATCGCTATTCCTATGGGGAGCGGGAGATCCTTGGAGTTTCGGCGAAATAAGCAGGACGGTGAACGTGATGGAGAACACCACGGCATCATTCATCCTAAACCTGAGGTTCTTCGTCCTCCTTCAGGCTGGGGTTTCACTGCTGAGCATCATCAACGGCATCCTCGTATATATTGGCGCTAGGGATCGGATGCGTGCGACCCCCCAGGCGTCCGAACCTTCAGAGGTCGATGGCGGGCAATCGGCGCCATAGGCCCCTCCGGATCTAGTTAAGGACAAGCAAAATCGATAATCGCAAAAGACATTATTAGACTTGTTAACACATCATTGGGTGCAATGGAGACAGTCAAGGTTGGGATGATAGGGGCTGGCTCGATGGCCAACGCCGTCCATTATCCTTCCCTCGCCGAGTTCAAAGACGTCAGGATAGAGGCCATATGTGATCTCGACCAAAAGAGGCTCGATGAGACGGCTGAGAAGTATGGCGTTGAGAGGAGATATCGGGATTACCGGGATATGATCGGACAGAACCACCTGGACGCGATCTACATAGTGATGCCCCCTCATCACCTCTATGACCTTGTCATTAACTGCCTCAAGAAGGGGCTCAACGTCTTCATAGAGAAACCCCCCGGCATAAGCCTTGAACAGACGAGGAACATGGCACTGGTGGCGAAGAGGAATGAGTGCATCACCATGGTCGCATTCAACAGGCGGTACATACCGCTGATGAGGGTGACGAGGTCAATCGTCGAGGGGAGGGGGCCAATAATACAGTGCATGGCGACATTTTTCAAGAATATGGTGGGACAGGAACACCCATATTATCAGGGGGCGGTAGATGTCCTGACTTGCGACGCCATTCATGCCGTGGACACCCTGCGGTGGATGGCAGGGGAAGTCGAGAGGGTGGCGAGCAATGTGAGGAGCATCTACGCCGATTACGAGAACAGCTTCAACGCCCTCATCGAATTCAAAGGCGGATGCACAGGCTTGCTGGTCACGAACTGGGCCGTCGGCAAAAGGGTCCACACGTTCGAGATGCACGCGAAGGGGATCTCGGCATTCATAAACCCAAATGAGGAAGCCGTGATCTATAGCGACAACAGCGATGACGGTCGCGTGATGAGGGCCGATGAAGCCGCGGGAAGCAGTGAGTTCGCCAAGTATTACGGCTACTATGCTGAGAACAGGCATTTCATAGACTGCGTAAGGGAGTGCAGGCAGCCGGAATCGAACTTCGAGGACGCCGTCAAGACCATGGAA
>Ga0315308_1001620_pt1 | contig 12893 bp, 13 predicted proteins | sample TDP3_MG_FD_203078 | JGI IMG/M metagenome (GOLD analysis project Ga0315308, IMG submission 203078) | Freshwater sediment microbial communities from Lake Towuti, South Sulawesi, Indonesia - TDP3 | ecosystem: Environmental > Aquatic > Freshwater > Lake > Sediment | place: Indonesia: South Sulawesi... | reverse complement strand
CATGATCACAGCGTCTGCGTTTGAAAGCCATATCCCTGGAGGATCATGCGTAACGGCTATTAGTAATCCCTCAAAACCATAAGAAGGATCTAAGATAGCTAGAACTTTGCGGCCCACGTTCTTCTCGAGCAAGTGAAACACGGTCGGGGGTAGACCGCCGCTCTCAGACATAGGTTATCAGCAGAATCTCATAGTAGGCGCATCTAGGATAAAACTCTATCCCATGCGTTGTAGCCCTGCACAACACCATAAGCATCAACCGATTTAAACCTCCGTTCCTGCATTTTGTCAACAAAATCTACTGCATTCTTTAACAAATCATCCATGATGGATGTAAATCTTGTCACTTGAGGTTAAGGTGAACGTCCAGTAACCTTTTTGAACCTATCGAATACTATGACTAGGAACACCCAAAACAGGAGTATAAGTGTTGGTTTCCAACAATTCCATGAGCGACTACATCGAAAAAACAGTTAGGCGTTATTCTTCACTTTTCACGTTGCCGTCACATAGTAAACTGCTCTCGTTATTGTTCACCGTCTGTCTACTCAATGGAATTGTGGTGGTAGCTACGCTGCTTTCATTGTCATACTTCAGCATAGCTATAGGCTTGGCTCTAGGAACCACCCTCTTCGTTGTCATTATGGCAACCGACTTTATTATTCACTTCACCAGCTTCCAAAGTGACTTGATCTTCAACCTGAGGCGCTGCTCGGCTCTCTCCATGTATTCGGCAACGTTCTGGCTGATGTTCATTCTTTTAGGCGCCGTAGCTAACATCTTCGCCGCAGGGTTTTGGTTCAAACTTTTCATCCTGGGCTTCTGCGTTGTCTTGGCTCTTCGTTTGCTTGTGCTTTGGGCTGTATCGTTCGCTGAAATTATAAAAGTTTCATTCTACGCGGTGTTAATGCCAGTTTCGTGCGCAGTGCCAGTGGTGTTTACGGCATATCTGATGGGAGAAAAGTTTCTTAACACTTCAACTGCGTTTTTCTTCTCTATGTCTCTAGCCGTCATGCTTTCTGCTGTTTTACTGTACTTATACTCTGTGAACCGAGTTGGGGTGAGAATCTTGGGCATTGGTTCCTTCTCGGTTTTGAAGGCTTTCCTAGCCAATTGGACCGAAGACTTGAATGAACCCCTCGAGCGATTTTTTGAACGGTTCGGTCTGGAGTGTGACATAAAGGTTTCGGCCTTGGCGTTCAAAGCCCACGGGAAAATCAAAGCCTTAATGATTGTTCCAGCCTTTCATCCTGGTCCATTCAAAAACGTGGGGAGCAGCACCCTTCCACACTCCATTCAAGCATCACTTGAAAACAAACTGCAGCGTTGCCTTGTGGCGGTTCCACACGGGCTATCAGGACACGACCTTGACCTAACTTCGCAGGCTCAAAATCAACTCGTACTGAACATGGTTGAGAAGATGACGGACTTTTCTGCTTTCAGTTCGGTTGCCTCCCCTTTCGTGCGGGTCAAGAGAGACGGCGCCAGTGTGAGTTGTCAAATATTCAATAAGTGTGTCCTAGTAACGTTGACTCTGGCACCAGAGACCATGGAGGATCTTCCACCAGACCTCGACTCCTTCATAGTAAGTGAGGCTCAAAAACGTGGGTTGTCAACGGCTATTTGTGTGGACGCCCACAACAGCATTCAAGGGTCCTTCAACCTAAATGCGGCAATTAACCCACTAAAAGAAGCTGTGACAATGTGCCTAGCAAAAGTGGCAAATCATAAGTTGGAGGGTTTCGAAGTAGGAGCCGCAAAGGTGGTGCCTCAAGAGTTTGGCTTACGTGAGGGAATGGGACCAGGCGGCATAGTGGTCACCACAATAAAAACGGGCAATCAAACCACGGCGTACGTCACCATCGACGGCAACAACATGATCTCTGGATTGCGCGAGAAAATTCTGTCCGCACTCTCTGAAGTGGGCGTCAACGATGGAGAAGTCTTCACCACAGATACACACGCCGTTAACGCTGTTGTCTTAAACGCTCGCGGCTATCACCCAATCGGCGAAGCCATGGATAAAGAAACACTGATTAAACATATAAAGCAGACGACCAAAAATGCACTCGCAGACTTGGAACCCACCGAAGCCTCGTGGCGCACGGAAAATGTATCAAGGGTGAAAGTTATCGGCGAGAAACAGGTCGAAGCCATGTGCTTGCTGGCTGACAAAGCCATTCAGAGGGCTAAGAGATTGGCGATTTCCATATTTCCACTCGTCGGCGTTGTCCAAGTCGCTTTGCTCTTGGTTCTGTAATGGTTAGAGTGAGCTACAGTTCTTTCAGTGCCTCAGAGATTCTCTTTATGGCTTTCTCAATGTTCTCCACAGAGTTGGCGAACGAAAGTCGTAAGTAACCTTCCCCATACGCTCCAAACGCTGTTCCAGACAAGACCGCTACTCCAGCCTTCTGCAAAATGAAATCAGCCAGTTTCTTGGATTCCATTTGGAAGCTTTTTACATTTGGAAAAACGTAGAAGGCTCCGCGGGGCTTTTTGCAGGTCATTCCTTTAATTTTGTTCAAGCCAGACACTATGACTTCACGTCTTCTTCTGAACTCCTCAACCATTTTTTTAGACTCGTTTTGTGGACCTCGTAAGGCTTCTACCCCAGCCATTTGGGTGAAAGCGCAGGTGCACGAGTTAGAGTTTATCATCAACTGCGTGACTTTTTGAGCCAAGTCTTTACGCATAGCGGCGTATCCAAGTCGCCATCCAGTCATGGCATAAGTTTTCGAGAATCCATCCAGCAGTATTGTTTTTTCCTTCATGCCAAGCAGTGAAGCGATGCTTTCGTGTTTGCCTTCGTAGGGCATTTGGCTGTACACCTCGTCGGACAGAATGAAAACGTCGTCTCTCTTTTTCAAATGGTCAGCTATGGCTTCAAAATTGTCTTTGCTGAGCACTCCGCCAGTCGGGTTTTCGGGTGAGTTAAGTATTATCATCTTGGTCTTTTTGTTTATCTTGTCAACCGTGTCTTGGTTGTCTATCCTAAAGTCGTTCTCTTCCTTCAACGGCATGGGAACAGGTTTGGCTCCCACAAAGTTAATCATCGACTCGTAAATTGGGAAGCCGGGATTTGGATACATAACCTCGTCTCCTGGCTCCACACATGCTAGTATGCTGAAAAAGATGATTGGTTTCGCTCCCGGAGTCACAACAACTTCTTCCGGGTCAACATCGATGCCTCGGCTCTCCGAGAGGCATTCCGCTATTGCCGTTCTAAGCTCTGGAATTCCAGAGGCAGGGACATAATGCGTGTAACCGGCCTTCATGGCTTTAATCGCTGCTTCCTTGATATTGTTCGGCGTGTCAAAATCTGGTTCGCCTATTTCAAGATGAACTATGTCGCGGCCATCTTTCTCAAGCGCCTTGGCCTTCGCGAGCACTTCAAAAGCTGTTTCGGTGCCTAATCCATCCATTCTTTTAGCAAACACTCTTTTTTCTAATACTTGTTTCAAGCGTGACCACCCAGAAGCGACAATAAAAGCGAGACAAGATATTTAACGTTTGCAGTTCAAAGAATCGATTAATATGAGACTAACAATAAAACCCGTTCCACCCTTTGACTTCGATTTAAGTGCTAAGATTTTTTCGGATGGTGATAAGCAAATTCGTAAATACGAAAACGGAAAATACTGGCAGATTCTAAGAGTAAACAACAAATTGATTCTCATCACTCTAACATCTTCAGGGACTGTAGATAAACCAAAATTAATAGTTGAGTTAAAATCCAACAAAGAAATTTCCAATGATAACAAGAAAACAGCCGAAGAAATCATTTCTTTCCTATTTGATTTGAAGTTGGATCTTAAACTGTTCTATGAAGAGGTGAAAAATGATCAAGTCATGTCAAAATTGACTAAAAAATTAAGAGGTCTCAAAGCTCCAGCAACCGCCAATGTTTATGAGGCGTTGGTCGACTCCATAACCGAACAGCAAATCTCGCTGGTTGTGGCAAATAAAATAGAAAGAAACATTATCAAAACCTTCGGTGGCATTTTGAAGGTGGGTGGCGAAGTCTATTACGCTTTTCCAACACCACAACAATTAGCTTCTGCAACTGTTGAGCAACTCCGTAAATGTGGTTTGAGTCTTAAAAAAGCAGAGTACATCCGGGGTATATCAAAGTTGATTGTTGATGGAAAATTGAATCTGGACAAATTTAAAAACTATGAGGATACAAGAGAAATCATCAACGAACTCGACAGAATACGGGGAATCGGAGTTTGGACAGCCGAACTCACTGTGGTAAGAGGAATGCGTAAAGATGCAATACCCGCCGACGACATAGGCTTGAGGAGATGGATCTCGCACTTCTATTGTGACGATAGAAAAATCTCAAGTCAAGAGGCGCGCAAAATCGCCGAGAACTGGGGAAGATGGAAAGGTTTGGCAAGCTTTTGTCTGATAGTAGCGGGAAGATTTGAGGTACCAAAATAAGTTAACATAGCATGGTTTACTAACGTTTCGTTTCACATGCGATCTTTGCAGCTTTTTCGATGATTTCTTCCCACGGTTCACCGCCTCGTGCTTGAAGCTCAACTCTCACTGCCTTTGGTCCGGGTCCGCCCAGTGCTGGCAGTTGTTCTCCCCAGGCGCCTCCTCTGGTGGGGCAAAAAGCCGTGAACCTCTTGTGCCTAGTTTTTAGGTAGACTATGGGGCAGCAGGTTCGGTCCCAAACTTTTTTTGCGTTGTTGCCGACCTGTTTCTGAGTTTTCTTTGAAGAGTAGTATGAGCATCTGCCCTGATTGGAGAATGAGCATTCAGTGTCAACGTAGAACACTAGTGGCTTTCCAGTCTTAGGCACTTTCATCTACCATGAGAATCTTGACTTAGCACGATATTAAGTCTCTTGTCGCCCTCAGCTCTTTCTCTTCGCCTTAACAACTTCTGGGTTCACTAGGTTGGGCGGAGTTTTTCCCTCAAAGAAAGCCACTAGGTTTTCTGCGACCATCTCAGCCATTTTTGAGCGGGTCTCGTAACTGGCACTTGATATGTGGGGTGCCACAACCACGTTGTCTAGCTTCAGCAATGGATTCTGCACGGGTGTGGGTTCCTGCTCGAAAACGTCGAGTGCAGCGCCTGCTATCCAGCCCTCGGTCAATGCTTTGTACAGTGCTTTTTCGTCAACTATTGGACCTCGTGCGTTGTTTATGAGGTAGGCTGTTTTTTTCATCAACTTAAGCCTCTTTTCATCCACCAAATGATGGGTTTCTTTGGTTAATGGGGCGTTGATTGTGACAAAGTCGGCTTTTTGGAACAAAGTGTCTAGCTCGGTGAATTGCAAGTTGTATTCCTTCTCGAAATCAGGTCTTCTTATGACATCGTAGTAGAGCACTATCATGTCGAAGCCTTGGGCTCTCTTGGCTATGGCGCAGCCTATTCTTCCCAAGCCAACTATTCCTATTGTGGCACCGTAAACGTCTCTGCCCTGCAACATCATCGGATGCCAGCTCACGTTCCATCTGCCCGTTCGAACGTATCTGTCGGCTTCTACAACCCTGCGTGCCACAGCCATCAACAGCGCCCAAGCAAAGTCAGCGGTGGTTTCGGTTAGCACTCCAGGCGTGTTGGTCACATAGATTCCTCTCTTCGTCGCCTCGTTCACGTCTATGTTATCAAACCCAACAGCCATCTGAGCGACTATTTTTAGGTTGGGTGCAGCGTCAAAAACCTCGGCGTCTATCTGGTCTGACAAGAGTGTTGCCAAGGCGTCAACTCTGGCTGCTTTCTCGATTATGGTCTTCTTGGGCGGAGGAGCATAATCTGGCCAGACCTCGGCTTCAAATCGTTCTTTAATTATGCGGAGCCCTCTTTCTGGCATCTCTCGAGTTACATAAACCTTGGGTTTTTTTGGCAAGTGTGCATCTCCATATGTTTGAAATTCTTTTGTATGCACGCGCAAACTTATTACGCTTGCGACCCCTCATTAAAAGGCTCAGCAGCCTCTGCCTGCAGGTGAGAAAAGCCATGTTTGCCATCAAAAACGCACAAGAACTGCTAAACAATGCTGGATCAAGTCTGGACAGAAAAGCCAGACAACTCGCTATAAGCGCGCTCAACGCAGCGTTGGAAGCCGCCGATCCTAGGAACATATTACGGTCTAAGGTTAGGGTGGAGAAAAACTCGTTGAAAATCGATGGGCTCTCTTTCAACTTGGCTGAGTTCAAGAACGTGTTTGTTGTTGGAGGGGGCAAAGCCAGCGGCTGCATGGCTGAGGTTCTTGAAGGCCTCCTCGGAGACCGCATAAAGGATGGCGCCATTAACGTGCCTTACGCTTGTCCTGCTTACGAGACTAAGAGGGTGAAGCTTGAACACGCCAGCCATCCTATTCCTGACGTTGCGGGTGTCAAGGGTGCAAGGCACATCTTGGATTTGGCTAGCGAAGCTGAAGAGAACGACCTGATAATCTGTTTGCTTTCTGGTGGGGGTTCAAGTCTGATGCCTCAACCTTGCAATGGCGTGTCATTGCGAGACAAGAGGAGAATTACAGATGCCTTGTTGAAGTCTGGGGCTACGATTAATGAGGTCAACGTTGTGCGCAAGCACATTTCAATGTTCAAGGGTGGATGGTTGGCGAAACGCGCCTACCCAGCGACAGTTGTCAATTTGATTCTCTCTGACGTTGTTGGTGACCCTTTAGATTCTATTGCCTCGGGTCCAACCGTTCCTGATTCTAGCACGTTTCAAGACGCCATTGAGATTTTGAAGCGGTATGGGTTTTGGGGCAAGACTCCAGCGTCGGTGAAGAAGGTGTTGCTCAGTGGCAAGAAGGGGCTGATTCCTGAGACTCCTAAGGCGGGTGACAAGGCGTTTGAGAAAGTGTACAACATAGTTATTGGCAATAATTTGACCGCCAGCCTCGCAGCCTACAACAGTCTAAAGGGCGTGGGGCTTCACACTCTGCTTCTCTCGTCATGTTTGGAAGGGCAAGCCAGAGACGTCGGCACCGTGTTCGCGTCCATGGCTAAAGAGATAGCAGTGTCTGGAAATCCTGTTTCTAAACCAGCAGGTATAGTTGCGGGTGGAGAAACCACTGTGGCTGTTGTTGGGAAGGGGAAGGGTGGGAGGAATCAGGAGATTGCTTTGGGTGCGGGGTTGAAGATTGGTGGCATGGATGGGGTGGTTGTTGCTTCTCTGAGCACGGATGGTGTGGACGGGCCGACTGATGCGGCTGGAGCGTTAGCGGATGGGAAGACTATGCTTCGTGCGGGTGAGTTGGGGTTGAATGCTAGGAGGTTTCTAGTGGAGAATGATTCTTATTCGTTTTTTAGTCGTTTGGGTGATTTGTTGTTTTCTGGTGTGACTGGTACGAATGTTGGTGATGTGTCTGTGATTGTTGTTTTATAGGTGTGTTTGTGTGTGCGCATGGGGTTAGACCCCCCTCTAATAGGATCCAATTAGGCTCCAAATATGAAGTCTATCGTTTGAAAAGTCTGTTCTGGAAGGGTTTGGGTTGGTTGAAGAAACCAAGCGTATAGGGCACATAGCTTTGTACACGTTGAACAAAGAGAATCCAATCGCTAACAAACTAGACGAACTGTCAAAAGAAATCGCCATATACATAGGCAAGAAACTAGTTGAAAAGGAGACTCTTAAAAAAGAAGCAACAATCCCAACATAACACTCCAACTAACAATACATAAAAAAGATAATCGTAGTTAAAGCATGCTCTTCTCTATCAACGTTGCTCAGTTTATGCGTAAGTATTCGTATTCAATGAATTACTCTCAATTTCGTAGGTACAGACTGACTGAGACCAGCATCCAACCATTGGGGTATTGCACTAAATTACCATAAGTCCAAAGTCGCATTTTGAATTCTGGTGCCCAAACAGTGAACCGAGCAGAAATACTTAGAGGCAACGGTGAATAAGCGTCAGACCGCTGTGTAGAGGTTGAGCCTGATTCGTAGGGGATTTCTACTTCTATACCATCTAAAGAGCCTATCGGATTGTAACCAAACTGCCATTGCCCAATGGTCGAGTAACTCACACTTGCAAAAACATAAACCTCGCTGAAGCCATCTACACTAATCGTATTGGGGAAGTGAATGGTTCTTGAACCTGTTACCCAACTTAGATTCAAATCCTTAACAACCGTTATAACTTTCGTAGCTTTAGCGAATGAAACTTTAAGATTTCCTTGCTCATCTAGTGGTAAGTTTGTCACATATACTTCGGATACTGGTTTTGAGAATGCAGTAAGAGACGTTAGCACTAGAACAAGACTCAGCATTGCAGTAGTTGGAATTTTCATAACTATATCACCTCTCTCTCCATTAACATTGATACACTATATCATTTCAACTTGCATTAATAATTTAAGGAGAAATCTTCTTTTCAATTATAATTGGGTAAGGTATGAAGAAAAAGACGAAAAAACTCCACGCTAGATATGATTCCGAAGAAAAGATGTTTAGTTGTCTGATTTGTGAAGAAGCAGGCTTTGAAGCACGTGTATATTATCCTTGGGAAATACCTAGGCACTTGAAGGAAAGCCACAAGATTGATAGAAAACAACAAAACATTCTTGACTGGAATAAGGAATTTGAAAGAGAATATTTGAGGAACAGGAACAGACCACTGATATTTGAAGACGACTCCATTTTTGAAGACACTACTCCTCCAGAGAAATATGAAGAGGAAAGAAAGAGAAGGCGAATGGAAGCCAAAGCTCGGAGAGAAGCTATAAGTTAATGAGCCTAAGTTATTTCCGTGCTTTCTGAATTCCAATCAATTCTGTTGGTTCAGCTATAACTTTTTCCCTTCTTGCATTCAGATACTTTCCAACAATTATGCCTACTAAGATAAGGATGTACCAAGCTAGTAGGATTATGAAAAGCCAATCGACCCAAGTAAGTGTGAAAGGGGTCTTTAGCTCTTGAGTTGATAATTGAAAAATGGGAATAAAGACGATCACCGCTGAGCAGATGGCAATGTACATATTCTCTGTTTGATTAATATATCTCCTTTCTGCGACAAGGAAAATGGTGCAAAAAAGAGCTAGAATTCCAAGCAGAATTACTGGGGGAAGGAAAACCGAAAATACATACGTTGGAAACGTTGGAGGGTGCAGAATTTCCAGATTTAGCGAATAATAGTTGTAGCCTTGAGCGTCGGTGTAGCCATAAGTGGTGTTGTATCTGCCGTAATAATTAGGAGACGGAGTTAGACAATACTTCATTCGAGGGTCAAATTCTGCGGTAAAATTTGTGTGGAATATAATTCCAATTCTCCAATAGTCATATGGAAAAACCCCAGAAGGCGCAATTCTGTATTGACTACTGGAAACAGTGTAAGTGAACTTGGTCATATTGGAGTCTGCAGAGTATTCAGCTTCAATAACCGCTCTCCCGACGACTACACTCAGACTAAATCCGAATGTGATGTTTCCTTTTTCTGTGTTTGAACTGCCTGTTGTGATTTCATCAATCCACATACCATGACTCAAACGGTTACCAATCGTTATAGCAGTCATTTTAACGAGAATGTTATCTGTTCCATAATATGGAATTTCTACATTTACCCAAGACCTTAATAAAGCAAAATCAGTAGCCTCAGCGACTGGAACAGAAAATAGAAGCGGAATGACAATAGAAATAACAAGCACGGTAGCGACTGTAAACGCCGAAGATTTTTTATTTGAAAAAGACTTGACTGTCATCTCAATGCTGACCAAAATAGTGATACACTCTTCTATGTTTTAAAAGTTATAATGAGGTTTTCAAAACAGCTAATCTATGTGTCTATCTATGGTTAAGAAAGAAGTCTTTGAATGGATAAGAACTGGACGAAAAAACATTAATGATTAAAATTGCGGTGTTAACGTGCGTATTCCTCTGATGTGCAGTTGCATTTGATGTTGCCGATGTTTTGGTAAATTTTAGTTTTGTGTGCATAGTTTTTGTATTCGGTTCCAGTTGGCGTCCACGTTTGCTTGTATGTCGTCGATTACGTCCTTTCTGTATTCTGGTTTGAACAGGTGGGCGAACCTTCCCTGCGCCTTGAGAAACTCTTCAACTGGCTTGGGCTTTGGGACAGTGAAGTTTAACTTGTATTTTCCCTTTTCAACCTCGTAGACTGGGAAGTATCTGGTTTCAACCGCCAACCTAACCAACTGAATGCTCAAGGCTGAGTCGTGCCGCCAACCAAGCGGACAAGGACTCAACACATCAATAACTGCGGGTCCGTTGACCTCTATGCCCTTGCGCACCTTAGTAATATAATCGTTCCAATAAGCAGGCGAAGCCGTAGCCACATACTCAATCCCATGCGCCGCACAAATACCAATCAAATCCTTCTTCCACTCCGGCTTTCCAGGAATGGCGCTTCCTGCTGGACTCGTAGTAGTATCAGCTCCTCGAGGCGTGGCTCCAGACCTCTGAATACCCGTGTTCATATACGCCTCATTGTCAACACAAATATACAAGAAGTCGTGTCCCCTCTCCAACGCTCCGCTCAAAGCCTGAATGCCTATGTCGTAGGTTCCACCGTCTCCAGCCATGGCTATAACGTCCACATGCTCGTCCCATGCTCCTCTTCTAGCCATGGCTTTGTAAGCTGCCTCAATCCCAGAAGCAACAGCAGCCGCGTTTTCAAAAGCCACGTGAACCCACGGCAGACACCATGACGTGTAGGGATAAATTGTAGAAGCAACCTCATTGCATCCCGTAGCAGCCACTATTACTGTTGGTCCCCTCAACGCCTTAAGCGTCATTCTGTTAATGATGCCCTCTCCACAACCCGCGCACAATCTATGCCCAGAAGCAAACAGCTCTTCGGTTGACAACTCCTTCAAAGTAACCATCTTTATTCACGCACCCCCAGAAACACCACAGGCTCCTTAACAACCCCGGTCTCAGAGGTTCTGAGAGCCTCCTCGAAGACGAACTCGACGTCAGAAGGCTCAATGTCCCTCCCTCCCAAGCCATAGACAACATTGAAGACTTGAGGCCTCTCTAGTTGTGTGTGCAAGGCTGAAACCACGTCGGAGCATAAAGCGCCGTATGGAGCGCCAAAACTGACCGCTTTGTCCAACACGGCTAACGCCTTAAGACGTTTTGATGCAGCTATGATGTCCCCAGTTGGAAAGGGTCTGTAAAGCCAGAGTTTTATGACACCAACCTTCTTTCCCTGCTCCCGAAGTTTGCGAGCTACCGTTCTGGCAGTTCCAGCCGTGCTTCCTAAACAGAGTATGGCTGCTTCGGCGTCTTCCATTCCAAAGGTTTCGAGAACACCGTAGTCTCTTCCAGTGATGCTTCCATACTCTTTGTTCACGCTGCCTAACACCCTTGGAACATTCTGCATGGCTTCGACCTGCTGCCTCTTGAACTCAAAATAGTAGTCGGGTAGGCAGAGGGCGCCCACCGTGATTGGTTTATCAGGGTCAATCGTAAACAACGGCTTCCTCAACTGCAAAAATCTACTGACGGCCTCGTCTTCTAAAACGTCCACGCCTTCCAAAAGATGCGAAAGAATAAAACCGTCAAGATTAACCGAAACAGGAAGCTGAACCTCCCCGTCCTCAGCAAGCTTGAAAGCCTGTATCGTCCAGTCATACGCTTCTTGAGCGTTTTCCACATAGATTTGAACCCAACCACTGTCTCTGGAACCCATCATGTCAGAGTGGTCTCCGTGAATGTTAATAGGCGCTGACAGGGCTCTGTTAGCCACACCCATCACGATTGGGCAACGCAACCCTGAGGCTATGTAGAGCATCTCGTGCATAAGGGCTAAGCCTTGACTAGCCGTGGCGGTGAACACTCGGGCTCCTGTGAGGCTGGCGCCCACGCAGGCTGAAAGGGCTGAGTGCTCCGACTCCACGCAAACATACTCTGTTTGGACTTCTCCGTCAGCGACGTACTTGCTGAACCGCTCAACCATGATGGTTTGAGGAGTGATTGGATACGCGGCTACGATGTCAACCTTGCTCTGCTTGACCGCGAATGCAACGGCTTCGTCTCCAGTCATGCCTACAATTGTCATTTTTGTTCCTCCACCATTGTAATCGCCTTGGGCTTTGTAGGGCATTCGGCTGCACAGATTCCACAACCCTTGCAATAATCATAATTGACTTCAACGCACTTCTCCCCTCTAACGATGGCAGAATCTGGGCAGTATATCCAACAGAGCAGGCAGTTGACGCACTTTCCCTTGTCAACAACGGGTCTGAAGGCTCTCCAATCACCAGTTTTATACTTGAGCGACGAGCCCGGCTCGAGGACAGCCGCGCCCATGGGCAGAGACTTCCACCCGGGCTTCTTTTCTTCCGGCTTCACTCTCCCACAACCTCCTCGTACGCTCTTTTCATTGCTTCCACATTCTTTTCGCCCAGAGTTCCGGGAAAACGTGCTCTAACAACCTTGGCTATGGATTCCAAAGACGTGAGGGGCACCACTTTTAAGAGTGCCCCTAACATCGCCGTGTTGTAGATGGGTCTCCCAAGAACATCCAAGGCTATTCTTCGTGCGTTGACAGCGTAAACATGACCGCCACGGACTGAGAGTGCCTTGCCAAGTTCGTCGGGCGTGAGCTCGGTGTTTGCCACAACCACGCCATCCTTAGCCAAGCCTGAGGCTAGGTTGTTGCCTAACAGCGTGGGATCAACGACCACAACTATGTTTGGATTGTAGATTTGACTGTGAATGCGAATGGGTTCGTCTGAGATTCGGGTGAACCCTCGAACCGGAGCGCCTGAACGCTCAGGTCCAAACTCGGGGAAGGACTGAACATGTTTTTTATCCATGAGTGCTGCTTCAGCGAGCAGACGGCTCACGCTGACTATGCCTTGTCCACCTCTTCCGTGCCACCGAACTTCAACCAACATTGGCTTTGCATCCTTACGAGAAACTGTTGCCAACCACACCCACGGATATAAGGTTTTCCCGAA
>Ga0315308_1001619_pt1 | contig 12894 bp, 15 predicted proteins | sample TDP3_MG_FD_203078 | JGI IMG/M metagenome (GOLD analysis project Ga0315308, IMG submission 203078) | Freshwater sediment microbial communities from Lake Towuti, South Sulawesi, Indonesia - TDP3 | ecosystem: Environmental > Aquatic > Freshwater > Lake > Sediment | place: Indonesia: South Sulawesi... | reverse complement strand
AAAACCTTAGGCTACTCATCACCAAACGCACTAAAGCAAAACACAGAGGAGAAGGGAATACTCGCAAGGAGATTCCTAAAACTCTGTGAGATAGCTGGCGTCGAAATCAAGGAGGTAGAACCCCACATAGTGGCGGTCGTCTTCTACGGAAATCGCAAAAGAGCGAAGTTCAGCAAAAAAGACTACGCGCATGCGGAAAAGGCGTGAGAAACAGATCGTAAGCACACAGCCACTAACCCACATACCCACAAAGACAGTGGTGTAAGCATTAACGGTTAAAAAGCACATGTAGCGTATGTTCTAGGGATGAAAGCATGGAGAGAAGAGTTATCGCAACGGTCCTCCTAATGTTCGGCCTAACGGCCTTGGCCCTGGCCATCCATCTCAACCAGCTCAGCTTGCTGGAGGAAATCACCGCGATACTGTTCAACGTGGGCAAGACAAGCCTTCCGTGAGGGGGAACGCAAGCCATGGCCAAGAAGCGGGTAGGGAAGGAAGGCAAAGAAAAGAAGGAGCCATCGAAGAAACGCCTCAAGCTTAGGTGGCTCAGGCTCCTATCCCAACTCTCCTTCCTCAGCCTGTTTCTACTGGCGCTGATGAATATTGCTCCACTAATGCCATGGCTCACCATCCCCGTTTCAACTCCATACAGCGCTTTCAGCATGTTCCAGACTATGCTCTCAACACCGATCCTGCCACTACTCCCAACAGCATCAATACTCCTCTTCACCATACTCCCCGGCAGGTCCCTCTGCGGCTGGGTCTGCCCATCAGGCCTCATTCAAGACATCCTTTGCAAGCTGAAACGCAAGCACACCAAGATCACGCCAGAAACCCACAGCTGGCTGAAGAACATAAAATACCTCATTCTAGGTGCAACCCTCTTAGTTAGCTGCAGCCTAGCCCTATCCTTAACCCTTGGGATTGGAGGACTCTACAAGAAGTCCTTAGGAGCCTTCTCAACAGCACCATACACAATACTGAGCCCAGAGGCAACAATATTCATCCTCATCCCAGAATCGGTAAAACAACTCCAACAATGGATGGCCACATCACCCCTCATACCGCTGGAACAACTATGGGCCATAATCTTGCAGATACCACCCCTCTTCTACGTCCGGCTGGTCATCGCAGCGGTCTTCATAATCAGCTCAATATATATCCCGAGATTCTGGTGCCTATACTTCTGCCCGGTCGGGGCGATGATGGCGATTCTAAGCCAGTTCAGCCTCCTGGGAATGAAGAGGGACATAACGAAGTGCACCAGGATCCGCGCCTGCGTTGAGAAATGTCCGATGAGGGTCAGGGTCCTCGACCTGCCATGGGAGAAGTTCAACGACCCAGAATGCACACTATGCCTAGACTGCGTAGACGCCTGCCCAAGAAAGGCGCTAAAGCCAAAGTTCCCCTAGCTCAAAACGTCAAACCGGTTTTTTCCGAGATGCTTATTTATCAGATAATCTACATAAATCAGATAGAGAAAAATGTCGGAAAACACAGAACTCAAGGTCGGGAAAAGAGGGGAAATCTACACAACTCGTGAATTGAGAAAGAAGATGGGTTTCACCCTAGGTGGGAAGGCTTTGGCTAGAATAGAGGGAGGCAGACTGATAGTCCAGCCAAAGCCGACAGCACTGACACTACTCAAAAAGCCTAGGGTAGAAGCAAAGCCGATAAGTCAAGAGGAACTGTCAAGGCTCAGACGGGAGCTTGCTGAAGAGCTTGAAACCGAATAACCCTGTCTTCATGGACACAACCTTCCTACTTCCATTCTTCAGGGTGAACATCGAGGTCGAGGGCTTCAGCCTAGACAAATTTGAAGGCTTCCTAACGAAAATTTCTAAACTCCACTTCAGCGAGCTCTCCATATTCGAGGCAAAAGCAAAGATCTTTAGGCTCTCAAGGGAGAACAAAGCCTACACACCGGCCCTAGAGGACTTTGGAAAAAACTTGACCGTACTCAGAGGAGACGAGAGGTTCATCTTCCACCCCTACACGGGGCAAGATGACAGGTTCTTCAACTCAATTTCAGCCAAAGACTTGGCACTCGACAGCTTCGATATGATCATACTTGCTCAAGCCCTAAACATAGGGGTACTGGTCACTGAAGACGAAGGAATCCTGAGAGTAAGGGATCGAGAAGAATTCGTAAAGGATCCCACGCTTAGAACTCTAAAGATTAAGAGATGGAAGGAGCTAGAAATATGATCGCACCCATCCTCTAGACTACAAACAATGGAGTAAGACTCAAAGACTTTACTCAAATGAGTTTGAAACCAGAGGGATGGTCCACCGGCCTAGTGAAGTTCCACCACTTGGTTTTGTATTTCTTGTCACGTATGTCCGAAGCCAGCTTCAACTCCTCCTCGTCCAATTTGGACTCGAGGAACTCAACCCCCAGAGCTTTTCCAAACCCGTCCTTTAAGGCTTCAAACACCTCGTCAAATCCCACATCCCTCCCAAGTTCCCCACTAAGGCTTGTGACCCTCTCTTCAACCGACTTTATCATCTTGTCACTTATCTTCTCCCCACTGACCTTAAGGGCGCTGAACATGGCTCTGATGTCCACCTTCAGCAGGACCGTGCCGTGTTGGAGGACTACCCCTCGTCTTCTCGTCTGGGCGCTACCCGAGATCTTCCTTCCGTTGACGATGATGTCGTTTATTGGCTTAAACTCAGCCTCAACGCCAAGCCTGCGTAAACCCGCAACTATGCCCTCGCATACGACCTGGTACGACTCCGAGATGTCGTTTGGAACCCTTCCTTCGTTTCGGCTCACTATTAGGCTATAAGTTAACTCGCCGTCAAAGGCGTGGAAGACGGCTCCTCCGCCGGTAATCCTCCTCACTACATCTATCCCAAATTTCCTGCAGTGTTCAAGGTTGACCTCCTGCTCCACAGTTTGAAAGTACCCTATCGAGACAGCCGAAGGCTTCCAACGATAGAAGCGCAGCATGTTTGGAGCCAAACCAGCAGACATCCTCCTCAGAATCGCCTCGTCAATGGCCATGTTCATGTAACAATCATATACATCGAGTCCGACGAGCCTCCAGACATCACTCATCTAAGGCACCCCCCGAGTTCAGCCTCACTCATCACCGTCAACACATCCTCTCTTAGTAGCCTCCTAGGATAATTGTATATCGGTCCGCCGGGGCGCTCATTGTAGAAAGGCCTGTTGCAACCTGGGCAGCCCGAAGTCATGAACGGCTCCCCAGTTTCGACGATCCGCTTCAACTCTCCGCTTGAAACACTAAAACCTAGTATCTCTCCGCCATCTGAAAAAAACATGTTCTCATACCTCGCCTTCCCCCGAGTTATAAAATAGTGGGCCATCTGAATTCTCCTGTAACGATGCAACGACGGCTGAGGTCTATCGTAAAGCATCGTTCCGAGGACAGGGGTAAAAGCGAACAACCCAGGGTAAATGCCCGCGTCAACAAGTTCTTGAATAAGATGAATCATCTCCTCGTCCGTCTCCCCGAGGCTAACGATGATGTGAGTGGACACCCTTCCTCTTCCGAGAGTCTTCACCGCAGTCTTCAGAGCTTCAAAGTGCTCATCCCAAACGTAAGGTCCACCAACATCTCGACCCTTGACCTTGTCAAACAACTCCCTCGTCGCGGCATCCACGGCAAAACATACTCTATCAACACCAGTCTGAGCCAACTCGCCTATCTGAGTCGCATTCAGTGGCTGGCAACAAACCGAGATCGGCACATCAGTGCACTCTCTAAATTCAGTCACTAGGCCTACTAGGTCCTGAAAAACCCCGTCGTAGTTCACGGCTTGAATGCAGAGGCGCTTTACGAGTCCACCACGAGAGATCATCCCAACCCCAGAAACGACATCTCTCATTGGAAAAGAAGGCCAAGTGACCCTCGAGAGCATACCTGCCTTCCCCCTACCGTTTCTAGCCTGCGGACAGAAGGCACAGTTTGCATCGCACTTCCCAAGATGATAAGTCATCAGGTAGATGGTTGTAGGCATAACGTCAACGTTGCCTTGAGTCAGACCGAGAACCACGGCGGAACCCAGCGATACACGAATCCTATTCGGCATGGTCGAAAACCTCGTAAAGAATAGTCGTTTAAAAATGAGTTGACTTGCAACACCATACAGCTGTAGTCATTATCGTCGCCAAATCTAGCTCAATTTCTCAATAACGATCTTGTTCTTTCCCTCAGGATAGATTTCTATTTCTTCCCCGTTGCGGAGAGAGAGAACCTGTTCAATGTCTTTGGGGATTCTAACGACGAGACTTCGGCCAGAGTATCCTACTTTTCTTCTTAGTCGAAATCGATATTTTCTCATTTCATCAATTTGGGTACGATACGGTTCAGAATTAATCATATTATCGATCTTTTTTGATTCTTCTTCGTCAATAAAGATTTCAATACATTTTTTGCATTCATAACCTACAATCGGGTTTATTTTGATTTTGCCGTCAAAGAGTGACAGCTCCGTCTCGATTTTCTGAACATCCCCCCCACAAATAGGACACTCCTTCAACGTTTCAACCTCCTATACAAATCAATATCTGTTTTCCCACTTTCAAAAGCGGTTTGAATAACATAACATTTTCTTTGTTCTATGTACAAGACAGTAATGAATTTTTCTTTCTCTGTTTTGTATATCGCCCTGGTTCTTTCAAGTTCGTTTATTTTCACTCCCTGTTCAATGGTCTTTACCACTTCATCATTTGTAATTCTTCGCTCGATCATTCTTTCTCTAGCATGCTTCTTGAATACTATGCGCTTTCTAGCGGGCAATATGTAACACTTCTCTTATATACTTTTTTGAAGTGAAAAGTGACATAAATCACTTCCGCTTTTTCCGCCCATCGATGTTCCTAGGACACAGGAAGGTTGACACCACTACGCTTTACATACAGCTCGAGAGGGCGCTCTTCAACGTAGGATCGGACGAGTTTCACTCAGCGACCGCTAGGACGATTGAGGAGGCTACGAACGTGACTGAGGCTGGATTCGAGTACATAGCCACCACAACAGCATAATGCTCTCAGGAAGCGCAGATAGAGAATAAATGTTAAAAGGAAAAATTAAACATTAAATTGACTTTAACGCTTGTTTTTCGCATTAACGCTTACTTTCGCTTCCCGAAGAGCATTACGTCATCGTGGTGGAGGACGTGATCGTTGAGATTGGAGATTGAGGGGGAGAAGTATGAGCTTGAGTACGATCCGCAAGATCCCTTTGTCGCTCCCCATCTTGCAGTCGCGTATTGTTCTAAACTTGCGGAGAATTTCATGCCTGTCCTCTTGGATCCAAGAGAACATGGTAGCAAACCCTATCCGCCAGAGCTTATAGCATATAGGCTGGTCGTCGACTCGAGGAGTCAGAAGTTATGCATCCTCTACGAGGTGTACTGGAGGAGGCAGGACTGCACTTGGAAAGAACTCAACAAGGACCATGACCATGATTATGAACAGATTCAGGTTCACTTCAACATGAAAACTGGTGAGAAGGAGATGGTCGTTGTATCTTCTGTGGGACCAATAGAATATGCCGGGCATGGCATCGAGATCTACTCCCACATTCCCAAGGCGAAGGTCAGGGATGTCGAATACACTACGTCACCAAAAGATCAGTTTCCATGGGGTGAAGACCACGGGCAAGAGAACGCTACTCAGATTAGGGAGATACCGATTGGGCGGCTGGCATTTGAAAAAGGAAGACCTGTCGTACTAGTCCTCAACTGCTACCACGCCTTTGCGGGTCTAAAAAGTAAGTCCAGGGTAAAGGAGACAAATGAGTTGAATCCGAGGTTAGAAAGGCTCGATCGTGGGCTTCTCGAGAAATGGTATTATCGCCATGTCAAGAACAGATTCGGACACGACCTCTCAAAGCCCTTCGATGAGCCATATGTAATGTACTATCCGCCGCCAGAAGACTTCAAATCAAGGCTAGTCTATGGGCTCCTATGGCTATTCTCCTGCCTCAAGAGAACCCTTTCTCAATAGTGCGCGCGTTGATGAATCGAACAGATATGAATTGGTAACTTGTACGACAACCTTATATGCGAGACTCGCGTCCTCATTTCAAAAAAACTGTAAGGAATCGGTAATGATCAAAGCTGTCTTCTTCGACCTCGGAGATACACTGGTAAAGGATCCAGAGTTCCTGCGAGAAAAGAGAAACAACATGATCTCACAATTCTTGAAGGACTCTGGTCACGAGAAGGCCGTGGAAGAGCTAAAGGAGACGTTGGAAGAGGCCATCAAATACGTGGAGACGCAGTACAAGGGGAGTCCCAAGAAGCATGAGAAAGGACTCTTTCTATCAGTCTTATTCAAAAAGCTGGGCGTCAAAGTAGATGGCGCCGTGCTTAACCAACTGGACGAGGGGTTCCGAAACATTTACCTGAAAGAGATAAAGCTGATGCCGAATGCTGAAGACGTTATTCTCTCGCTGAAGAAGAGGGGATACAAGTTGGTCATCGTTTCAAACGCGTTGACCGCAGAGGCAAATTTCATAATAGACAAACTCGGCCTAAGAAAACACTTCGACCTAGTAGTCATCTCGGAAGATGTTGGCCAAGAGAAATCGACTACGATTCCCTTCAAGATAGCACTCGAAAAACTTCATCTTAAACCAGAAGAAGTCATAGTGGTGGGCGACAGGGAGGACGAGGACATTCTCGGCGCAAAACTTCTTGGGATGAAGGCGGTTAGAATACGTGGGCCCCATGGCCCCTACGGTGAGACAAGAAAGGCCGATTATGAGATAGACGACTTAAGAGAGTTGAAGAGAATCCTGCCGCTCGATTGAGATCAGCGGCCAACTCTCATGTTAGAAGCAATCGCGCATGATGATCGATCTATTGTTCATTCCATAGTTTTTCCCGTAGCTTATCTTCTAGGAACTCAATCTAAATAACGGGAGATGTCCTCCGTTGCATTGGCCGCTACTTTTGATGGGAGCCGTTCTGGTCGTCGGAGTTTCGTCCCTATGGACGCAGGCCATAGGTGCTGCATGGGCTCCCACGCCGATGCGTAAGGTTCGGAGGATGTTGTCCATGGCTAAAGTCAACTCGAAGGACATAGTTTACGATCTTGGCTCGGGCGACGGGAGGATACTGATTACAGCTGTCAGAGAGTTTGGTGCCAGATCAGTTGGGATAGAGGCTGACCCACTCCGTCTCATATTCTCGCGGATTCTCATAAAGCTCTTGAGGCTAGGCAACCAAGCAAAAGTGATATGGGGAAATTTCTACAATAAGAAGTTGAGTGAGGCAACAGTGATAACGGTATTCCTCTTCGATTCTACAAACGCAAGGCTGAAGGAGAAGTTTGAGAGGGAATTGAAGCCTGGGACAAGAATAGTCTCCTATTACTGGCCCTTTGAGGGATGGAGCCCTGTAGTAGCCGATGAGGAAGAAGAGGTATACCTGTACCAAATCGGGAGAGGCCCGGATCAATAGCAACCATCACAGAATCACGCCTCGCAATAGGAGTGAGACATCAGGGTTTGAGAAGAATAATCGAAGAGAGGTACGCGAATGTTCTGGAGGCGGCTAGAGAGGGCGAGCAGAGGTGTTTCAGAGGTGGGAGGTGGGGCGGAAACGCGGTCTTAATTGCGGTGGACGCCGCGCTTGACTCAATCGGCCTAAACTACTTTCAGATCGTGGTTCCCAGAGTCAGGTCTTTTTGGAGCAAGTACGTGAAGACAGGTGTGATATCTTCCTTCAGGGACCTCTCGACGCTCTCTCATCGGGACCCCAGATTGAGAGAAATAATGAACAACGAGCGGTGTTGGAGGGCCGCCATAGACATCTGCAAGGTTTTAAATCAGATCAAACTGAAGAACGGACTCAAAAGCGACTTCGCAGCTTTGAGGTCCTGGGCCGAAGGGGCCGACTATGAAAATTGGAAGGAAGATCGCGTGGGTGAGATTCCGGGAGTGGGTTTGATCACATTCCAGTACCTGCGGATGCAGGCAGGTGTGGACACCACAATGCCCGACAAAATAGTCAGGAGGGTGATGGAACGCGACTTCGGCATCAAAACCAAGGATGACATAGAGTTCATTAGAAGAATGGAGGCTCTTTCAAGAGAGACCGGGTATTCCCAGACCTTGATATGCTGGGCTATATGGCTCAAAGAATCGGACATAAACACTTCAGGCTGGGAAAGAATCGACTAACCATCACATGTATGGAAAAGCCGACTTCAGACATGGATGATTGCGCGCGCAATAGAGACTTCCCTAGATCTGGAATGTGTAAGATTGGGAAGGGTTCTCCAATAAATTGCTCCTGACCTCTCCTCCTACTCACTCATTTGGACATTTCTTGCAAAAACAGAAAGGGGGGTTGCAGGGGCATCTCCACCGTGGGTAGGTTCAAACCCCACTCCCTGCACCATTTCAATCCTCCGATAGAGTATGCGAAAGTTGGATAGAGCTTATATTTTAGAAATGTTCCAAGAAGATTCTAATTGAATATGAGAACTGTCATTTTAGCCTTTGTTTTAGCGCTCTTATCAACTGCAGTAGTTTCAGGATCCGTAAGACTGGTCGTAGCACAGGAGAAAATTTATTTTAGGTCGGATGGATCGGTCGATCCTCCAACAGCACCGATTCAACGAGATGGAAACATCTACACTTTTACCGATAACATTTATGACGAGATTGTTGTAGAGAGGGATAACATTGTGGTTGATGGAGCTGGCTACACCCTTCAAGGAAAACGAGCTTACTATTCAAAAGGGATTTACTTGACAGGAAGAAGCAACGTGACGATCAGAAACGTGGAAATCAAAACATTTTTCTTTGGCATCTGGCTCGAAAAGTCCTCAAACAACAGCATTTTCGAAAACAAAATAACAAACAACAAGGGTGGCATCTGGCTTTCAGATTCTTCAAACCACAACAGCATATCTGAAAACAACGTAACAGCAAACCTGAACTATGGCATCTACATCGGGCACTCTTCAAGCAACAGCATTTCCACAAACAGCGTAGCAGCAACCATCTACTATGGTATCTGCCTCGAACACTCTTCAAGCAACAATATTTCTGGGAACAATATAACGAACAATGATTATGGTATCAAACTCTCCTTGTCCTCAAACAAAAACAACGCGTATGGAAATAGTATAAAAAACAACTTGTATGGCATTTTGCTCTGGAAGTCTTCAGGCAACGCTATCTATGGAAACGACATAGCAAACAACGACCGTGGCATCGCGCTCACAAAGTCTTCCGACAACATCATTTACCACAACAACTTCATGGATAACACTGAACAAGCGTACAGCTACAACTCAACAAATGTTTGGGATAATGGTCATCCCTTTGGAGGTAACTATTGGAGCCATTATACAGGTGAGGACCGAAATGGTGACAGTATTGGTGACACATCTTACGTGATTGACCAAAATAATCAAGACAACTATCCGCTCATGATCCCGTGGAACCCCACATGGAGTCCAAAACCCCCGGTAGAGATTCCTTTTTGGTCACAGTGGTGGTTCTGGGCAATAGCAGTAATAGGAATTGTAGTATTAGCCGGGGCCGCCTACTTCTTAAGAGGTGCGCTAAAAAACAAAGGAATGTGGAGATTTACGGGTGACATCTCCACGTATAGGGGGTTCGAATCCCACCCCCCGCACCATTTACCGAACCCCTCTCACTTTACAGGGGGATTCATTTGGGCTTCCTGAAGATCTTCACATCGTCTATTTCTGTGACGTACTCGAAGCCTGATTCCACCAACTGACATGCTTCTTGGACGGTTCTTTTACCTCCTTTGAACTACATATATATTAAAACGTACGATAGGATGCCTTCCCCTTCGTATGCTCGCTGTCGATCGATTTTATCCTAACCATTATCGTTGGTAAAATCGTTTGAACCTTCTTTTGTCCGCGTGACGTATCGACCGACTGGTTAAGTGGACTTTTTCTTTCCATAGTATTTTATCCAGAAAATTGACGCAAGTAAGAATAACAAAGCTCCGATGACATTGAATGATACCAAATCCTTTGAAAATAGAAGGTATCTTTTTGATAATTGATAAATGATCCACACGAACAGAAGAGCCCCACTAATCGAAATTAAATAAAAATACCTGCTCTTTTTTTGCCTCGCTTGATGCTTTTACGATTCTTTAGTGTAATCGTAACTAACGTACCAAGAATGATGATTAACAGAGCAGCATTAATTATGAAGGCTGAAATAGAATAGGAAAGGTATTGGTTTACGTTGAAGCCCATTGTCTTAGTGGCTTGTGCGTCAGAACCGTCGATGATATAGGCTTTCCAAGTCCATGTTGTAGAATTCGCCGATCCAGATAGCCAAACGCTGAATGTGAAGTTTTGCCAAGTTGCAGAAGTCCAAGCAGTAGGCTTCGTAGATCGAGTAACATTCAAGTGGTTATATGGCGATGAACTATCTGGATTTCTCTCTGTGACTGCCCAAGTTCCAGAAGAATTATACCATTCAAAACGATAGCCGTTTCGAAGCGAATATTGTCCTTCGCTAACTGCACTTGACCACAGGATTATGGTGACATTCTTCACATTCTTTATTTTGTCTAAATCCCTACACTCAACCATGAAGTTGTACTCCTGAACACAGTTTACAGATGTCACATTAGAGCTACCAGAAACTATGGCTAAACGATTAATGTTAGGCGCATTATTCGGCTGTTCTTCGCTTCCCCAACTTCCATGACTGGGCTCTGGAGAAACATATTTTCGTAGTAAAATCCAGTCTACATTGATGTTTGTTGATTCGTGACACGAGTGGATTGTGATGAACTCGTCGGTTGTGGTGTAGTAGGTTGTGCAACTTATTTCTTCGTTGTCATCTATATTTTTAAAGCATGCTCCATCACTTTGTCGCCTGATTTCATAAACTTTATATCCGCTCCAGTAAGCCGAAAACATCGAGTGTTCAAATCTAGTCTGTCCATTCCCCGAAGACCCCCCAACCCTATCTGGAGCCCAGTCATCATCAACATCTACAAATGTGAATTTTGAGCTACTGTCTGTTGACTTCTTAGTCTTTCCACCTACTCCCTTGCTGTGTCCACCGTTAGGGAATGTCCCCAGCGAAGTGTTGGTTCTTAAAACCGAGTTTACCGCATTAACCCATTCAGTAGATTTAGTGACTAATGCCCCCCACGAACGAGATGTACTCTTAACTGAAATCACGCTTTCAGACCGACTTATGATAGGATGCTGAACCGTTTCCCAAACATCGGGGTTGTAAGGTGACGCTTCATAATCCTGAGTAAAATCATCAAAAAAGTCTGGAAAAGTAGCTTCCCCATTACTCAACGAGGACACGCCAGTTTTTCCGTAATAGATGTAAATAGTGACATCCGAAGATGAGAGATCATCAACGACTTTAACCCAAAACCTAGCTGAGGAAGAAGGAGCACAGTATTCTCTCCAAGATATTAAGAGTGTTGTTTTGTCGTTGTCTGTGAATCTTACATCATCGAAATCGGTTTGTGAATGAGAATTAAGATACACATTCCATTGGTCGTCCGTCCCACTCCCATAGTGGACAGTTATGTTCATCTGATAGTTTGTGCCTGCTCCAGATGCGAAATGAATTATATGGGACTTACGATAACTCCAGCCTTTCAGCCAATCTGGGTCTGGATTCGCATGAACGACTAAGGGTTCTGAAGTGAAGGGAAGAAACGATGCTAGAACTATAAGTAAGAGAAGCGGGAGAACCGTCAGAGTTGCCTTCATCTTCACTTTGTTTATCCTCCTATGAGATGCCGGAACAATAGTATGACTTCGGCAGCCATCGGAATAGATAAGTAGATGCTGATTAAAGTAGCTATGTCGAGTTCTCGAAGCCTAATGACCTTCTTATTATTGTTGATTTGAGACGCAACCCACATTTTCCTGAGATCACGGATTCATAAGCTAACTTAGACGCTCCATAGAGGGATATAGGCTTCAAAGGACCTTAATCCTCAGGAGTGGGAATAACATTAGCCTCACCATGCACAGTTGAAGTCGAGGTAAAAACAATTTTTCAATGCTATTGCCTTTTCTAATAGCCTCCAAGAGGTTGTATGTAGCCAAAATATTCTGTTTATAGTCGGCACCATATTATTACTCATTGGTCTTACCGGGCTTATCATCGCCGTGTTCAACTTCAAAAACGCACCTCTTAACCAGCCAGTCACAAGTGGGATCTATAAGATTTCACGTCACCCACAGAATCTTATGTAGACTGTCTCAACACTAAGCACCTTTTCTTTACTTAGTAAAGTTTTTATTCAGAGACTGCGTCATCCTCTTAAGAGCTGAAGAAGATGGAACTTGTCTCCCTAACCCCTGAGGCGAAGGTTCTCCTGACGCTGATGCATGGGAAACACACCTATGGTGAGCTGAAGCTCGAAACCGGACTGAGCGACAGGTGGTTGACGTTGAAGCTCAAGGAGTCAGAAGCCCAGGGGATCGTCGAGAGAGCTGGGAGATGGTACGGTTTAATCAAAGAGTCTACTCCTCACCCATATGAGCTCAGCCTGTATCTGGACTCACAGGCTGAAAGGATGGCGCAAGAGCTCGCCAAGCTGAATTTCATCCAGATGATGATCCTCTTTGGTGGAGTCGCAAAGAGGACCGCGGACCAACACAGCGACATAGACATGATGATAATCGTAAATGAACCCTTAGACGTGACAAGGAGAATCGTCGACGCGAAGATCTCGGAGTTGGAATCAAAGTTCCACCAACCGATCGAACCAATCATTCTGACCAGGGATGATTTCATGGCTAACGTCAACTCCTCTGAGGGTGGAATCATCTACGGACTCGCCGAGGGCTGCGAGGTCTTGGTCGACAAGACGCATGGAGAGCTAACCGAGGCCCTAAGCAGCAGAATCAGGAAGATCAAGGAT
>Ga0315308_1001618_pt1 | contig 12897 bp, 14 predicted proteins | sample TDP3_MG_FD_203078 | JGI IMG/M metagenome (GOLD analysis project Ga0315308, IMG submission 203078) | Freshwater sediment microbial communities from Lake Towuti, South Sulawesi, Indonesia - TDP3 | ecosystem: Environmental > Aquatic > Freshwater > Lake > Sediment | place: Indonesia: South Sulawesi... | reverse complement strand
GTCGGTGCGAAAGCGGATCTCAAAGTTGTGCCTGAGAACGTACTGGAAGAGGACATCCCGCCGCTAGCAAGCTTCCTAGTCAGAGCAACTCCGAGAAAAGAAGAGGACAAGTGCGTAGTCGTCAAGGTATCAGACCTGAAGAACTCGAACGAGATCGTATCTGTTGAAGGAACCGTTGCCACGACGCCCGTAGTCAGGGAAGTGGTGACCTCAAGAGGCGAGAAAGTGAGATTGGCTTCATTCAAGCTAGCTGACGAAACCGGAGAGGTAGAGGTCGCATTGTGGAGAGAATGTTCGGACCTTGCTAAAGGATTGTCGGGGACGGATCGAGTAAGGATTAGCCGAGTCCACACTAGTCGAAGCATTTCTGGACGGCTGAGGCTAGACTCTGGCAAAGCGACTTCAGTGGACAAACTCTGAAAGAGGAGTATGAAAGAAAATGCGAGAATAGCTCTGGGGTGAAGTGGTCTTCTACTTCTTGATGAGCACTATCTCCATTGTTGAGACATTGGATCTCGGTCGGTCTGGTCTGGTCATTTCCTCTGTGCCGATGCCGATGCTCTCGATGTCCACATCCTTCGCGAAGGCGCGGCGGAGAAGCTCCACAGTGTCTACTGCTCTACTGATGGCTCTTCCCCTAGCCTTGATCACGACTTTCTGGGCATCTGCGTTGAAGTGGGTCAAACATGCGACCACATAGTTCATCACAGGTTTCTGTCCGATCAGCACTAGTCCTTCCGTAGTCTTCTTCTCTGGTTCTGTCTCGGGCTTCTTCTCTGGTTTTGGCTCAGTTCTCCTCTCGGGCTTTTTCTCCGCTCTTTCTCTAGCCATACAAGGCATACTCCTGAATCTCAAACGTCTCTGCATCTAGCGGTAGATAGCTCTATGAACGCTCTAGGTCTTCTTATGTCTTTCCATTGCGTTCCTGTGGATGTGTTAGACGAAGATGAACAGGACTGCAAGCAGGATACCAAGGGTGGGAAAGATTACGCGAGATGATTTCTTCGCTCTTCTTGCACCCTCATCCACTGTTTGGCATAGGCTGTTAATCTGGCTTTCTCCAATGACCTTGACCTCTTGGATTATCTCTTGATGCCAGCACGCTTCTGCAGGCTCCATGTTCCTTAAAGCTTCGGCTGCAGCAGTGTTAGTGTATTCGGTCAGCTTGTCATGGCCTATCCTTTCGCCTATCGGGTGGTACCCTCGGTCAGCCATCACAACAGCATTGACCTCATGCGTATCTGTCGTCAAGACCTCCCCATCTTCCAATCCCAGCTCCTGAAGACCTGACAGAACCTTCTCTCGGAGACCTGACACCATGTTGTTTCCATCAATAGTCACGTACACCGAATCCAGTTCGCCAACTCTTGTGACGATTGCGCTTATGCCTCCAGAACCCATTCCATCTTCAACTCTAAGATCGCTTGAGATCACTCTTGCCACGCCGACTTCGAATTGTAGCTGCTTTTGGCCAAGAGCTTTCTCAAGGGCAGACGCCGCAGCCTTCTTCAGGGGGACCAAGGCCCCTTCGGCGTCGAAAGCTCCTTGTAGGCTGTTGTGAGCGTCGATGGCGGCAGCCGAGGATAGCCCTCTACTCTTGGCTTCTTCGACAATGGCGCCGTTCAGCTGCAGAGGCAGATCCTCCATCGTCTCAGGTGCCAGAGTCAACGTGAGTAGCGCAAAATCGCCGAACACTTGGCATCCCACGGTGGCGTTTTCTTCCTTGACACTCACGAACGGGGTAGCAAGAGGATGGAATTGTACGAATTTTGTGGCTTCAACGATTCGGTTCAACACCTTCTGGTTCTCAGCTTGAGAAGCCAGGTCAAGTTCATGTCCAGAGATTCCATGGGGGACTGCAACTACGCATCCCAGCCTTTTTTCAAGAACTTCTTGGATCAGATGTGGAATGGCGCTGCTGCCGATATTCTTGAAGGGTCCGGGATGGAGGCTTGGAACTACGATGGCAGCTTTCAATCTCCCCCGGGCTCTAAATGCGATTGCAGAGACAAGTATGTCGCCTTCCTCGCTGAGGCGCTCCAAGATCTCTTCAAAAGGCTCAACGAGAGCCTCAGTCCAATTCGCAAGGAACGCCTTGAACATTGTGAGCGACGGGATCCCCAGTGTTCTCGTGCCGACGTTATTTACCGACACAACGAAGAGATACACTCCGAGAAAGGCCAGAAAGACCGCCAGAAACAGACATGTCGGTACAGTGCTTTGAATCTTCAGCAAAGAGATGAACGGGACCAAGAGCGCCGCCAGAACCAGTGCTGGTTGAAGGACCGCTGAGAGCACGATCCTCCACATACTCATGAAAGAAAGCGAGACCAGAACCAGAACTCTTAGGCAGAGGGACGCGTAAGTCCCGAAGGACATCACTTTGAACCAAAAGTTCAGGTCGCCTAAGGAAACCGTTGCTAGTGAGGCGACAAAACCGAAAGGCAGAAGGATCATGTTGGAAGCAACTGATAGAAACGAGCATCTCCTAAGGTCCAGGATTAAGTCTTCGGTCAGGAGCACGTGAGCCATCACATAGTTGCCCAAGAATGTCAGAACAGAAAGTACCAGTCCCAGAGTCAGACCAGCCAAGAAACCAACCAAGGAAGCATCGAGGGAAAGATATGTAGCAGTACCTGTGATCGCGCACTGGAGAACCAGAAGCTCGGATATCTTCTTGTGCGAAGGAAGCGTAAAGAGATACGAGTAACGGCTGACCGCCCTGTCTATGCTGCTCTTCTCCATTTTCTGAGTCATCTTGAAACTCCTGTCACAGCTTCGCGGTCCCGTCGAAAAGGCCGGCGGGTCCCGAACCAGTTTTACATCATCCTGCTCATTCCGACACATCAGTATAAATTTCTTGGGGTAAAAATGGAAAAAGGGGCAACGTAGTTACGGGGAAGAGGCACTATTTGGCCTAGTTTGAGTTCTAGTCGAGCAGAAAGGTTTATTTGGTTAATCCTCTCACTGGTGTATGAGGGTTCATGTCGGGAAGGGCGCCCCCGCCTACAGTTTTCCACATGCTTGAAAGGCATCTGGGTCAGAAGATTCACGTTATTCTGGACCAGTCTTACGGGTACGAGGGCGTCTTGTGCGCCGTTACAAGAGATCCTCCTGGCATTTGGCTGTCTGATGCCATGGCGACTGTACTCAGATCTACTATCGCCATGCCCATTCCCCAGGTTGTGAGCCGGGAAGACAGAAGCGAAGTCTTCATAAACCTCAGCTCAGTTCACCGGATCGAAGTTCTGCATGAGTAACCTAAGTTCTTTTTCGCACCAAGACTGACCAAGGACAAGTTACGTTTTCTCTGCTGTCAAGAGGTTCAGTACGGCTAGAGTTGTGTATAGCGCTTCTTCCGTTCGCACGGTCTCGGTGGCTTGGTTGGGTATCATATTGACCACAAAATCCACAAGGTCACCTAACCTAAGACGTTCTTTGCGAAGCATATCGTGAAGCCCCTCGGTTGGAGATCCAAAGACTATGAGAACACGTGTAGACTCCCCCCACCTTGCAAGAACCTTCTCCGCAACTCTGGTGAAAGGTTCTCCAAGCCTTGATGTGGCAACGACTAGGTCAAATGACTTCTCCTTCAGCATGGTTCCCAATGACTGTTTTGGTGCCGTTACCTTGTATCCCCAGTAGGCTTCAATCGCGTCTCGGTCTGCAACCGAAGCCTTGGGACGCTTCCCCGTTTCTGCGATCCTGACTGTGATCCGCGTGTTCACGGGAACTTGAACGCCAATCACTGGGACAGGTTGTTCCACGCCAATCTGCACTAGGCTTCTCTTCTGATCGGAGGCGACTACCAAACCTTCCCTGTATTCCCCCATTCTCAGATCCTTCTTCCGGTTCGTTAGGGGGTGGTGGGGGGTCCGAAGAGGGGCAAGAACGCCGACGTAGCGCAGTTCAGGTCTGATCTTGAAGAAGACTTTTCTGAGGTATTGCGGGGTTTCCATGTAGGACAGAATAGTGGTCGTGAGGTCTATCTCGCTCGTTTGGCTTTGAAACGAGCGATCAGGGAATACGATCACTTCGTCAACGCGGAATATCGCCAACGCACGGCCTACCAGACCTAGCTTAAGAGTCTTCTCTCTCAGATGCGGGATGTCGGAGACCAGTGAAGCTGGAATGGCGACCGAGAGCTTGGGAATCCGCTTCACAGGAGGATTGGCCATCGTCTTCACTGTCCTTCTCCAGCTCTAGTAACGATCACGTATGCCTTAAAAGGCTTGGCAGGCACTGTGACCTGCTGGCGCGTATTCTCTGCAGTCTTAAACGGACTATGAGGAGTTTCGCATTGGAAATCCTGTCTACGCCTTTGTGATAGATCAGCCGCTCTTGTCATTGCTTGAGGTCAGCTTGTCTATAAGAAGCTGTATCGATGATTCAAAGGCAGTGTATAGTGTTTTGCCAGCATCGTACATTAAGGCAAGAGCCAGAACTAGGCAAGTTAAGGACAGAACTAAACCTATCCACCCTCCGGCCGCAACTGCAGAGATGAGTGGAGTAACGATCGACACGATCATGGCGATTGCGAAGACCAGCGCCAGTTCTTTTAGAGCCCTTATGATTGAGGAACCCTTTTCTGGGTTGAACCCGGGCATGTGCTTAAGAAGTGAAGCCGAAGCCGCATCAATTACTTTTGTGAGGTCCAAGATCACCCTCAAGGCTAGGAAGAAGAGGACTATCAGCCCGAGCATGCCTATGGCCATAGTCAAGGTGAAGCCTTCCTTGGATACTGCCACCAGAATGTACGGGAAGCTGACTTCCAAGTAAACCAAAGCCATCATCAGCAAAGATATCAAGCCGGAGTTTATCAGAATTCTTAGGACTCTTTTCTCGATCTCTTCCCTCAATCAGTCGAAGCCTCCTAGACAGGTTTTTTTGGGCTTAAATCTTTATGAGTATGAATTCAGTCTCTATTAAGGATTCATAGATCGAACTGAACAATCTGTGAGATGCAAGATGGAAAACCAAACACGGGACGAACAGTCCAAGCGGAGTCTCAGACTCATCTACAGGAGAAGTGTCATAGCGTCATTCGGCGGAGGAGTCATAAACCCTTTCATAAATATCTTCGCTGCTCAGATGGGTGCTTCGTCCGTGGAAATGGGGTGGGTCAGAGCTTTGGAGCAGATCTCAACAAATGCCGCTCAGATTCCATGGGGCTTAGCCATAGACAGGTTCAGAAGAAGGGTTCCATTCATATTTACAGGCGCGCTTGCGCACGCTGTTCTACTGCTACCCTTACTTTACGTGAACACTGTCCAAGAGTTTGTCCTAGTGGTAACCTTGATCTTCATCTTCAGCGCCATGATCTCCCCTGCTTTGACTTCACTCATTAGCGATTTCTGCGGGGAGACTGAACGGGGCAGGGTCTTCGCCCAGCTAAACGCCATGGCGTCTTTGGGAGGCATTCCGGCCACGATGATTTCGGGCTACATTCTGTACAAGGTTGGCGGTCCAGTTAGCGAGATGTATAGGATTCCCTTGATCTTGGGTTTCCTCTTTGGTGTTGCAGTGGCCATCATAGCGCTGAAGATCAAGGAAGGACCAGTTGGAGGTGGAGCCTTCACTGTTATGGGTTGGCTTGAAGCTTTAAGGGTCAACCGCTATTTCAAGAGGTTCTGCCTCGTCTCTTCAGTGCAAGGCTTTTTCATGGCTATGGCTTGGCCAATCTTCACACTGACGACGGTGAGGGTAGTCAAAGCTGACATGTTTCAGATCTCCCTTCTAAGCGTGGTTGCCAGTCTGACGGCGGTCGTTGTGCGAAGATTCACAGGTCGATTGGCTGACAGAGCAGGACGCAAACCTCTTCTAATCATGGGTAGGAGCGGGATTTTTCTAGTGCCATTAGTCTATGCGTTTGCCACCTCTATCCATGAGCTCATTGTCGTAGAGTTGGTGATAGGGACTATGATGGCTTCATCAAGCGTGGCGCTTTCAGCCTATCTCTTGGATGTGTCGCCGAGAGGCTTGAGAGGCTCTTACATGGGCCTGTACAATGCTCTCTATGGGGGCTTCACCTTCATAGGCTCGATCGTGGGCGGCTATCTGATGGACTTCGTCTTCAGCCTTGGTCTCAGCTTCCAAGAATCGATGCGTGTCGTGTACATGGTCTCTGCTCTTGGTAGAGGCATTGGAGGCGCGCTTTACATAACATTGCAGGAACCGTACAAGTATCCTGCCAGATTCGGAGAAGAACTCAAGAGGATGCTAAAGGAAGACGCGGAAAGAATCGAGAAGGAAATGAAGGCAGTAGACGAGTTGGCTGAGAAGTTCAGAAGGACAGAGGATGAAGACTTGGAGTGGTTCGAGAAGATGTCAGGCGGCAAATCCTAAGGTTTATCCTTTCTCCCAAGACCAAGTTGCGAGTGGGCACATGAGCATTCAGTACGCATGCCTTTTGTTGTAGCAAGGACAAGGAAGAAGCAGTCTATGTTGCTCCGGCCTTCTCGCCCTTCCTCAGGAGACGTCCCGACTTGATCATCTCGGCGAGTGGATTGTCCTCTATGTCAAGAGGTAGTCTCGCCATGGCTCTGCGTCGACTCCATTCGAAGCAGGCGAAGATTACGTTGGTGCGTTCGAAGCCTTTCCTGCGCATAGCTTGCGTCCCCTCCCTGTCTGGAGACCTTTATTCAGTTTCTCCTGCAAGCCGCAATACCCCAACGCTGACAAGCACGAACCACAGATGCCTTAGCGAGAACTGGCAGGCTCGGTCATAGCCAGAATATGAGGACGAATCCAATCAGGCCAAGTATCACTGCGACTATGATGAATACTATGATTGCCACAAGGGAAATGGCAAGTGCTTTCAGCCAACCGCAGTCAAAGAAGTGCTTGATTAGCAGGAGCCAAAGCATTAGCTGAATTAGGGAAGCGATGAAACCTTTGAAAAAAGCCCCGAAGAATGCGCCGACCACGGTACCCACGATGACGATGAATAGGGAGTCTGTAAACTTGGCCTTTTCTTTCCCCACTGTGCCTCTTCCTGAGAGCCAAAGGAAGGGAGAGATGATGATCGTGTTCATGATAACATGCAATACCAGTGCATCTAGGTTGATTGCCAAGTGGATTTCACTTGTGCTTTAGATTCTGGCTCTCGCTTTTAAGCTTGTCCATCAATGTGCAACTGAAAGGGCAACACTGACCTTGTCGCTTCGTGTTTTGCTGGCTGGACAATGTTCAGTATGGCGCATAGGCTATCTGACTAACGTGATGCACGAAAGCAAGGACGAAGAGAGGCAAAGGCAGAAAGCCCTAAGAGTTCCGCCCATGGAAAGTGTCTCTTTGGACCCGGCTTTCTCTGTTCTGTCTTCAAAAGGCTTCAATGGGCTCATACTACACTCTTGGTGCGGAGTCGCAGTCTCGTGGAGTTTTCCACTTACTCCCTGACTGCCACTTGAGGAGCTGGGCAATGATTTCTCAGAGTCAGCTCGATGCCCTAGTAGGCAAGCTCATGCTAGCTCTCTTTCTGTTTGAAGCTCTGCAAGAGATCTGAGATCTTTCTGATCTGTTCATCGATCTTTGAGATCTCCTTTTCTTTCTCCCGAACGCCATTTTCTATCTGCTTTCTCTGCGTCTCAAGCTTTGGTAAGAGATTGGCTATCTCATCGACCTTTTGCTGACGCTCGCGGATCTCTCTCACCAGACGCTCTCGTTCCTCTTGCTTCCGCTGAACTTCTTCGAGAAGATCCTTTTTCTTGTTTTCGAGCTTTGGGACTAGCTCATCTATCTCTCCAATCTTCTCCTCGTTCTCAAGGACTTCCTTTTCCAGCGTGCCTTTCCTTTCCGCAAGTTTGGGAAGAAGCTGCACCGCAGACTCGATTTGCGCCTTGATTGCCTCTCTGATCTTTTCGAACTCCTCAATCTCTGCTTTCAGCTGCTCAAGGAGTCCCAGGTCCTCCAACAGTTCAGGTTTCTCTTCGACACCTGCTTCTTCCTTTCCTTTCTCCTCCGGCACTTCCTCATCCCTCTTCTTCTTCACCGTGTTTACTCTCTGTGCTTTCGGCTGCTTATGCTTTTCGAATCCGCTCAGATACCTCTCAGCAGCTTCATCTATCTCATCCCCGGTACGACCGCTCCGGGACGCTGACTTCAATGCTGGGAGATCTGATGGCCTCATCGCTCCACGCTCAAGAGTTCTGTGGCTTCAGATGATTTGTCGCTCTCACCTCAGATAAAGAATGTGGACAACCCGTCTGGACTCTGGATTCGTACGTGGTTCATGCCCGGACTGCGGCAACACACCTAGGCTATTTCGTCAAGCAGGCGCCTTTGGTTTCCCCTTGACCTCGAATACCCAGCCACGCCAAAGCATGCTTTTGATACTTCTTTTTTCTTCACAAACCAAATAATGAGGCGATAGCATACTGAGGCGGTGCGTCCGAGAAGTTGCTCCTAGGAGACAGATTAGCGAGTGCTGGGAAGAAGCAAGCGAATAGAGGATGAGATCGATCGCGCGGCCGAAAGGATAATTGAGATACTGAAGAGTGAAGTCCAGCCAATAGACCTCAAAGAAGGGGCAGAGCTCAAACAGATACAAGAGGTTGAGCTGAAAGGCAAAGTGGATGCCCTAGCAAGGAATGAGGTTCGAGACACAGAGACCCTCAACCACAAGGAATTGTCTCGGCTCCTAGATCCTCTGGGAAACAAGCTGGATGAGATTGAGGATACAATGACAAGAACGACTCCCATGATTGAGGCAGTCCTAGAACTGGCTCCGAAACTCGACAGGATCAAGGATCTTCTGCATAGAGACATTCAGATGAGGCAGAGAGATGCAGAAGAAGTCACCAACCTTGTTCTGAAGACTGAGGAGCTAAAGAAGAATCTTCAAGAGGTGATAGGCCGGAAGCAGAAAGACATGGAGCAACTAGAAAACGAGATTCTTGAGAACGAAGTAAAGATCAGGCAGATCAGCGATGAGTTGCCCAAGCTTGTCCTCAGAAAAGAGGAGATCGAGAAGGTCATGAACAAAGAAAAAGAGAACGCCCAAAGAGTCGACCAGCACTTGAAACGAATCTCAAGGCTAAGAAGAACAGCGGCCCTGCGCGCTGGTCTGCCCAGCTAAGCTGCCGCGAGATAGCGGGCCGCGCGAGAAGGATGAGCTGTTCCTTACTATTGTTGCCGTCATTGATCCTTAAGGTTTTTCACGCTTCCCATCGCTACTTGGCCAACAGCATCAACTGCGGTTGCGGGCGCTCAGATTGAGGAGGTCCCGGTGTTGACAGGAGACTTTGACATGTTCTGACATGTAGAGAGGCCAAATCTTCCTTTCTTTGTCACCGTGATAGAAGACAAGGAACTGCTTTGGAGCGGACTACGTAGACTTCATGCCTAGAAACACAGGACCTTAAGGCGTCAAGCAAAAAAGAGCCGCATCATACTCTAGGGCATCTTCAGACGTCCTGAAGACCTCAGCTCGTTTGGTTGGTCTGTGTGACAGCGAGAGAAGAATTCTTTAGATAGGTGAAGGAAGTTCACCGAGAAAGGTGGGAAACTGTACAGTCGACAACCGAACTTCTGAAATGATGGAAAACCCTTAGTGGACCAAGGATTCTATTGAAGAAACTTCAACAAGCCTGCTGAGAATTCTGCTGCACGGCCCTCAGTTCTAGTATGACTTCTCTAACCGTGCGTAATAGAAGCGTGATGGTGGACATGGAGTCTACATAGGATGGCCGCAGAATCTCCAGAACGCTGAGCTCCCCCAACATCCCGAACGTCCTTGCGCTTTCTGAGGATCTGCTTGAATAATGGTCAGGTGAAGATTGTCCAACTCTTGAAACGTGTATTGTGGCATGTTAAGAAGCCATAAATACCGTGTCTGGAGCTATGCAGAAATACCTTCTGATGCGGTGACTGTCCTGCTCGCGAAGGATTTGCAGCCAAGAGAAGCAAAGGAGATCGCTTCTTCTCTCCATCAGCTTAGCCGATGCTACACAGAACTTGGCCAAGCACTAGAGGGAATAGCATACGAGACGAGGGTTCTGAAAGGGCTGATTGGCAACGCTGATGCAGAGGCAAAAGCACAAGACTCTCGACTAGTGAAGGCTGGTATAGCACTCATACTTTTCCCTGACCCGACGATTTCCGATCTGGTAGGGATCTCGTTGATTGCAGCTGGAATGGTGAAGAACAAAAGCAGAAAACTCGCTGTTTCAGATGTCTACAAGGAATTTCGCAGAACAGTCAGCGAACTGAATGACCTGACATCGCCGCTAACCATCTAGGATTCAAAGTGTACTACGTGTAGAACGCGCCACCTTTTCCTCTTCGGGAAAAACCCAGAACTTCAGCAGAGTCGACCTTGTCATGAACGTCGGCAATCGATATCATCAACAGAAAGAAAAAGAACAGAACTGCAGAACTGACGGAAGACGCAACATTACAGGTTCATGACGAAGAAGAGGCATTCAACAAGCTCTTTGTACCTGTTTCTTATGGTGACCTCTGTAACCTTTGCGATCTCAGCGATCTCTCGCTGGGTTCTTCTTTCTCCAACGAGCACTGAAGCTATGTAACTAGCTGCCGCAGCTATGCCTGTTGGACCCCGCCCCGACGTGAGCTTGAGAGCCGTAGCGGTCACGAGGATCTGGTTCGCTATCTCCTCAACCTTCCCCTGCATCGTAAGCTGGTTCGAGAACTTTGAGACATACTGGTTCGCTCGGACAGGAGGAATGAAGTAGTCGAGCTCCTTTACCAAGAAGCGGTAGCTCCGACCCACCTCGCGCTTACTCACGTTCGAGGCTTTGGCGATCTCCTCAAGGGTCCTCGCAAGTCCGCATTGTCGGCAAGCGATGTATACAGAAGCTGCACTAATACCTTGAATGGATCTCCCTCGGATAAGACGTTCCTTGACAGCCTTCCTGTAGATCACCGAAGCCGTTTCGAAGATGCTCTTGGGCAAGGAAAGGTTGTTGGCTATCTTCGTGATCTCAGAAAGCGCGAACGCAAGGTTCCTCTCCAAAGCATCTGAGACCCTGATCCTCCTCTGCCACTTTCTGAGACGGTAGATTTGGGCTTTCTGGCCTGCGGTGAACCTCTTGCCGTAGATGTCGCGGTCGTGCCAGTCAATCATCGTGGAGAGTCCCTTATCGTGGATTGTGAAGGTGACTGGAGCGCCGGTCCGAGCTCTCTTGTCACGCTGCTCATTGTCGAAGGCGCGCCATTCCGGACCTTGGTCGGTCAGCTTCATGTCCAGAACATAACCACAATCCATACACACAACTTCAGCGGACTCGTAGTCTCTCATCAGCCTTGAGCCGCCGCATTCTGTGCAGCGCTGGATGTCTCTGATCCTCGCGGGAACCAGAGCTTTCCTTTCCCTGCTCATCTCTTCCGACTCCTCAACTCCTTCTTGGGTGAGGAAAGAAAAAACAAGTCTTTGTTGACAAAGCTTTCCGGGTCCTCCACCATGACTTCAACCTCGACGTAAGGAGAACTAGTGGACCCAATAACGTCGAAAACCGTACCGACACGCCTTCTCTCGCCGTCCACAACCGTGTTGCCGATCTTGGGGATCTTACCGGCCTTCACAACGGCTCTCTTGCCTGGACTTATGTGAACAACCCGTCCGATTCTCTTCAAATCTTCGGTTGCTCCTCAAAAGGGGTGAATGTAGAAATGAAAACAGGTATCTTATTTAAACATTTCTTATCTGGGATTCAGACCGAAAGTATCGAAAGCCGCTCTGCGATATCCTGAAGAATCTGTTTCCTCGGCTTCACCTTTCTGACAAGGATCAGACCTGTCTTCTTCCATGCAGAACTAGGATGAGCCGCATCAGACACCACCCTATAGGCAAGTCCTGAGTCGGCTAGGGCTTTCTCTATCATGCCTAAGGTAGGAGACGGTCTTGCCAGTCTCTTGGGAACTTTCCTGCCCCCGGATCTTGTCTTTGTCAAGTCAAAATAGACAGGCCACAGGACAACTTCGTCCCGCTTCCTCAAGGAGTATCGTCTCCATAAGTACGCCTAACACGGCAGAGATTCCCAGATCATCGAAGTTTGCCTACCGAGTTTCCGTCACCAAGATGGCATTGAGGATGCCAGACTGGCCTGGTCTCGAGGTTACGCGAGCTATACCAATCGGCGTCTCCAAGAGGGCTCCTTTCGTTACCACGCCTCTTCTGTTATAGTCCATGTTGGCTGGGTTCTTAAGAACTCTCATGACATCCACCTTTTTGGTTTCCCCCGTTGCGGGATTTGAGACGTTAACCCATTTCGTGCTTGATAGTCTGACTTTCGCGTTGCCCCCATATCCACGGTCTACCTTTGTCCGGATTTCACCTACAACGGTCTCCATTGGGAATGAGCCAGCCTCGAATCTTCTTTTTCCCCTATATGCGCGCTTCCTCCCGCCCCCCGGCTTTCTCTTATGAAGGGCACCGTGCCAGACAGACATTGTTCGGTTTCTCCCAAGACAGAGAACAAGGAAACGCTCGGACTCATATAAGTTTAGCGGAGTCACTTGGGCGCGCTATCTTCTGCGTCATCTATCTCCTTCGAGATGCTCGTGTTCTCTTTGGCTGTGTCTTTGAATATCCGTCTGAGCTGGCGCTTCATCTTCCTGAAGTCGTGGCTTAACCCGAAGTAGTCCGCAAAATACTCGGTCGTCGTTAGTAACCGTGTTCTCCCTTTCCTCTCGAGGTCAACTAGACCCATGTCTGCCAGCTGTCTTATGTGGCAATACACGTGTGATCCGCGAACATCAATCACATGCTTCTGCATCACTGGTTGCCTGAAGGCTATGTAAGCCAACGTCTTTAAGGGACCCTCCGTTAAGAGGGGATGGATGGCTAACCTCCTAACCCTGGACGAGTAGTCCTTCTTCAACTGGAGAACAAACCGTTGATCTTCCAGCTCGAGGACTTCCAGAGCAGTGTCCCGA
>Ga0315308_1001617_pt1 | contig 12904 bp, 9 predicted proteins | sample TDP3_MG_FD_203078 | JGI IMG/M metagenome (GOLD analysis project Ga0315308, IMG submission 203078) | Freshwater sediment microbial communities from Lake Towuti, South Sulawesi, Indonesia - TDP3 | ecosystem: Environmental > Aquatic > Freshwater > Lake > Sediment | place: Indonesia: South Sulawesi... | reverse complement strand
GGCGTCCGAGTGGCTGGTGTGGATAAGAGGCTGATGCAGATAGAGCCTACCCTGAAAGGGCACGTGGAAAGCACTATACTGGGCAGAGAGGAGACGGTGGCTCACCTGCTCCATATCTCCGTTGACACAGTTCTCGATCGCGTGCATGCCCTAATGCGACGAGACGATGTGGGCAGAACAGGCGTCTTCATCGAACGCGAACTCTCGTCAGACGAAACCTTCGAGATGGTTCTTAAAAAACTCGCCGACGAGAACCCAGCCGTGAGAAGACGCCTAAAACTCTTCGGAAAATAGTCATGCTTATCCGATTGCGAAGCGGAGCAGCGCCGCTACGCCACCGAGTCCTTGCAATTTGGCTCCGGCTTCATGTTCGGTGCTGATGACTGTGACTTGTCCGCCTTTGGATTCCACGTTTCTCATAATACTTTCTAAAGTTGTTCTTTCTTGGTCAGACGCTTCTCTGAGCATTGTGTCGGCTACAAGGAGTCTTTCCACAGCACCGTATTCCGTTGCTCGTGCAACCTCATCTGCTCCGTAGGTTACGTCGGTTGCGCTTCTCCCCAACCTTGCAAGCACTTCCTCAACTAACTGTGTCTCTTCGGCAATGCGAATATTCCTCAATGTTTTAGCCAAGACTCCAGACCTCAACGCTTCTTGGATTCCAGCCACACCCGCACTGTTGACGCCCTTGACGTCCACGATGGCGTTAGCTATGTCCGTGGCTTTCTCACGAACGTATTTAACGAAGTCATTCTTGACAAATCCAGGTCCCAAAACCACTATCGGACTGCGCACACTGGTCCACGCCTTTTGTAACGCTTGAAGCGTTGATTTAAAGAAGCCTTTGATGGCTTCGTCTCGCTTCTCAGCTTCAAGTTTGCCAGGGAGGCGTGTGCTCTTTTCCGCCTTCACTTCCACCCCGTATTGTCTTAAGATGGCCACGCAGAATTCTTCGTCGTCTATGGACAACACTGTGACAGTGGGCGCTTCAACGCGCGTAGCTCTCTCCAAACGGTCCACTTGATGTTTCAACCATTGAGCCTTAACTATCGTCAGCGCTTTGTCAAGGATCACGTTTAAAGTGTGATGGGTGCCCTTTCCACCAATGTCTTCAGGCACGTCGCAGATGACCCCGTGCACTCTCAGTCGGTTGAGGGCTTTGTCCCAGAAAACTTTCTCAACCCGAATGCCAAGAATAACTGGGACCCGTCTGCCCTCTTTTGGTCTGGCATAGAGTTCCTGCACCTTCACTTCACGTGTGGTTCTGGCGTAGACTTCGTCTCCCGGGTAAATTATGTTGTAAAGGTGCCATAAGTCGTCCAGGCTTTCGGGGACAACCTTCGCAAAGCCTTTTTTCAGTTTAAGGTCCAAAATCTTCAAGGCGACTCTTCCTAGTCGGTTCCAGCATGCACACTCAGTTTGTCAATGCTGAAAAGCGTTAAAAAGGTTGTGAGGGTTTAAACAGATCGTAAACCGCGTAGAAAACGTCATTCTAGAACCATGCCTTCCATGACAAACCGTTTCTTAAAGCCAAGATTCTCCAATCTTTCGATTAGCTCTTCATTAGTCAGCGGAACCGTCGCTAAAACTGTTTTCGTTCCAGAAGATTTAAGGTAATTTGCGCCTACTCGGATGAGTTCTTCTTCAATTCTCTTTGAAACCATTTCGGGAGAAACCTCTATGCTTACTATACGACCAGCCTCTTTCGGAGTAGTGTAACTCAAGGAGGCGTATCCCACGATTTTTTCATCTTTCACAGCAACAATTCTCTTTAAAGCGGACATACGAGCTATTCGACTCCATAACGAAGTTTTCAAATCGTTCTTTTCGAAATCGTGTACCTTGAGCCAGTTAGAATCTCTCGATCTCTTTATCAGTTCATACACAGCATCTATGTCCGATTTCTGAAAGTCTCTAACTTGAATTCGTTCAACTCTTTCAAGACTTGACAATGAATCTACATCGGCAGTTAAGTAGACGGTGTCATCAAACTTCTTGAAACCAAGCTTTTGATACAAACCCTTCGCGGGATTATTGATAGACGAAACCTGCAAAATCGCCTTAGAGAGTTTTCTTTTCCGAATGTGATCGATTGCGGTTTTCATAAGCTCCGTGGCGATGCCTCTTCGCCTAAAATTTGGATGCACCATCACCGTCACTAAGTAACTGATCTTTCTACGCTTTGTTACCATTGTTGTACCAACGACTTTTCCATTCTCATCAGCAACAAAAAATTTTATTGGTTCTTTACCCAAAAGTGCTGAAAAACCGAACAATATTCTGCCTGTAATACCGAATCTTCGACGAACCAGTTCTCTCCAAAAATCTGGATCAAAACCCCTCATTTCCAAGTCTTCGATAAAGGATTCTTTTGCGCATTCGATAACGTCTTCGATGTCTTCTCTTCGGAAATCTCTGATTATCAACAAACCACCTCATTTCGTATAAAAATTGGATGGGATATGGTTTTTGTGGCCAAACGCCAAAAAGTGAAATTTAGAAACCTCATTCGAAAAGCGTTAAAAACGCTGCAGACTTTTCTTCTCTAAGGGGAGCCTGTGCATATGAAGGCTGTTTTTTGGCTTTTGGACGTGAACTATGAGGTGAGGGAGAAGAAGCCTGAGGTTTGGATTTGGGGCATAGACGACAAGGAACAACGAATCCTTATCATTGACCGAAACTTCCTCACCTACTTTTACCTAGTGGTCAAGGATGGACACAGTCCACAAACAGTTATAGAAAGGATAACAGCGAGAAAAACCGAATTTCCGTCGATTCTCAAGATGGAACCTGTGAAACGGAAATATTTCGGAAAGCCAGTCAACGCCGTCAAAGTTTTTTGCCAAGAGCCGGATGTTGTCGCAAAATACGCCAAGGCGATGGTGAAAATTGAGGGCGTGAAAGATAGCCTCGAAGACGACATCCGCTATTCCATGCGCTACCTAATCGACAACGGCATGTCACCATGTGACTGGCATGAAGTAGAAGTCGAACAAACAAAGAACACGATAGGAGTACAGGTTGACAAGCTGTACACGGCCAAGTCTTCTCCAAAGAGCATCAAGAAAACTGAACTGCCACAACTGAGGGTTCTAGGTTTCTCCACCCTCGCCTGCAGCCCAAAAGGCGCGCCCAAACCAGAGAAAGACCCAGTGGCAATCATTTCGGTTGCAACCAACACGAGTAAAGAAGCTCAGTTTGTGGCGAAAAAAGACGACAAACTAGTGTTAGAAGAATTCGTTAAATCCGTAAAAGACTTTGACCCAGACATTATTGTGGGTTATGGAACCAACCGTCAAGACTGGCCTTACCTGACAGCCCGCGCCAAGAAATTAGGTGTCAAACTCTTCGTTGACAGAGTCAACACCGAGCCTCACATGAGCGTCTATGGACATGTTTCAATAACCGGAAGGGCCAACGTCGATTTTTATGATTTCTCAGATGAACTACCAGAAGTAAAGGTGAAAACACTGGAGAACGTAGCCGATTTCTTAAACGTGATGCCACTCGAAAAGCGCACACTCGTTGAAGACGTTGACTACACTACATTCTGGGAAGACCCTAAGAAACGCTCAACTCTCCTGAAGTTTTCCAGGGAAAACGCTCAATCCGTTTTAGGCGTAGCCGAGGCGATGCTCGGTTTCGCAACGCAATTGTCTAGCCTGGTTGGTTTGCCCCTCGACCATGTTGGAACCGCCGCAGTCGGCTTTCGCGTTGAGTGGTTCCTCATGCGTGAAGCCTACAAAATAGGTGAACTCATTCCGAAACGTGTTGAACGCCCCTATATTCCCTACGTTGGCGCCGTTGTCCTAGCACCCAAACCCGGCTTACACGAAAACATAGCGGTTCTCGACTTTAAGGCAATGTACCCCAATATCATGATAACCCACAACGTTTCACCCGATACCTATGTGCCATCTTCTGAACCCGAGCCTGCAGGTGGCGTAAACATTGCCCCAGAAGTTGGCCATCGCTTCCGCAAGGAACCATCAGGCTTCTACAAGGAAGTCTTGTCCAGTCTCATAGTCACCCGGGACCAGATTCGTCCTAAACTGAGCAAGTTAGACCCGAAAAGCTCGGAGTATCGGGTTCTAGACGCTCGCCAAGAGGCTGTGAAAGTCATAACAAACGCCGCCTACGGCTACACAGGCTGGATTGGAGCCCGTTGGTACATCAAACCCGTGGCTGAGGCTGCGACCGCCTGGGGGCGAAATATTATAATGAACACAATCGACCTTGCAAAGAAAATTGGATTAGAGGTGGTTTACAGCGACACAGACAGCGTATTCGCAAAAAACGAGCCGAGCAAAATCAAAAGGATTTCGGTTGAGGTTGAAAAAACCTTGGGTTTAGAGATAAAACCCGACGAAATCTACACGCGAATATTGTTCACAGAAGCAAAGAAGAAGTACTGCGGCTTGCTGCCAGACGGAAGATTAGACATAGTTGGGTTAGAAGTTGTTCGAGGAGACTGGGCGGCCTGTGCCAAAAATGTGCAGGAAAAAGTGCTGGACATAATTCTGAAGAAGCAGGCACCTGGGGAAGCGGTCGAATACGTGCGTCAGTACATTGCATATTTGAGGCAAAGGAAAGCGCCCTACAAAGAGCTGATTATATGGAAGACGTTGACCAAGCGAACCGAAGAGTACGCTGTTAGGGCGCCACATGTGGAGGCTGCCAAGCGACTATTGAAAGAGGGGTACGAGTTGTCAATGGGCGACAAGATAGGCTACGTCATAACGGTTGGCGCGGGAAAACTCTACGAGAAGGCCAAGCCGTACGCGTTGGCTTCCTACGATGATGTAGACATCGAATACTACGTGACCAACCAGATTTTGCCAGCCGCCTCGCGCATATTGTCCATGTTCGGCATCTCTGAAGACAAGTTACTGCCCCCCACTGAGACTAGAGCCACAACCCTAACTGAATTCTAAGAGTTAACTTCATCAGCCCTTAACGTCAGCAAATGAATGTTAGCGTCGCGAAAATCTTGCAAGAAGCCAGTAGCTTCGCCTGAAGTGGTGATATCTTCTGTGTTTTCGCTTTTTTGCTGAGATGGAGGGTGTCCGTACCAAGTCGCCTGGAAATCGTCGCTTTTTGGTTCAATTGAGTGAAATGGGCAACTAATTCTCTAGTAACATCCTATAGAATATAATACCAAAAGTCATAAATGAAAATCCAATATTCAATCTGACATTGGTAGATTTCGGGCAGAGTGGAGTATGGAGTCTGCTGAGTCGTAGGCATAATCTCCACCATAAAATAAAACCAAAAGAGGAGAGAGGAGGAGAACAAAAAATGACAAAGAAATTGTTCAATAACGTAGTTAGACTTCCTATCTTTCTAGTACTATTGACACTGGCAATAAGCTACTTTGCTATAGGCAGTGTGAACGCACAGGCTTTGATATGGACTGCAACAAGCAACCCCAGTGGTTTGACTGACGTAGCCGCTAATGTTGCTGTTGGTCCAACCGGCGTATACGTTGTTGGTTATGACATGGTTGGAGGCAACGCAAGATGGAGAATCGAAAGGAGAAGCCCAGCCAATGGTGCACTGTTGGCGGCTGTAACGATCAACCCTAGCGGTGGCAGTGACGTGGCAAATGGCGTTGCTGTTGACGGAACGGGCGTATACGTTGTTGGTTATGACAAGGCTTTAGGCAACGAAAGATGGAGAATCGAGAAAAGGAGCCTTCTCGGACTCGCACCAATATGGGTTCAAGTAAGTAACCCCAGCGGTGGTAGCGACATGGCCTTTGAGGTTGCTGTTGGTCCAACCGGCGTATACGTTGTTGGTTATGACAGAGCCCTAGGAAACGCAAGGTGGAGAATCGAAAGGAGAAGCCCAGTTAATGGTGCACTCTTGGCAGCGCCGGTAGCAATTAACCCTAGTGCTGGCGATGATATGGCCTATGGCGTTGCTGTTGACGGAACGGGCGTATACGTTGTTGGCTTTGACGCGGTTGGGGGCGACCATAGGTGGAGGATTGAGAAAAGGGCTCTGCTCGGACTTGGACTCATATGGGTTGCAACAAGTGACCCCAGCGGTCTCGCCGACAGGCCCTATGATGTTGCTGTTGGTCCAACCGGCGTATACGTTGTTGGTTATGACATGGTTGGAGGCAACGCAAGATGGAGAATCGAGAGAAGAAGTCCCGTCAATGGTCTACTCTTGGCAGCGCCTGCAATAAGCAACCCAAGCCCAGGCCATGATTATGCATATGGTGTTGCTGTCGGTCCCACTGGCATATACGTTGTCGGCACTGACAGGCTCGGGGGCGACCCAAGATGGAGAATTGAGAAGAGAAGTCTTCTAGGACTTGGACTCATATGGGCTGTAGCGATCGACCCTAGCGCTGGCACCGACGAGGCAAGGAGCGTTGCTCGTGATGGTACAGGCATATACGTTGCTGGCTGTGACCGGGTTCTAGGCAACCTAAGGTGGAGAATTGAGAAAAGGACCCCATGAGTCGCTGAAAAACAAGCGCGCGCTAAGCATATATGGAAGGAACGACTCCAAAACGTAACCCTTCTTCTTTTTTGATCTCCTCCTTTTTTCAGCTCTACATGCTTAAGACAAAGAACATGCTTGTCTGCATAAACTTGAACATGCAATTTTCAAAACTGTCAACGATAACTTCACGGTCAGGGTCGCGAAAACCTTAGAAGAAGCATGCAATTTAGTTGAGTTGGGATTTGAACATGTCACCGACATGGACGGAGCCAAAGTCTTCGGAAGGCGTGAACGAAAAAACCATTGCGATTCATACAAGGAGCAGTATGGTTTGGTTAAACATGGGTCAGATTCTGAGGGTTCACGCGAAAAACTATCCCAACAAGGTAGGGTTGAAAGATTGGCGTGGAAAAGCCTTGACTTATCCTGAGCTTGAGTCAAGAACGAATAGGCTGGCAAATGGATTGTTGCGTATGGGTTTGCGCAAGGGCGACAGAATTGCTGTTATGCTGTACAACTGCACTGAGTTCATTGAGGTTGATTGCGCCTTTGCCAAGGCTGGGCTGGTTGTTGTACCCATTAACTGGCGTTATGTAGAGAAAGAAATCGAGTACGTAGTCGACAATTCTGACGCTAAAGCCATGATTGTGGGCGAAGACTTCATTGACTGCATCGATAGGATCCGTGGTGGTTTCAAGAGAATAGACGCAGGCAGGTACGTTTCTGTGGCTTCTAAAAGGTTTGAGGGTTATGTTGACTATGAACAGTTGGTTGCGTCTTCAGCCGACACGACACCTAACATGGAGGTTGAGGGTAAGGATATATGGTTTCAGATTTATACTTCTGGGACAACTGGCATTCCGAAGGGTGTTGTTCGTTCTCACCAGTCATATATTGCATTCAATTTGATTAATGCCGTTGATTTTGGTTTCTCCGAGAAGGACAAGGGAATGATCATCATGCCCTTGTATCATGTGAACTCTACTTTTTATGGTCCATTGTTTTTGTATATTGGTGCTTCCTTGTTTGTTGGACGTGATAAGGGCTTCGACCCTGTTGAGTTGTTGCGTATTTTTAGTGAGGAGAGGATCACGTTTACTTCTTTGATTCCCACGCATTACAGTTTGATTTTGAACGTGCCTGAAGATGTGCGTAAACAGTTTGATGTGAGTTCTGTGCGCAAGTTGTTGTGTTCTTCAGCGCCTGCTCGTGTTCATGTGAAGAAGGGGATTCTGCAGTGTTTCCTAAACGTTGAGTTGTACGAGGCTTATGGATCAACAGAAGCTGGATTAGTGACGTTGCTCAGACCTGAAGACCAGATGCGCAAGCCAGGTTCGATTGGAAAAGAGTGCTTGGGAACGGACGAGTTGAAATTGCTCGACGATAAGGGGAAGGAAGTGCCAGTTGGCGAGGTTGGTGAGCTGTATTCGCGTGGACCCATGATGTTTGATGAGTATTACAAGTTGCCTGAAAAAACCAAGGCATCGTTTGGGGATGAAGGCTACTTCACAGCTCGGGACATGGCGAAAAAAGACGAGGAGGGCTACTATTATCTGGTTGACAGGAAGGACAACATGATCATCACAGGCGGGGAGCACGTTTACCCAAGTGAAGCCGTTAAAGCCGTGATCATACTAAGAGAGGGCGAAAAGGCGACTCCACGAGAGATTATTGAATGGTGCAGAGGCAAGATGGCTGGATACAAAAAACCAAAATCAGTGGATTTCATCTCGCCCGAAGACATGCCAAGGACAACAACTGGAAAAATTCTTCATAGAAAATTGAGAGAGAAATACGCTCAACCACTTTAGATAGCACAAGCCAAAGCTTGTTTGATTAGATCGACCGTTGGGAGACTCTACCACGAAGCAATCCATAAGACTTGATCGCATTTTCGTTGGGATTCGCACAAAGATGTATGGCTTTGCCACAAGGCTCGGGCTTGTTGGTCTACCCCTTCAAATCTACGTCTTGCTTGTCTTAAGTCTCTTGTTCGCTTTCGGAAGGAACCTAGCGTTTCCTTATCTTGCCATGTATTTGACCGGCAAGAGCGCGAACAGAGGGTTGGAGATAGATCCGTCGCTGGTGGGCTTCATGTTGATGATCGGTGGGTTTGCATACATTTTTCCATTACTTATCACTGGCAGCCTATGTGACAGGTTTGGCAGGAGGAGGATGATGTTACTTTTTGTTGTTCCACAGATATTCCTGACCGCAGGCTATGCCTTTGCCACTTCATTCTATGAGTTCTTGGCGTTGTACGTTGCGATGAACGCGATTGGAGCATTCTTTGACCCAGCTCACAGTGCTATGGTTGCAGACCTTGTTCAGCCTGAGCGACGAGAGGAGATTTATGGTTTGAGTTATATGATAGCCAACATTGCAGTGATTTTTGCTCCACCGATTGGAGGCATCATTGCGAACGCAAGCGGGTACCCCCTCTTATTCATGTATGCGACGGTCTTCATGGCTATCGGTGCGATCATTGTTTTCGTGTTGATAAAAGAGTCGTACTCCGAAAGAGAACGTGCCAATAGTGTCACTTTGGCTCAGCTTGGTGGAGTTTTCAGGGATCGGTTATTCATTTTGTTCTGTTCTGTTGGAGCCTTGACCAGCCTTGTGTACTCCCAACTATATGGGTTGCTTTCTGTTTACACCGAATACGTTGGTCTTCCGTCTTACGCCTTTGGCGTTTTGTTTTCGGTTAACGGAGCCATGGTTGTGGCGTTGCAGATTCCCATCAGAAAGGCGGCTATGAGAGTTGGAAGCACAAAGGCGTTTATAGTTGCTCAGTTGCTCTTTGCGGCTGGTTTCACCTACTTCCTAGTGTCAAAAGATTTTTATCAGTTCTTGACAGGTGTCGTCGTTCTGACGCTTGGAGAAATAGCCTTTATGCCTGCCAGTTCTGGGTTCATAGCTAATCTGTCGCCGTCTGACATGAGAGGAAGATACATGGCATTGTCGGGCCTCTTCTTTGGGATTGGCGGATCGGTTGGATCCATGATTGGATTCAGACTTTACGATGTCTTGACTAATAAAGAATTTATATGGGCTGTCTTAGGAGCGATCGGATTCACCACGTTGCCTGGTTACCTATACTTACTGAAAGCCCACAGAAAGATGCAGAACCCGCGCAAATGATTATTTGAAGATCATTAAATCGTTCAGGCAAAAAATGCGAGGAAAAGACCAGGTCGGAGATGATGGTGCTATAGTCGCGCCAGGAAATTTAAATTGATTGTAAATGGCATCGCTGAAATTCAGCACACAACTTACTCTTAAGATTGATTTTCTTTTTTCAATAATTGGTCCTTAGGCGACAAATTATAAAAAACTTTTTAACCAGATTCAGTGCTCTATATACTATTGAATGGAAGGTTAGAAAAAGAAGGTAAAATGCCTTCTTGTATCTCCTTTCTCTCTCTAAGTTCTTCTAACCTTCCATTCGCAAAGCATTAATTTTGAAGACTTTTTGTGTGTTTTCTAAGGTTAAAACGTTTTCGGAGTAGCGTTCTATGGAGTATGAAAAAAGAAGAATAGGGTATTGAATTTAAGCTACACCCACGGTTTTCCTAGTATCCTGTTGTCCGTGAATGTATTTCTGGTTCGTCTCTGCCTGTTGAGATTAGTCCTGCCGCTTTGTTTATCTTGTTTAGCCTTGCAGCCAAGATCTTCCCTCAAACATTTTCAAAAAAAAGTCTTGGCTGCGAAACCGTGTTCAAACAAGATTTTGCAGGCTCCAAAAATCAAGAATTATGAATCCCGCGTTTGCAGAAAATTCGTTAGCAAACTAAAATGCTTAAGTTAGGCTTTAATGAATTAAAGCTTCAAATCAACGAGAGACAATCAACATGAGAACAACTAAACCTGGCACATATTTTTGGCAAGGGAACGAAGCATGCGCAGAAGCAGCAATAATAGCTGGGTGCCGGTTCTTCGGTGGATACCCAATAACGCCTGCGAGTGAAATAACTGAACACTTGGCAAAGCGTTTACCACAAGTCGGGGGAATTTTCATCCAGATGGAGGATGAGTTAGCTTCTATTGGTGCTGTTGTGGGTGCAAGCTGGACTGGGGTGAAAGCCATGACAGCCACATCTGGTCCAGGCTTCAGCCTCATGCAAGAAACCATAGGCTATGCGTTTATGACAGAAACTCCATGCGTGGTGGTTGACGTCCAGAGGGCTGGTCCAGGCACAGGGCAGGCCTCCAAGTGCGGACAAGGCGACGTTATGCAGTCACGCTGGGGCACTCATGGAGACTATTCCTCCATAGTGTTGGCGCCTAACTCTGTGCAAGAAACGTTCGACCTCACCATTCGTGCCTTCAATCTAGCTGAAAAATACCGCTCACCTGTCATACTCCTGTCAGACGAAATTGTAGCCCACATGAGGGAACAAATAACTGTGCCAACACTAGAAAGCATTAAGATAATTAACCGCAGAAAACCGAAGGGCGGAGAAAAAGCCTTCTTTGGGTCAGAAGAGGTACCGCCGATGCCGGCGGTTGGCGAGGGGTTTAACGTCGCTGTTACGAGCTCAACGCATAACGAGTATGGAATTCGGTTCACAGCTGACCAAGCTGTTCACAGCAGACTAGTGGAGAGACTGAATGCCAAGATACAGAACCATGCGGAGGACCTAGCTGATGTGGAAAGCCACAACATCGACGATTGCCAAGTGGGCGTGGTTTCTTTCGGCTGTACATCACGTGCAGTTCATGAGGCTGTTGAAAATGCGGAAACAAAGGGAGTCAAGGCAGGTTACGTTCGGTTGAAGACGCTTTGGCCGTTCCCCGAGAAGCCTATAAGAAGACTGGCCCAAACAGCAGAGAAAATAATTGTTCCCGAAATGAATCTGCGACAAGTGTTTTATGAGGTTGAGAGGGCTGCAAATGGTTCGACGCGGATTATTCCGTTGAATAAGATTGGCGGCTCAGAATTGATTACACCCGAAGAGTTGCTCGCCAAAATCTTAGAGGGCGGAAAGAAAAATGACTGAAGTGTTCACAACTCGCAAATATCTCAGAGACTTGAAGCTGCCGTTCTGTGCAGGCTGCGGCCTGTTTTCACTCATGAACACTTTTCTAAGGGCTGCCTATGAGCTAGGCTACGAAGACTTCAGTAAGTTTGTTTTCTGCAGTGGAATTGGATGCACTTCTTGGATTCCATCGCCATACTTCAAAGCGGACTCTGTTCACACGCTTCATGGGCGGAGCATACCTGTTGCAACAGGCATAAAGCTACTTCGACCAGACCTTAACGTTGTCATCTTCGGCGGAGACGGAGACATTGTTGGAATTGGTTTAAGCCATTTCGTTCATGCGGCGAGAAGAAACCTAGACATTCTGGTAATAATGGGTAACAACATGGTCTACGGAATGACCGGAGGGCAGGTTGCTCCTACAACTCCGCTTAAAATGAAAACAACAACCACACCCTATGGAAGCTTCGAACACCCCTTGGACGCCGCCAGATTAGCTGCAGCGGCTGGAGCATGTTATTCGGTGCGTTGGACAACAGCACATCAAGACGAGCTTAAAGAATCAATAAAAAAGGCAATGCAAATGAAAGGCTTTAGATTCATTGAGGCTGTCAGCCAATGCCCTACCGCTTTCGGAAGAAGAGTTGGGTTCAAAGACGCTGGAGAAATACTGAAGTGGTTCAAAGAAAACGCAGTTCCAATTGAAACAGCGGAGAAGATGACCGAGGAAGAATTGGCAACCAAAATTGTTGTTGGGGAATTTGTTCACAGAGAGCGACCCACACTTGTTGAAAACCTTTACAAAACAATCGAGGAGGCACAAAGAAGCGTCAAAGAAGATTGAGATAAGAATAAGTGGACTCGGCGGGCAAGGCGTAGTATTAGCTGGACAAATCTTAGGCAGAGCAGCAGTGCACGATGGGAAAAACGTTGTTCAAAAAGGCGATTACGGAGCAGAAGCCAGAGGAAGCGCAGCCAAAAGTGAGGTCATAATCTCAGACAGCAGAATTGGCTTTCCAGCCGTCCGAAAATGCGACATACTGGCAGCAATGAGCCAAGAAGCCGTTGACAAGCACCTAAAAGACATGAAAGAAGACGGAGTTCTAATGGTTGACAGCAGCACTGTGAAAAGCATCCCCGAAACTAAAGCAAAGGTGTTCAAAATTCCAGCAACAGACACCGCCAAAGAAACGTTTGGAGCAAGCATCTACGCAAACATGATCATGCTTGGAGCTTTAACAAAAATAACCAACATAGTCAATGAAAAATCAATGGAAAAAGCCATAAGGGAAAGCCTCCCGAAAAAAGTAACAGAAACTAATGTAAACGCCTATAAGAAAGGCTACAACTTTCCAAATTCGAGGAAAGAGTAACTTCGATCGCATGTATGGATTAACTGTAAAAAGCCCAAATATTTCCTAGACATTATCTTAGGGGGATTTATGATTGCCATTGAAAGGCATCGA
>Ga0315308_1001615_pt1 | contig 12914 bp, 9 predicted proteins | sample TDP3_MG_FD_203078 | JGI IMG/M metagenome (GOLD analysis project Ga0315308, IMG submission 203078) | Freshwater sediment microbial communities from Lake Towuti, South Sulawesi, Indonesia - TDP3 | ecosystem: Environmental > Aquatic > Freshwater > Lake > Sediment | place: Indonesia: South Sulawesi... | reverse complement strand
TCAAGAATCGCTTCAGACATAGCCACCACAGGCTTCAATGCCCGGCGAATCCGCCGGTTGCTTGTTAGCTTTAGGTTCAGTTCATTGGTGATATACACTATTAGTTGTTTAACGTTCCTGTCAGGTTCTGCGACTTTACGACTTTGTAAAGTCAGATTCTCTGACGTTACGTCCGACCGTAAAGTCGGCCCTACTGACTTTACGTCAGGGCGTGAAGTGATATTTTGGGACTTTACGCTTTCCGAAAGTAAAGTCAGATTTTGCGACTTTACGGGAGCGTAATAGGCTCCCCTTTGAGGGCTTTGAGCGATCAGGGCCTGGTCGGCTGGCACCAGGGGGTCCTCCATGAGGATTTCTAGCACAAAGCCCTGGCGACGGGTGACGTCGTCCTGGTGGACGTAGGCGTACTTCAGGCGGGGGATAAAGTACCCCAGATAGGCTATTTCCTCACCGGGGGAGGGAACGAGGCGATGCCAGGGCTTTTGGTCGGGGATGGGTTCGTGGGCCAGCCACTGGCCGATGGTGCGCCGGTCTACATCCAGGAGGTCGGCCAGTTCTTTCCAGGTGGTGGTGACCCATTTGGTGCCATCTGGGCGGCGGGGGGAGTGGACGCACAGGCAGCGGAGGACCTGGATCAGGGTCCAGCGTTGCACGCCCAGGAGGGGCAGCCACTTTTGGACGGAGTAGAGGGAGGTGGCCACGTTGAGTTCCGGGCGGATGATAGCCGAAGCGGCGGTAGTGTAGATCGGTTCGAGGGCTAACTGCTCTCCCTCCTGCTGACTCACCGCGGCTGGCCACCGTCCCTGTGATTCAGCCGGTATGCGCTCCTCCAGCACGGCGAATTCGACCTCCACGGGGTGGCCGATGATGCCCACCAACGTCCGTTCTACGGTGGTCAAGAGGCGGTTCTCCAACCAGTCCCTGGCTAAGGCGTTAGGGACTCCGATGACGAAAATCCCGTCTTCGTGAGAGATGGCCCGCGTATTTTTGACCCAGGTGTCGAAGGTGGCTTTCGTCATCTGGAGTTGGAGTTCTCTCAGGGTTGCTTGCCAGATTTGCTCGGCTGTCATCGCCTGTACCGCAATAGTGGTGCTTTCAAACTCTGGTGGCTTGGCGTAAGCATTCAAGTGTCGGGCGAAACGGTTGAAGACCTTCGGGGTTTCAATGGTATGTGCTTTCTTGGCACTTTTGCCTGGTGCTCTTGCTTCAACCGCTCTGAATCTTTAGCTAGTTCTTGTCTGGAAACTCCGTAGGGCGGCTTTCCATAGCCGCCGCTGGAAACTCCGTAGCGCTGTAGGCAGGTATGGAAACCTGCCCTACTTTCTTTCCAGACAGAAACTAGCTAGAACCTCGGAGGTCTGAACGGTTACCGTCGCAGGTGGCTCGCTTGAAAATGAAAGGCCCGTGCTTGTCTGTTGACAATGAATACATTTTATGGTAAGATAAATAACGAACGAAGGGGACGCTCTGACGATGGGTGCCGAATTCCTATCTCTGCCCAAGGGCTCCCCACAGGGGGTATCGGAGTGGCCGCTCCGGTACCCTTTTTCCTCTGTAAGTATACCACAAATTAGCTCCCAAGTCAAGAAACCACTTGCAATTTTAAGACTATAGTGGTATAATTAGCCTGTAACACAACAGTGGTGACAGAATCTGATGGGAGAGATAGCATGCTTGACCTTAGTCCTTTGGGCCTTGTGGAGCCCCCATTTTCTCTTTCCCCTGACCCCCGTTACTTCTATATCTCGCTCCAGCACAAAGCTACCCTGGGCAAGGTCACCTATGTGATCGAGCAGCGCCAGGGGATCTCGGTTATCTTTGGCGATGTCGGAGTGGGCAAGACCACCCTGGCCCGACGGCTCTTCCAGATCTATCGAGACCGCCGGGACTTTGTGACGGCCTACATTCCCACTCCCATTTACCCCTCCGAATTTCAGTTTCTGAAGGGCATCTGTGCTGAGTTCGCCCTCTCTCCAAAACGTTCCAAATTCGCCCAACTCAATGCTCTGGAAGCTTTCCTGCTCAGGGTGTTTGAGGAAGGCAAGAACTGTTTGCTCATCATTGATGAGGCCCAGGGGCTTGTAGGCCCCCAGTTTGAGCTGATCAGGCAATTGTTAAACTTTGAGACCAATACCCAGAAGTTGATCCAGATTGTCATCCTGGGCCAGAACGAATTGCGCAACAAGCTTCGTCTAAAGCGGGCCCTGGACTCACGCATTGCCACCCGCTCGACCATCGAGCCCCTGGATCCCCTGGACACGGCCAACATGATCAACTTCAGGGTTATGGTCGCCGGCCGTCGGGACCCCCTGTTCACCGCCGAGGCGCTGGAGGCCATCTACGATTTTAGCAAAGGTATGCCCCGCGATGTCTGCGTCGTTGGCCTGAACGTGTTGCCCCTGGCCCTGGTGGATGGAGTCAGTATCATTGGCGAGGGCCTAGTCAGAAGGGTTATAGAGGAGTTAAGCTGAAGTGGCCAAGGAGAAGAATGAAAGAGCCGCCACTTTTGCCAGGCTCTATGACTTGCAAGAGGAACTCCGGCAAAGGGAAAAACCCCGCCTGGGGCGGCCACCTAAAAGAATCAAGCGGAAGCCGACTACCGTTCATCTTACCACGGAGGAAACCCAAACCCTGGGTGAGCTTCACCTCTCGGTCAAACGTCACTTCAGCGTGAACAGGAGCGAGTTGGTGGGACTGGCTATAGAGGTCCTGGCTGACCTGATCCATGAAGACGGCTCGACCCTGCTCGATGAGACGGTGACCGACTTGAGGGCTCTTAAGAGAAGACTTTGTGATTTCATAAAGTCATAAAGTCATAAAATCGAAAATCAGGAAGAGAAGATGACTGTCTATGCTATTGTGAACCAGAAGGGTGGAGTGGGCAAGACGACCACCGCTGTTAATCTAGGAGCTGCTCTGAGAGAAATTGGCAGACGAGTACTGGTGGTGGACCTGGACCCCCAGGGGAATGCCACGTTGCACTGCGGCCTCAATCCCGACAAGCAGGGCAAGACGGTCTGGTCTGCCCTCTCTGCCTCTCTGCGGATAAACGGGGTGGGGGCGACAAGTAGGGAAGGCGCTGACCTCATAATAGACTTTGATATAGACCTGGAGCCAGGCGGCGAAAGCAGACCCTCTCTGGAAGAATGTATCCTATCAGCGGGAGAGGATGGCTTTGATCTCGTGCCCTCCAATTTGGAGCTCAGTCAGGCCGACGCAGACCTAATGTCAGCCATTAACCGGGAGCGGCGCCTGCATCGGCTGCTGGAGCCCATCAGAGACCGCTACGACTTTATTTTGATAGACTGTCCACCTTATTTAGGACTTCTGACCATCAATGCCCTGGCCACGGCCGACTACGCCATTGTCCCCCTCCAGGCGGCCTACCTGGCTATGAAGGGAGTCAATACCCTCTTTCGCACCATCGCCCTGGTGCAGCGCGACCTGAACTATGGGCTGCGGGTCCGGGGAGTGCTTTTAACCATGGTTGACCGCCGCACCGTCCACAGCCAACAGGTGGTGGACGTGGCGCGAAGTACCATCAGCCGGAAAATCCCCGTTTTCGAGACCGAGATCCCGCAGAATGTTGACTTGGCCGATGCCACTGCGGCCGGCAAGAGCGTGCTCCTCTACGCCCCCCGCAGCCGTGGCGCGCTCGCCTATCGGAAGCTGGCTGAGGAGTTGACAAATGCCTAAGAAACCGACCATCACCGGCGAAATCCTCGTGGAGAGCGAGGCCTTGGAGAGACTGATAGGGATCCGGGAGAGGGCTACTCTGCACGACGTTCTGATTGAAGACATTGATCCCAATCCCTTCAACCCCCGCCAGGACTTTGCAGTGGAGGACCTGGTGGCTTCGATGAGGGAGCACGGTTTCATCGGAGCCCTCGATGGCCGGCTGCTGGAGGGACGGGTGCAGTTGGGCTATGGCTCCCGCCGTCTGTTGGCGGCCAAGGAGGCGGGGATAGAACGCCTGCCCGTCTACCTGCACGATGACTGGGATGACCAACAGATGCTGGTCATCGCCCTAGTGGAGAACGTGCAGCGCGAGGACCTGACGCCCCTTCAGGAGGCAGCCAGCGTCGGCCAGATGCACCAGAATTTGGGCTGGAGCGTCAGGGAAATCGCCAAGCGGACGGGTAAGCCTAAAAGCTGGGTGCAGGATGCTCTGGCTCTCTTCGGGGCTCCGGAGGATGTGAAGGCCATGGTCAGGGAGCGCCCCGATTCCATCCGGCAGGCCCGCTTCATCGCCCGGCTGCCTGAAGAGAAGGACAGACAACTTCTGGAAGAGAAGGTGCTGGCCCGGGAGTTGACCACAGCCCAGGTGGTGGAGATGGTGCAGGCCGTTGAGGAGGGGCAGGATGTCGAAAGGGCCGTCGCTTCTCTGCTTTCGCCGCCTGTGGTCAGCCCTTTGGTTCCGCTCAGGACAGGCGCAGTCGAACCGCCCGTCGCCGCTCCCTCTGCTGCCGTTGAGCCGGTCCCTGCCCTGAGCGTAGAAGGGCCTGCTATGGCCCGGCGGGCCGCCGTCCCGGCTGAGGAGAGGCTCCTGGACCCACGCCCTATCCTGCGGGCGATACGGGATCAACTGCGGCAGATAGACGCTGAGCATTTGGATACCTTTGAGCCCCGGCGAGGGTGGGGAATCAGGAAGCTTCTGGAGGAGATCATTGCCGAGGCCACGGCCTTGAGGGATCGGCTGCCAAGGCCCGATTGAGGATTGCCTTGTACCGCCTGTACTGCAACAGTGGTGAAGGTGGGTAGCAATGTCTGTCATTTTTGATCTTATTGCTCAGTTGAGCCGTCCTCCTGGCGGGCTGGTTTATCATCTGATCACTCTCTTTACCATCGAGGCCAGCCTGGGGATGGCTTTGGGCCAGTGGCGACGTGTTCCCCGCCAGGGGCTCAGCCGCTTCATCATCGCCTTCGGGGGCCTGCTTTTGGCCAGAGGGGTATTGGTGGCTTTAGCCTTGCTGGCTCAGACGGGGTTCCTCACTTTCGCTGCCCTGGCGCCTCCTCTGGAACGCTTTTTTGACACCGCCTCTGTGATCCTCCTTTGCTGGGCTTTCGTCTTGCCCACCCTCCATCTAGATACCAGGGTCTCCTCCATTTTTCTCCTCGTCAATCTCTCAGCGGCCACAGCCATGAGTCTCCTTTTGACTACTCTATGGTGGTCGGCCTTCAGCCTCGATTCCACCCTTGACTATAGCCGTCACTGGCAGGTGATATTGTGGGAATGTTGGCAGATTCTCCTGCTGGGTTTGGCCTGTTTGGTCCTTATGCGGCGCAAGAGCGAGGAGCAAGATATACTGCTTAGCGCTTTCGCCTGCCTGCTGGCTGGCCATCTCTTGCAACTGCTCTATCCCCCTGAGCTTCCCCATGTCGCTGGTTGGGAGCGTCTGGCTACGCTGGTGGCTTATCCGCTTCTGACTGTGGTCGTCTACCGCTCCGTCCACGCTGAACTGGATGCCAGCAGTGAGGAGTTGCGCTCCGAGTTGAGCTCTTATGTGCAAGACTTGCAGACCATCAGCAAAGAGTCACTGCGTCAAAGGGAGGAGTTTAGCACTCTCCTGGAGACCGGTCGGATGGTCAACGCTTCCCTCGATCTGGCCGAGGTACTGCAGCGGGTCGTTGACAGCATTGCTCTGGGGGCTAATGCCGATTATGGGGTCATTGCCTTGTTGGAACCATCGTCGGGCGATCAGATGCGCGTCCTCGCCGGTTACGATCCCCTGGGTCGTCCAGACTGGGAAGCCAGCGATATCTGTTTCTCCCTGAGCCGTCATCATCTCATTGAGCACGCTATCCGACGGCGGCGGCAGATCATCTTTCAGGAAATGGAAGAGAGTTCGCAACTGCTGGCCCTGCACGCCTTGCTAGGCAGTGTGGAGATGGGTCCTTTCATCGTCCAGCCGCTGGTGCACAAAAACGAAAGCCTGGGGGTCATCATCCTCAGCAACTCTCGCACCAAGCGGCGTTTCACTCAGGATGATGGCCGCCTTTGTGAGGCTCTGGCCTCTCAGGCAACGGCAGCCATAGCCAATGCCCGTCTCTATCAGCACGTGAGCGAGCTGTTACGCACCCGCCAGGAGGAGGCCAGCCAACGACAGGCCATCCTGGAGTCCATCGCCGATGGGGTGGTGGTAGCCGACGCTCGGGGGCGAGTGATTATGGCCAATGCCGCCGCCGAGCGCATTTTCGAGACCCCTCGGACTGAGCTCATCGGACGTGGCATCAGCAAAGTCTACAAGGGATTGTTTCAGGAGAAGGGTCCCTTCGACTACGCTCAGGACAGGCCCTTGCCGGGTGCGACATCACCCGCCGGGGCTGGCTTTCTGCAATCTACCTTCGAGTTGGGGGAGAAGACGATCAGAGGCAGCCTCGCTCCTGTCTACCTGCCTGAGGGCGAGCTGCTGGGCACGGTGGCCGTCTTCCGCGACATCACCAAGGAGGCCGAGGCCGAGCGGGCCAAAAGCAGATTCATCGGCACCGTCTCCCATGAGCTACGTACTCCTATGACCTCCGTCAGAGGTTACCTAGACTTGCTGATTGGAGGCATGGCTGGTGAAATCAACGCCACTCAGAAGAGGTTTTTGAGCACTATCAAAATCAACGCCGACCGTATGATCAACATCATCAACAACATGATCTACATTTCAGATCTGGATAGAGCTCCTCTTTGGCTCAAGGTGAAGCCCACTGATGTGGTTGAGCAGATCAACGGGGCGGTGGCCGCGATTCGGGAACAACTTGAGGCCAGAGACCTGGCTCTCTCGTTGGAGGTAGCTGACGACTTGCCTCCCGCCAGAGCCGATCCCGCCCGCCTCCGGCAGGTTCTGGATAACCTGCTCTCCAATGCCTGCAAGTTCACTTACCCTGGTGGGCAGATCAAAGTCGGGGCCCAACTCCATGAGGGCGATGGGCTGGAAGCGGGTTCATCAGGCTTTCTGCTCGTTTCCATCGCCGATACTGGGGTGGGGATCGCTCCCGAGGAGCGAGAGAATATTTTCGAGCCTTTCTATCGCGCTGAGAGCCCGTTGGAGATGGAGGCTGCTGGGGTGGGTGTGGGGCTGACCATCGCCAGGTCATTGGTCCAGGCCCACGGCGGGCGGATGTGGGTGGAAAGCGAGCCAGGTCAGGGCAGCGTCTTCTATTTCACCCTGCCCCTCTCAGAGCAGCGAGGCCGGATCAAAGATGGCTATCCTTATTCACACAAGGAAGAACCCAGTTACGAGTGAGAGTGCCAAGTGTACGATTGCTGCCAATGTCCAAAGAAAACGATGATCCGCTGTATAGACCGGAGCTCCTGCTTGCCTGAGGAGAAAGTGGAAATCTGGAAAGCATTCGTTGCCAAGCAGGACACGGAGGAAATCAGACAGTTTTTGCAAGAACGCTGTATTCTCAGGCAGGAGGACGAAGAAAGGGCGCTTTATGAAGAGCTTGTCTCTCCAGTACATGAGGGAGGAATTAGCGAGGGTGCGAAAGTAGCAGAGGATCTCTCTGAAGTCAAAAGGCCGGACCCTCGTCATCTCACCCGGCCGCTCACCATTGGTCAGGCAGACGTTATGCCCAGCCGGCCAACTGCGACGGCTCCTCTTCAGGAACTGCTAGAGGTGGAAGAGCAACCAGAGCCTTCGGAGGTTCTTCCCTGCTCGCTGGTCGTGGTTTCCACTGGCCACCGCATCTCCCTGCCGGCTGAGGGGGAATTGATCCTGGGACGAATTGATCTCGACCTCAGCTTTACGCCGGACGTAGATTTGACGTCCGATATCCAAGGGGTGCAAAGCATCTCACGTCGCCACGCCAAAATCGCTGCTTTTCGAGGTCGGCATTTGATTGAAGACCTGGGTAGCACCAATGGCACAAAGGTCAATGGCCGTCCCCTCAATCAGGGCCAGAGAGTCCCTTTGCAGCCTGGCGACCACATTACCCTTGGCCTCTGCGAACTCACCTGCAATCGGACCCCTCGTTGGCTCGGCATTTACAGAGGACGCCCCTACCGCGCCTTTTTTCTGGTCACCTTTAGCGGCAACCGCTACTACTTCCCTCCCAAGCCCGAAATCATCCTGGGCTGCTCCGATCCTGAGAGGGGCGTGACCGTAGATATAGACTTGGGCCAGCAGGGCAGGTTGGCTGCGAGGACGTCCCCGCGTCATGCCCGCGTGATCGAGGAGGGCGGTCTGCATTTCGTAGAAGACCTGGGTAGCACCCATGGGACCAAGCTGAACGGCTCGTTCCTGGAGGTAGGGGAACTGGTCCCCTTGCACCCAGGTGACCATCTGTGTGTGGGCAGTTGCATTCTGTATTATGACCTCGAGATTCAGGCGGAGCCAAAAGGGGTAGAGGCTTGAAATTGGACACCGTACCGCTTGTACCGCCTGTACCGCCATAGCGGTGCAATAGTGGTGCAACAGTGGTGAAGGCGTCCTGGTTGATAAGCAGCTCCGCTCCTTGTGATAGGTGAGAACCGATCCTGGGGCGGGGTTTGTTTTTGGACGCAACACCCGGCGGAAGGAGGACGAGCTCATGGATTTCTCGAGTATGGGAGAGAAGGAGCTACGAGAGTATCTGGATTTCTTGCTGAGGCAATGGTGCCAGTGGGAGTTCGGGCTCAAAGAATGAAAACTACGGACCTGTACCACAACAATGGAGAGGAGATTTGATTGTGGCTGAAACCCTGGCCGTGGGTAAACTGGACATGGAGTTCCTGGCGGCTCTGCTGGAGCAGTACGCTCAGACCGACGACGAGCGGGTGGTGGTCGGCCCCAGGGTGGGCGAGGATGCCCTGGTCGTTGACTTTGGGGACCGCTTGCTGGTGGCCAAGACCGACCCCATCACCTTTGCCACCGACGAGATCGGCTGGTACGCCGTCAACGTGAACGCCAACGACATCGCTACCACTGGCGCGACCGGCCGCTGGTTCCTGGCCACCCTCCTGCTGCCGGAGGGACGGACGACGAAGCACCTGGTGGAGACCATCTTCGCTCAAATGTCCCAGGCCTGCCGTTCTCTGGGCATTGCTCTGTGTGGGGGGCACACCGAGATCACCTATGGCCTGGACCGGCCCATCGTCGTCGGCCAACTGCTGGGCGAGGTGGAACGGGAGGCGCTGGTCACCACTGGCGGGATGCGCGTGGGCGACGACATCATCCTCACCAAAGGGGTCGCCATCGAGGGCACGGCCATCATCGCCCGGGAGAAGGCAGATGATCTGGCGAACCAGTTCTCGCCCGAGTTCATCGCCCGCTGCCAGGGCTTTCTGCACGACCCTGGCATCAGCGTGGTGGCCGAAGCCCGTCTGGCCACTGCCCAGGCTCGCATCCACGCCATGCACGACCCCACCGAGGGGGGAGTGGCCACCGGGCTGCGAGAGCTGGCTCTGGCCTCTGGCCTGGGCTTGATCGTGGACGAGGCCCGGCTGGACATCCTGCCCGAGACCGCCCTCCTCTGCGCCGAGTTCGGCCTGGACCCGTTGGGCCTCATCGCCTCCGGCTCCCTGCTCATGGCCCTGGCTCCGGAGGATTCGCCGGGCGTCGTCGAGTGTCTGTGGAAAGCGGGGATCGCCGCCTCAGTCATCGGCCGGGTGGTGGACCGGGCTGAGGGCTTGCAGTTGATCCGACACGGCAGGCCAGAGCCGCTGCCCGTCTTTGAACGCGACGAGATCGCCCGTCTGTTTGAGTAAACTCACAGAAACCAGGTTTTTTGGAAAAACCTGGTTTCTGCAAGCGCCGCGATGTCGGATTACCCACCGCGCTCATTTTATGATACAATAGGGGTACTCAAGACGCAGGAGGTGAGAGAATGCCGGATAGCCAGAACACAAGCGCGCAACCCGCCGCCCAGAGTATGGAAGAGCAGGAGACAAAACTTCTGCAGGCCCTGCTGAGAAAAGGCCCCGCGCTGCCGGTCGAACTGGCCGTGCGCACCTTCTCCTATCTGGAGGAGATCGCCACTCCTCTGGAGGCATTGGAGCAGCAGGGTTACATTGAGCGGCAGAAGTTGCGAAAGGGCGAGATGTTCGTCCTGACCAGGAAGGGCCAGGAGCGGGCGCAGGGAAAGTAGGCCGCCGCTTCAGGGAGGCGAAACGATGCCAACCATCCTTCAATCTGTCGTCGCCTGGCTGGCGGCGGTACGCAGTGATCTTTACGCCATCACTGCGGTGATGGCCATCGTCTGGGCAGCCAGCGAGGTGGTCATCGGCTACCCGGCCCAGCCGGTGCGGGCGCTGCGGACGTGGGGTGCCTTGTGGCTGATGCTGGCCAACGCGCTCTTTGCCTGCATCGCCTTGGCCGCCGGCCTGACGCTGATCCCCGGCTCGGCCTCGGTCTGGATGGCGTTGGGTGTAGGGCTCAGTTGGCAGGCCATGCTGCGGGGAGGCATTAACATCCAGCCGGTGCCCATCTCGCCGACGCCAGAGGCCGGCGCAACGCAACCGCTGGGTGTCCCCCTCAACGAACTCTACTCCCGCCTGCAGGCCTTTTGCGTTGGCCAGATCCAACGCCAACTGATCGGTGAGCGGGTGACGCTGATGGAGCGGGCCATCGCCAAACTGGATGTGCCCGATCTGGCGCGCATCGCCCGGATGCTGATTGCCGCGGTGTCCCCTGCGGCGGCCGAGGCCGAGCAGTACGTCCAGCGGATCGAGACCGACCCCAACCTCCCCCAGGAGCGCCAGGAGATCATGCTTATTTCGCTCATCCTGGATAATGGCGGGGATGATGTCCTGCGTCAGCGGGTGAGAGAGCGACGCAGAGCGTGAAACGTGATCCCGTTCTACACACCGCGCCCTGCGTTTACAAAAGGACACCCCAATGACCATAACTCGCCCTCTCCGCATCCTGGTCGTCGTCAGCCGCCCCATCGCTGAGGAATTGGAGATCGAGCACGGGGGGCGGACCTACCAGGCCATCAGCCCGGTCTCCTGGCCCCCTGTGCAGGTGGTGCGCGACGGCCTACGAAAGGTCTTCCGCGACGAGGCCATCCCTGTCGCCGTTCGGTTTCTCCCCCACGCCACGCTGGCCGACCTCCAGCGCGCGCTCCCTGAGGGGTACGACGTGCTCCACTTCGTTGGCCACGGGGCGGAGGACGGCGCGCTGCTCATGGAGAACGAGGACGGGACAGCCGACCTCGTTGCGCCCGACGTGCTGGGGGAGGCGCTGAGGGAGACGGAGGTACGGCTGGCGCTCCTCTCGGCCTGTCACTCCGGCGCAGCCGGCCGGACGCTCCAGGCGGCGGGCATCCCCGACGTGGTGATGGTGGACGAGGAATGGCCGATGGAGGCCCGCGCGGCGGCGCTCTTCAACGGCCAGTTCTACGCCTGCCTGGCGCGGGGAATGTGCCCCTCGGCAGCATACCGGGCCGGCCTGCGCGCCGTGCGCACCGACGCCCGCTTCGGCGACCGGGCTGCGCCGCCCGCGAACCCGGAGACCGGCGAGGAGGAGCCCCGCTACGGGGAGCGCTTCGCGGGCTCCTTCGATGCCGACGGGCCGCTGGTGGCCCGGGGGATCGAGGGGAAGTACCAGGAGTTGCATCCCCTGGAGGCCCCCTGCACCGTTCCCGCTGATGAGGTTTTTGTCGGGCGGGAGTTGGAGCGCATCGAGACCATCTGGGGGCTCCAGGGCTGCCGCTGGGTGACGCTGGTGGGGCCGGGGGGCATCGGCAAGACGGCCGTGGCCCGCCAGGTGGCCCGCTGGCAGCACGAACGCAACCACTTCCCCGACGGCGTGCTGGCGGTAGATGCGGCCGGCTGCCAGTCCGCCGACGACCTGGCGACCGGTTTCACCGCCGCGCTGAGCGACCCCCGCCTCCGGTCCGAATTCCGCCTCGATCCACGCCACCCCTGGGCCTCCATCGGTGTGGCGCTGGCGGGATGCTGGCTGGTGCTTCTGGATAACGCCGAGGAGCTGAGGCCGGAGGCAGTGCAGGCGCTGAATGGGCTCCTGGGCCAGGTGGAGGAACTACACCTCCTGGTGACCTCCCGCCAGCGGCTGGGCGCGGTGGGGCGGGAGGAGGCCGTGGAGATCGAGCAGATGCCGGTGGGGCGGGACGTGCGCGTCGCAGGCCCGGCCGAGCAGACCTTCCTGGCCTACGTGCCGGGGGAACGGCGGGCAGAGGTGCGGGAGGAGCACTTCCCGGCGGTGCAGACCCTCTGCCGGGAGGTGGGAGGCTACCCGCTGGGGCTGGTGCTGACGGCATCCCAGTTGGCGGACGAGAAGGAAACGGTGGAGGGGGTATTGGAGCGGGTGCGGGCGGCGATGCCGGAGGCGCTCTCTTACGCCCGGGCGGCCAACCTGCCCGCGCGCCACCGGAGCGTGGGCGCGGCGCTAAAGTCCTCGTTCGACCGGCTGAGCGGGGAGGCGCGGGTGCTGGTGGCGCACGTGGCCCAGTTTCCCGGCGGCGCGGCGGAGGCGACGCTGGCGGTGCTGGAACCCCCCTTCATCCCCCCCACCGGGGAGAGGGGGTGGGAGGAGGTGGCGGGAGAGTTGCGCCACAGTTGGCTGGTGCGTTGGGCCGACGGGCGGTACACGATGCTGCCGCCCATCCGGGCGGTGGCGGCGGGGCTGCTGCCGGAAGGTGAGCGGGCGGCCTATCGCCTCCGCGCTGCCGGGTACTTCCGTGACTACGCCCGCCTCTGGCAGCAGGGGCTGGACACGGCGGGGATGACCCAGGCGCTGCGGGCCGATATGGACGAGTTGCGCCCGCAACTGCTGGCCCAACTGCCGCTTGAAGTCCGTGCCCAGGTCACCGACGAACAATTGGTGGAGCTGGTCATCTCGATGGGCGTGGCCCAGGCCCGCGCCGCGCTGGAGACGGAGCGGGCCAACGTCAGCGCGGCTATCGCATGGGCGGCGGAGGCGGGGGAGCACGGACTGGTGCTGGAACTGGTGGACGCGGTGTACGTTTGGCTGAACCAGGCC
>Ga0315308_1001614_pt1 | contig 12917 bp, 10 predicted proteins | sample TDP3_MG_FD_203078 | JGI IMG/M metagenome (GOLD analysis project Ga0315308, IMG submission 203078) | Freshwater sediment microbial communities from Lake Towuti, South Sulawesi, Indonesia - TDP3 | ecosystem: Environmental > Aquatic > Freshwater > Lake > Sediment | place: Indonesia: South Sulawesi... | reverse complement strand
TCTGATATGGGAGAGAATGGTTCTTCTCTTACCACTTCAATCCCCAGAGAATCGCAGGCGAGCTCATCGGCATCGCCAATATTTAAGACGCCGCAAGTTACCCTATAGCCTTCAATTACGAGTTTTCTCATCAAGTCAGCTCCACTCCCGCCACCGGAAATAATATGAACGACTAACCTCTTCTCCCGATACTTTTTAGACATCAATTTGCTAAGCAAAGTCACCCGTGGCGCGCCGGTAACAGGATTCTCCTCCACGAGAACCTTGCTCTGGTACACGCTGGAGAGATTCTCTTCAGTTATCACCTCTTTTGGGTTTCCCATTTTATGAATTCTGCCAGCATCGAGGAGAATGAGCCGCTCACAGTACTCAGCAGCTAAGTTTAAGTCGTGAGATACTATGATTACAGTTAGTTTCTTTTCAGCATTCAATTTTTTGATGAGGTCATAGATTTCTATCTGGTGTCCTATATCCAGATAAGCGGTGGGTTCGTCGAGTAGCATTACCTCGGGCTCCTGAGCCAAAGCTCGGGCAATTATTGCTCTTTGTCTCTCCCCTCCGGAAAGTTCGAAAATCAGACGATTGTTAAGACTCAGCGTGTTGGTTAAAGCCATTGCTTGAGAAGCGATTTGTAAATCCTTACTCGATTCGAATCCCAGGCCTGAGAGCCAGGGCGACCTTCCCATGAGAACGACCTGGCCAACTGTAAATGGGAAGGGGAAATAGGTGTTTTGCGGGACGACCCCAATTATCCTTGCCACCTCTTTTGTCCTGAGTTCTAACAAATTTTTTCCCTTAAGATAGACTTCTCCTTCCTCTGGGATTAGAACTCTGGAGAGTATTCTCAAGATTGTTGTTTTACCGGAGCCATTGGGTCCTATTATGCCCAGAATCTCTCCCTCTTTCACCTCAAAAGAGAGGTCATCCAGCACCCAACTTCCCTCATATCTAAATCTCAACCTTCTAACCTCAAAAATGGGGTCAACTCTATTTTTTTGCAAATTTCTCACCTCAAAAAAGCAAAAAAGCGAGTCAGAATCATTTTCGGAAAAGGGGGTAGACCCCTTTTCGCTCTTTTGCCTTTTGGGAAGAAAGGTCGCTGTCCCTATTTTTCCCTATTTTTCCTATTTTTAGATGTCTCCTTTTTTGTGTCTGAGGAGATAGATGAAAAATGGACCTCCACATATCGCAGTTATCACTCCTACTGGAATTTCTGCAGGCGCCAGAAGCGTTCTGGCAAGAGTGTCAGCGAGCAGAAGATATATACTTCCAGATAGTCCGGCTACAGGCAAAAGTAGCCTGTGGTCGGAGCCGATAATCATTCTCATAAGATGAGGAATCAATATCCCAACGAAGCCTATAAGGCCGCTTACCGAGACTGCAGCACCTGTAATTAGCGAGGCACCAACAAAAGCTATCTTTTTGGTGCGTTCTACATCAAGGCCGAGCTGGATCGCCGACTCTTCTCCTAAGACTAAGAGATTTAAGCTGCGAGCATGGTAGAGAAGGATGAGAATTCCGATTAGCACATAGAATGAAACTATCAATACCATAGGATAATCCTGTGAACTCAAGCTGCCCATCAGCCAGAATATTATTCCCTCTAACTTGTGAGGGCCGGCTATGGAGGTGATGAACATAATGATGGCTGCAAGAATAGCCGCGGTTACCACGCCCACCAAGAGCATCGTTTGAACCGATATTTTCCTGTGTATTTTCGAGATATGGTAGACAAAAAGGATAGTTACTAATCCTCCTGCAAAACCGAACAGGGGAATTGACGGTAGAACACCAATATTAATGTTCAAACCAAGTAGGATGGCAATTATCGCTCCCAAAGCAGAACCGCTGGAGACTCCCAGGACATAGGGGTCTGCCAGAGGATTCCTTAACAAGGCTTGCAGAACGACGCCAGCAACAGCCAGCGCTCCCCCTACGACACAGGCAAGTAGTATTCTGGGAAGTCGAACCTTTAACAGAATTATCGCTTTTGTATCCCACCAGTTTTGGTTGAGGGGATTAGAAAAGACCTCAATTACATCCTTAATATTGATGTCTGCTGAACCTTGAAAAGAGCAAAAAATTATAGTTCCGACGAGGAGAATGGTTAAAAGTAATATGCTTATTAACCATTTTCTTTTACTTAAAACTTTCATCTTTTTGGCTCCTGGAATATTTCGGGATGTATCGCCTTGGCTATTTCCACAAGTCCGTCAATCATTCTCGGTCCGGGTCTGGTTATCAGGTCTGCTTCGACTACATAAATTCGACCATTGCGTACTGCGGACATACTCGTCCACCTCTCCCACCATCCTTTTTGTGCCAGACAGGGGTCGTCCGAAATCATTGAACAGATAATAATTACTTCGGGGTCTGCTAAAAGGACCTCTTCAAGGGTGAACCTGCGGTACCTGGAGGAGGAATGGCTGAAAACATTTCCTCCTCCAGCAATTTCAATCAAGTCGCTGGCGAAGCTTCCTGGACCTACAGATATTAACGGGTCAGCTCCCATTTCAAGAAATACCCTGGGACGACAGATTCCATTGACTTTTCTTTTGACTTCGCTCAGTCTTTCTTTTAGAGTTGCTATAAGCGGTTTTGCTTTTTCTTCGCGAGAGGTCAGCTTTGCTAATGAGGAAATATTATGAAAAATATCTTCTATATTCTTGGGGTCTAAAACAAAGACTTTAATCCCAAAGTTTTCCAGTTGCTTGATTATCCCGGGAGTGTTTGTTTTTAGAGTGGTCGCCACTAAGTCGGGTTCTAATAATGCAATTGCTTCGATATTGGGGTCTAAGTACCCACCTACCTTCGACTTAAATTTCGCTCCTTCAGGATAATCGCAATAGTCTGTTACTCCAACCACTTCATTATCCAGTCCCAGCGCAAAGAGTATCTCGGTGACGCTAGGATCGAGAGAAACTATTTTCTGAGGAGGATGGTTGAATCTCACTTCTCTTCCGAGGTCATCTATGCTAACCATCTCGTATGGCGAACTTGACTTTAGAGGAGGTGGCTGATTACTGCAAGAGGCCAGAAACAAGATAGAAATAATTGGCAAGATAAATCGATGTTTCATAGTATAGTTCTTTTCTTGTAGCAGCGAACTGGAAGCTTTGCTTCTCTGTACGGGACGGACTCTGTGCCGTCCCTTCCTTTGGGCGACCACAGAGGGTCGCCCCTACTAAAATCATTGCGGGCATAAAGGCCTTACATTACAAATTAAAAATTTCAGATTTCAAATTACGGGCGTAAAACCTTTACATTACAAATTACAAATTTGAGGCAAAAATGTGGACTTTCTCCTTTTTCCTAAAATGTCTCCTTTTCCAGGGGGACAAAAAAGTACCTGTCACCTTTTTTCTATGAACTAATAAGTGAGAAAATTAAAAGGCTGAAGACTTCGGTCAATTCGTTTAATGCACCGAAGGTATCCCCTGTCATACCTCCAATTTTCTTGACGATATACCTTGTTAGGATAAGAGTAAATAGAAACAGACTTAAGAAAAAGGGTATCAATTGAGTTTTCAAAATCAGAAAGGCTGCTAACAAAGTAAAAACTGTTGCCCCCAGCCATTCTCTCAAACTTACCGGCTTACAGAAGAATTTTCCCAGACCTTCACTCTTTGCTGCCTTAGAGAAAGACCCCGAGACTACCATTGCCCATCTGCTGGATAGAGGGACCAAAAGCAAAGCCTTGCATTTAATTGCCTCAGGAATTCCCTCAAGGAGAACAAATTTTGAGAGAATCAGAATAACAACTCCTATTGCCCCCACTGTGCCAATATGACTATCTTCCATTATCTTCAGTATCTCCTGTCTATCTTTGCCGGCGTAGAATCCATCCAGTGTATCGGCAAAGCCATCCAGGTGTAACGCTCCCGTCAGAATAATTAGAAGGATAACGATGGATAGATTGACTACTGAATGGTTCAGGTGTTTTGAGAGTAGAAAGTTAGCCCCGACCAGAATAATGCCAATCAGGAGGCCAACCAGGGGGAAGTATAATAAGGATCTGGGTAGATAATCGGCGCCAACTTCAGCTCTCTTACTCGGGCCAAGAATAGTCAAAAACCGAATTGCTGCTACCATTGATTTCATATATTCTCGGAAACTCCTGCCTCGTGGAAAGTTGCCATTTGAGTCAATATCTTAACCCCTGCATCCACCATATTTATGCCCAGGGCCGCTCCCGTACCCTCGCCAAGTCTGAGGTTTAAGTCAAGTATAGGTTTCAAACCCAAAAAGCTCAAAATTAGTTTATGGCCGGCTTCTGCTGAGCAGTGTGATGGAATTAAGTAACTCTTAACCTTGGGTTCCATCTCTATTGCCAGAAGGGCCGCCGCTCCGGAGATGAATCCATCAATAACAACTGGAATTCTATGGGACGCCCCGGCAAGCATAACTCCAACTAGTCCTCCAATTTCAAACCCTCCGACTTTGGATAGAACGTCAATTGGGTCATCGGGGTCTGGCCTATTAGTTTCCAATGCCTTTTTAATAACGCTTATCTTATGCTTAAGTTTAAAATCATCTATTCCCGTACCCCTCCCGGTAATTTCTTCCACGGGTACCTTGGTTATGGCTGCGGCAATTGCGCTGGACGCTGTGGTATTTCCAATTCCCATATCTCCTGTGCCGATAATGTCTATGCCTTTTTCTAATCCTTCTTCCACAATTTCGATTCCCTCATTGATTGACCTTATTGCCTCGTCCCGGGTCATTGCTGGTTCCTTTAGCATGTTCTTGGTTCCGTAGTTTACCTTCCTAATTACAAGGTCGGGATGGGGTTCTAACTCACAGGCAACTCCCATATCTACTACTACTACCCTCGCCCCTATGTGGCGCGCGAGAACGTTAATCCCTGCTCCTCCTTGCAAAAAGTTGTAAACCATCTCCGTGGTGACTTCCTTGGGAAAAGCGCTCACTCCTTCTATTGTGATTCCATGGTCTCCAGCCAATGTAAATATGACCTTATTGTCTAAATTGGGGCTATCCTCTCTTTTGATTCCTACCACAATTTTTGCCAGTTCTTCCAGTCTTCCCAAACTCCCTCGAGGTTTGGTGAGAGAGTCCAGCCTCTTTTGCGCTTTTTCCATCATCTGGTGGTCGATTGGCTCAATCTTTTCAATGACCTTTTGAATTCTTTCCATTTTTAGCCCTTTATCTTAATGGGAATGGCTGCTTCCAGCAAGTATACCTCGTCAGCCAGTCCAGCAATTATCTGGTTGGCTTGACCGGCGATATCCCTGAAACTGCGGCCCAGCCTATTATCTGGAACAATTCCCATCCCCACCTCATTGGAAACTACTAAAGTGGTCAAGTTTCTCTTCTTGAGAGTTCTGAAGAACTCTCTTATTTTCCTCAAAATTGCTACTTCCTTTTCTCCGGAAAGGAGAAGATTCGAAATCAAAAAGGTTAAACAATCAATTATTACAGTGTTCATTTTTCTTAATCTGGGAAGAATTTTTGATAGGTCTCTCTTTTCTTCTATAGTTTTCCAGGAGGCGGGGCGCCTTTTCCTGTGCTTCTCTATTCTTCTCTTCATCTCTTCGTCCAGAGGAGAGGCAGTGGCAACATAAACAACTCCAGGCCGGCAGGATGACAGCCTCTCGGCCTCTGTAACAGCAAAGTTGCTTTTCCCGCTGCGTGCTCCGCCTAAAATAAGAATTAACTTGCCCATATGTGCTTCTCCAGAAATTAAAAAACCCAACCTTCACTTGAAAGTTGGGATTCAAGCCTTATGAATTCGGCCAACCCTCCCGCGAAGGCACAATATTGCAAACAGGTCCTCGGACTTACTCCTTTTACCCTACGATTAAAAGAAGTTAACCGTTGCGGGGCAGTGTCCGTTTTTCACGGACTTCCCCTGTTTACATAATAAAATTTTCAACATCTTAATATATCACATGGATTATTCTTCTGTCAAGCTTTTTATTTAAGGTCTTTGAAAAGGTCTTGTTTTTGGTCTGTCGTTGCGAGTCCCGATTCGTCGGGACAACTACGACCTTTCTGTAGTGATTGACTTAGTCTTCTTATATTCTTTCAGCCGTGCCAGAAGTTCATAGGGAAGTCCCAAGCTTCCTATCAGAACTTCTTCATTTACTGTTCCCCCGTGACAGTCGGAGCCTCCGGTGGCCAGCAGGCCAAACTCATTAGCCCAACTCTGGAATCTCTTTACATCCTCGGGGCTGTGGTTAGTATAATAAACTTCGATTCCATCCAATCCAAGACTTTTGAGTTTTTGAATGATTTCCCTGCTGTTTCCTCCATAAATAGGGTGGGCGATAACAGAGACTCCGCCAAGTTGGGAAATCAAGTCAATTGCTTCTTGAGATGACAATCTCAACTTAGGAACATAGGCGGGCTTTCCGTAGGCTAGATAGAGGTCAAAGGCTTGCTGGAGATAATTGACAAACCCTTCCTCTTTTAAGACTTTCGCCACATGCATTCTCCCAACAGAGCCTTTACCGGCGACCTCAAATAATTGTTGAGGGTTAATCTTAATTCCCAGGTGAGCCAGTTTCTCCAAGATATGATGGGCTCTCACTACGCGCGCTTCCCTGAAATGACGGAGTTTCTCTTGGAAATCTTCGTCCTCCCAATTCATATAGTATCCGAGAATGTGTATCTCTTCATCTTGAGGAGACTCGGGGTCAACACTAAGTTCTACTCCGGGAACAACCTCCACTCCCAATTTATTTCCGGCCGTGATGGCAAAAAGAGTAGCGTCAGTATTGTCGTGGTCGGTGATAGCTATGGCAGCCAAACTCATCTTCTTGGCATGCTTAACAATTTCTTCTGGAGTAAAGTTGCCGTCAGAGAATGTGCTGTGTATGTGCAAATCAACATATAGATTTTTCAATATATGCTCCATTAATCAGATGTTGGAGTGTCTGCGAAAGCAAAGTCTTTCCCCGATGAAATCGGGGACCGAAGGCCTTCGATGGATTGAAAAGCCGAAAATTTACCGGAGAGGGCGATGGCACTCGAATTGAAGCTGGATTGGAGCGGGCGATGGGACTCGAACCCACGACGTCAAGCTTGGGAAGCTTGCATTCTACCACTGAATTACGCCCGCTTCAATTCCCTGGCCGCTCACCATCTCGCGCCCGTGCCTTTCCCTCATTTCACTCGCTCATCGCTCCTTGTTGTTTGCGGCCGGCACCCTTAATCGAAAGAATTCTATTCTAAAAAGCCCGCTTTGTCAAGTAAATGGTCAAACTCTCGTTTGACACTCCGGGAGCATAAAGCGTCCCAGAAAAAGTACCTGTCACCTTTTTTTCCTGTCACCTTTTTTTGAAAAAAGTACCTGTCACCTTTTTTTTTCTAATATCTTCTGCAAAAACTTGAGCGCTTCCTCTCTGTTTTTCAATTTGCCTTCAGCCTGAGCTTCCCCGACTTTTGTTAACAACTTGCCAATCAGAGGACCTTGAGGGAGATTGAAACTTTCCATAATCTCATCTCCCCGAACCAGAGGTTTGGGCAGAATTCTCTCTTTGTGGTAGTAGTACCTCCTTAACATTTTTTTGACAGTTTGCTCGTGTTTCTTTATCGACTTTCGACTTATTTCTAGGACAAGTTTTCTATCACGCTCGGGCAGAATCTTTCGATAAGAATAGCGGTCCGCAAGGGAGAGAAGAAGAGTATCCACTCCCTCTTGAAAGAGGTCTCTAAAAAAGCGATGAATTGCTTTGTCGGTCAATTGGGGAACTTCACTCAAGTTACCGGGACGCATGTGGTGCTCGACTATCCTCTCTGCGATCTTAATTGCCTTGTTGCTGAATCTAAGCCTCTCCATAATTTGAATTACGAGAGAGGTCCCGGCCTCTTCGTGACCAAAAAAGCGGACCCTTCCCTCCTCCCTTATTATTCTCTTTGGTTTGCCAATGTCGTGGAAAATTGCCGCCCACTTTAAGAGAGCCCCTCTTTCTACTTCACCAGATATTTTCTCCCCAAGATGAGCTGATATTTTTCGAGACATCCCTGGAAAAAGCTTGCCCAGCTTAGAGAGGATCTCTTCCAGAGATTTTAGTGTCTCCAGGGAATGTCCCCATAGCCCCTCCCGGTGGTAATAATTTTCAGGTTTCTCTTTCATTATTTCTATTTCAGGAATTATTCTACTCAAAAGTCCCGCTCTGTGTAATCTTCGAATATATTGGTAACTTTGAGGCGTAAATAGAATCCTCAAAAGTTCGTCTCGTATTCTTTCTTGCGCTGCATTCTTAATTAGGTCGACTTTCTCTTTAATCTCATTCTCCGTTTCCTTCTCTATAGCGAATCCGAGAGTGGCTGCCAACCGATATCCGCGAAGTAATCTCAACGGGTCATCGTCAAAAATTTTGGGAGAAGTTTTCCTTATCAACTTCTTTTTCAAGTCTGCCATTCCGCCAGAGGGGTCAACAATTACCCTTGAACGGAGTTTTCTCCCTCTGAAGATGCCCAGGTCTCCTCCCACCCCATCTAATCTAACAGCCATCGCATCGACGGTAAAATCTCTTAGTAACAGGTCATCTTCTATTTTTTTACCGCGCAATTGAGAGAAGTCTAAATTGAATGTATCTTTACCCTTCTTCTTAGAAATTCTTTGCTTTACTACCCGATAAATCCGGTTCTTCTCATCCAGAAGGACAAAACTTCCTCCCACTTCGCTGGCGAAACTCCTGGCGAACTTCTCCGCATCTCCTTCAGGGACAAGGTCAAAATCCTTGGTTTCCCTTCCTAAGAGCAAATCTCTTAAGCAACCGCCAACCAGAAATACCTTTCTGTTGGATTTGTTCACAAAATTCACTATCAGTTTCAGTAATTCTTCCATATCAGTGGCTTGCGGTCTTAAACCAGGTTTCAATATCGCCAAGAAGTGAGTCCTCCCGACTGTAGCAATGGTAGCTCTTTACAGGCAAGGAATCCAGAAAGCTCTTGCCGTAATTTCGTGTTATAATCCTTTTATCAAGAATAACAATTACTCCCCTATCGGTTTTACTTCTAATTAGACGACCGATTCCCTGGCGGAGTCTGATTACTGCGCCGGGAAGAGAATATTCCTGGAAGCCATCAAGACCCCTTTTCTGAATTAACTCCACCCTGGCTTCTTCAATAGGTTCAGTGGGAACGGCAAAAGGCAGCCTGACCAGAATTAGGCACTCCAGAGTCCTCCCAGGCAGGTCGACTCCTTCCCAGAAACTGTGAGTGCCCAAAAGAATAGAGTTAAAATCTTTTCTAAATCTATCCGTAATAATCGTTCTCGGCCCATCAATTCCCTGGGCTAAGATTTGAAATTTCATGTGAAGATTAGGCTTAATCTCCTGGTAAACTTCATTTAGCATCTTGTGAGAAGTAAAGAGAATCAGGCTTTTTCCTTCCACTGTTTCCAAGACCTTGATGAGTGTCTTGCCCATCCGGCTAGTATACTCCTCCTCTTCCTGGGGAGAAGGTAGGAAGCTTGCGATGCTCACCAAAACCTGCCTCTGATAGTCGAACGGCGAGCCGAGAAGGAGAGAAGATATTTTTTCTTCAGGTAGTAAGTTGAATCCTAATCTGTCCTTCAAAAAATCAAAACTCCCCTTTACTGTCAGAGTTGCCGAGGAGAAGATAAGCGAAGGAATTTGGCTATATAACAAGTTATTTAAATATGGGCCCACCTCTAAAGGCGCAGCCGCAAGCTTTATCTCGTCCTTTTCCTTTTCCAACCAGTAGACGAAGTTCGGGTCGCTGACCTCCAAAATGAAATTGAGACCCGCCGCTATCTGCAGGCCATCCTTCACTTTCCCTTCCACGTCTCTCGCTACACTGGAATCCTCTATTTCTTCCGCCAGTTCTCCTAGCAGATGGAAGAAATGATTCCAGATGGAGAGAAGGTTAGAGACCCGTTCTTTGAGAAAATGGTGAGCAGGACTGCCGTTTCTCAACCTCACTTTATCGGTTGCCTCGTCGAAGGGAAATAGATCAGAACTTTGCTTCAAAATTTCGAAGAAGTCTTTGCAAGCATTCTTCACTTCAGGCATTGATTTAAATATACGGTCGAGAGGTTGAGCTAGCCCTTTTTGTCTATTTGCAGCTTTAACTAGAACACCCCTTTCCACCTGCCCTTTCTTTCTATAAATTCTCCCAAGCAGTCTTGACAGCATCCAATAGGAAATCTCCACGCCCAGATATGTGGTGGCAACTCTTTCCAGATTATGCGCTTCATCAAACACAATGTGTCTATATGAGGGAAGGAAGTGCTTCTCGGCTGCAAGGTCAGTGAAAAGGAGAGAATGGTTGACTACAACAATTTCTGCTTCCATTGCTCTTTGTCGCGCTTTGGTAACAAAGCACCTTCTATAGTATGGACACTCACCCCCCAAGCAGGAAGTGTGTTCGGATGAGACCTCATTCCAGAGATTCCAGAAAGAGGGGTTTTGCTCAAAATAGATGCTCTCTTCTACATCTCCCGATTCTGTTTTACCAAGCCAGATAAGAAGATAGACCAGAAACATTCTTTCTTCATAGCTTAATAGTATGGGAAGAGTCTCTTCCATCTCTTCAAGAAAAGAAGCCAATTTTCTCAGGCAAAGATAGTTGCCTCGACCTTTTAGTATAGCACTTGAGAAATCTATTCCCAAACATTTCCTCAAGAAGGGAATGTCTTTCTGGATTAGTTGTTCCTGAAGGTTTTTAGTATTGGTGGAAATCATAAAATGCTGATTGTTTCTCTTTGCCCAGAATATGGCGGGAACGAGATAAGCCCAGGACTTTCCCACACCAGTGCCAGCTTCCACAATCAAATAGTTCTCTTGATTGAGAGCCTCAGCGACTGCTTTAGCCATCTCCTCCTGTTCTCTACGGTACTCATAAGACTCCAGCGACCTCCTCAATTTGCCCGAAGGTTTAAATATGCGAGCGATCTCTGAGACCTTCAAAAGCACCGTCTCTTCTTTCTCCTTGAACCTATCACCCAATAATTTTATCTCGGGAAGAAAATTAAATATATTTTCGCCTTCGATTTTTATGGAAGAATTCGACTTAGGAATCTCTTCCTTTAATTTCTCCAAAAATTCCTTATGTTCCCAGGCAATTGGTTCTACTAGACGACCAATTTTTGCCAAGAGCTGCACTGGGAGAGATTTTAAGTCTTCTTTCTTTATCGTGACCATTTGAAAAACCTGTACGGATCCCTCAACAAGTCCTCCCTTTCGGGAGGAGTCCATAAGATTTTGAAATCCTTGCAAAAGCAAGGTCAGAGTGCCGCCTGGTCGGGCACTGTTTACAGTGCCTATTCCGTCACCCTAAAGGGCGACCGACCAGTAGGCTGGAGTCCCCCGATGAAATCGGGGGTTCCCCTCCCTTTCGGGAAAAACGCTGAACCGATTTCATGGGAGGCGCAGTTATCGGCGGGCTCAATAAATTGAGCCCTTACATAAAACGGCCAATTTTGGACTTTTTCAGAGACAAAAAAAGTACCTGTCACCTTTTCTTTGTGTCTAAACTTTCTTTGATTTCTTTTAGAGTCCGTCGCCTCTCCACGGGTGGCTTTACCTGCCGAATAATTCTTAGGGTCTCATCCTTGTCATATAGCCTGTAGCCACCCTTGGTATAGCTCGCTACCTTCAATAACCCGATGTCAGTGTAGTACCTTACGAGAGAAGGAGCTACTCTTGCCTCCCTGGCTATCTCACCAATCTTAAGTAACCCTCTCTGCATTCTTTGCTTAGGGGACAATTCATCAATCTTCTTCTTTGTATCATTTCTCTCTGGCGCCATTTCTTATTTTTCCCCCTTATTCTGAAAGTCGAGTTTCCAGCGTAGGTATTGCTTCAAGCAATCTCTTTGTGTATGGATGGTGAGGATTGTCGTATACCATTTTCACAGAGCCCGTTTCCACAATCTTTCCCTGGTACATCACTGCTACCTTGTCAGACAGAAACCGCACAACATTCAAATCGTGTGCGATAAGAATGTAGGATAATCCGAGTGAATCTCTCAAATCGAGTAGAAGATTTAGAATCTGGGCCTGAACTGAAATATCTAAAGCAGATACCGGCTCATCTGCAACAATCAATTCCGGCTGCATAGCCAGTGCTCTGGCAATTCCAATTCTCTGCCTTTGACCTCCACTGAATTGATGGGGATATTCGTTTAAGATGTTGACTGGCAAACCTACTCGATTCAAAAGCTCTTTCGTTTTCTCCGCTGTCCCCTTAATGCCTATTTTCTCACCGGCGGCTTCTAATCTATGTCTAACCGCTTCTCCAACAATAGTTCCTATTGTGAGCCTGGGATTGAGACTGGCAAAAGGGTCCTGAAAAATTATTTGTATTTTCCGAGCCAGCTCTCTCCTTCCCAGTAAAGAGATATCCTTGCCGTTGAAAAAAATTCTGCCATCTGTGACTTCCAGTAACCTCACAATAAGCTTTGCTGTAGTGGTTTTGCCACAACCGGATTCACCCACAAGGGCAAAGATTTCCCCTTTTTTGATTTCAAAAGAGATGCCATCAACAGCCCGTACGTAATCAACAACTCTTCTAAACACTCCGCGCTCTACAGGGAAGTACTTCTTCAGATTCTCAACTTTTAACATAATTCGTCACCCTGAAGGCTGACCGACCACGCGTAGGGGCGACCTTTATGGTCGCCCGAACCTCCCTCTCGGGAGGACTCAGAGCATAAACCGATTTGGTCGGGCACCGTTTACGGTGCCGTCTATTAGCCGGCACGGATGCACCTCACCCAGTGATTTTGAATTATCTCCCTGAGCCTTGGCTCTTCTGGTTTGCACTGTTCAATAACTATCGGACATCTGGGATGAAACTTACACCCAGAAGGTAAATTGCTGGGGTCAGGGACCTGTCCAGAGATAGCTCTGAGCCTTCTCTTCTCGCCCTGGGAAAAATCCCGCGATTCTTCTCTCGATGGGAGAGATTCCAGGAGTCCCTTAG
>Ga0315308_1001613_pt1 | contig 12918 bp, 19 predicted proteins | sample TDP3_MG_FD_203078 | JGI IMG/M metagenome (GOLD analysis project Ga0315308, IMG submission 203078) | Freshwater sediment microbial communities from Lake Towuti, South Sulawesi, Indonesia - TDP3 | ecosystem: Environmental > Aquatic > Freshwater > Lake > Sediment | place: Indonesia: South Sulawesi... | reverse complement strand
GCAGGCAAGATTTTTGGTCCTGCACAAGCGGCTGTAGCGAAGGCTGTTGCAGATGCTGTGGAGGAAGGACTCGTTCCCAAAGATAAGGTGGACGACTGGGTTATAGTGTGCAGCGTTTTTGTGCATCCGCAAGCGAGGGATTACCGCAAATTATACCATTATAACTATGGAGCAACCAAACTGGCTTTGAAGAGAGCCCTAGGAAAGTATCCGACGCTGGAAAAAGTTCTCTATGATAAGGATAGAGCTAAGCATCCAATAATGGGATTCAGAGTGCCACGCCTCTGGAGACCTCCATATCTACAAGTTTCGCTTGACATACCTGACTTAGAAAGGACAAAGAGAATCATGGCGCAGATTCCGAGAAGCGACAGAATAATACTAGAGGCGGGAACCCCCCTCATCAAAAGGTATGGGACAAAGGTGATAAGTGACTTAAGAGAAGTCGCTAGAGACATATTCTTCATCGCAGATTTGAAAACTTTAGACGTTGGAAAGGTTGAAGTGGATTTAGCCTACGAGGAAACCGCGGACGCGGTAGTTGCTGCAGGATTAGCTCCTTCTGAAACGCTTGACTCGTTTATCCATGAAGCAAAAAGGCTTGGAATATACGCTGTAGTGGACATGCTAAACGTAGAAGACCCCATTAAAAAACTGAAACCGCTCAAGGAATTTCCAGACGTGGTCATCTTACACAGAGGAATAGATGAGGAAACTGGAAGGGCAATCGGATTAGAGCTTATTCCGGAGATGCGGCAAACCTTTAAGGACAAACGATTTTTAATCGCCGTGGCGGGTGGGATAGTACCAGAAACAGCCAAAGAAGCCTTGGAAAAAGGTGCCGACATAATTATTGTTGGAAGGTACGTGACACAATCGAAAGACATTGAGCGAGCCGTAAGAGAGTTTCTTGAGTTAACGCCTGAGATGCGAGAAGATGTAGACCTATTCAGAGTTCACGTAGAATAAACGCAAACTACCATGTTTCAACGAACCACTTATTTCTCTAACCTTTTCTGTTATGCGAAAATTTTGAAGGCAATATAGGCTAGGAATACGTATGTGAATCCTAGAACATTGAAACATACCTGCTTTCCCCACGGGCATAAGTTCCATAGATAGTGAAGTGCGTAAACAAGTAGACCAAAAGCCATTTCGTGAAAGAAGAATCCGTAAGTTTTTCATAAACCCTTAATAGAGAGATATTAAACTTTCATAACACCACGGAGAGACATCATCCATGGCCAAGTTCAAAATAATCATATCAAACCCAGAAGCAGGAACTTCAAAAACGGTTGAACTCGAAGAAACGCGGGCCGTTCCGTTAATTGGAAGGAAAATAGGCGAAGTAATAGATGGGTCGATAGTGGATTTGCCTGGTCATAAGGTGCAGATAATGGGTGGTTCCGACAAGGATGGGTTTCCAATGAGGCCGAACGTTCACGGCGGAGTTCGTCGGCAAGTGGTGTTGAGTGGAGGAGTAGGTTTTAACCCTGAGAACGAGGGGGAGAGAAGACGCAAAACAGTTCGCGGAAATGTAATAACAGACGAAATTGTGCAGATAAACACGAAAATTGTGGAGAAGCCAAAGAAACCTAAAGAGAGTAAGAAAATAAAAGGAAAGAAAGCAAAAGAAACGTTTGAAAAAGAGGCTTCCGACGAAGCTCAAACAAGAAGCAGCTCTTGAAAATATACTTAAACCTTTATTAACGTGCATAATTAAATCCTTCAATAATTCGTAAGTCTTTATGGGAAGTAGGAAATGAGTAGCGAAAAGCGAACAGGCTTACCAAAGCAGCCCGAAGTGAACATCGGCACCGTGGGCCATGTCGACCATGGCAAAACGACGTTGGTGCAGGCGCTAACGGGAGTTTGGGCCTCAAGGCATAGTGAAGAGTTAAAGAGGGGCATAACGATAAAGCTAGGCTACGCGGACATGCCGATTTATAAATGCCTTAAATGCGAACCACCAAAAAACTATTCCACACGACCAGTTTGCCCCAGTTGTGGTTCAAAAGCAACCTTTGTTCGAGCAGTTAGTTTCGTGGATGCCCCGGGTCATGAAGCGCTAATGGCAACGATGCTTTCAGGAGCGGCAATAATGGATGGGGCGATACTTGTAATAGCAGCTGACGAGTCATGTCCCCAGCCGCAAACAAGAGAACACTTGGCGGCAGCCGAGATTATCGGCATAAGAAATGTCATTGTTGTACAGAATAAAATTGACATTGTGGATGAGAGAAGAGCACGCGAGAGTTACGAGGAGATTAAAAACTTCGTGAGAGGGACAATTGCTGAAAATGTTCCAATAGTCCCCGTTTCAGCACAACGCGGGGTGAACATAGATGTTCTCATTCAAGCGATGGAAGAGTTTATACTAACACCAAAAAGGGATGAAATGAAAACTCCACTAATGTATGTGGTTCGCTCATTCGACGTTAACAAGCCAGGGACCGCAGTTGAGAAGTTGGAGGGGGGCGTAATTGGAGGCACAATACTGCAGGGTAAATTTGCGGTTGGAGATGAAATAGAAATCAGACCCGGAATAACCACGGAAAAAGAGGAAAAAAGCGTCTATAATCCTCTATTCAGCGAAATTGTTAGCTTACATGCGGGTGGAAGAAGCGTGAATGAAACACATTGTGGTGGATTGGTAGGTGTGGGAACGCTTTTGGATCCGTCATTCTCGAAGGCAGACGGCTTAACGGGAAACATAGTCGGAAAATCAGGTATGCTTCCCTCAACACTATCGGAGTTAACTTTGGAAACCCATATTCTTGAGCGGGCAGTTGGAACAAAGGAGCTTATAAAAGTTGAAGAAATCAGTGTGGGTGAAACCTTACTTTTGCATGTAGGCGCCGCGATAACAGTCGGAAAAGTCTCTTCAGTAAAAAAGGACAACGTTGCAGTTAAGCTTACTCGACCAGTATGCACACAAGCTGGTTCAAGGGTTGCAATAAGTAGGAAAATAGCGGGAAGATGGAGACTTATAGGGTACGGAATGATATATTAAAATGACAGCAGAACCCAAAAATGCGAAGAAAACATTAAGAATAATTTTAGATTCAAATGCCTTGTTTGTTCCGCTTCAATTCAAAATTGACATTTTTGAAGAGTTGAAGACGCTTTTAAACATGAATTTCGAGCCAGTTTTGCTTTCGCACGTCCGGCGAGAACTTGAAAAACTTGCAGAGGAAGGTTCGCCCAAAATGCAGAAGAATGCCTCTTACGCCTTACAACTAGCTGAGAAATGCAGGTTAGTTGAGGCGAATGAAGATTTTGCGGAGTCTCCAGACAATGTCATTGTTGAAGTGGCTCGTGAATGGAATTGCCCCGTGTTTACAAACGATAGGCAGCTTAGAAAGAGGCTAAGAGATATAAGTGTGCCAGTTATTTATGTGAGGAAAAAGTCACGCTTAGAAATTGACGGGAGGATATAACTCCTTGTTTAAACTTATAACCTTAGAAGATACCATCCGCATTCCACCCGAAACCTTTGGTAATCCCTTAGAGGCAGTTGGGCACCAACAGGTCAAAGCAAAATACGAAGGAATTGTTGACGAAGAATTAGGCTATGTCATAGCCGTAACTGAGGTAAAAGTGAGCCCTGTGGGAAAAATAATTCCAGGAGATGGCGCAACCTACCACAAGGTAACTTTTTCTTTGCTGACATTTTATCCCCAAATTCAAGAAGTGGTCGAGGGAGAGGTTGTAGAGATTGCTGATTTCGGAGCCTTCGTACGCGTAGGACCCATCGATGCCTTGCTGCATGTTTCACAACTTATGGACGACTTTATTTCTTATGACGAAAAACAAGGTGTTTTGCTGGGTAAAGAAACGAAAAGGAAGCTTACGAGTGGAGACCAGGTTCGTGTTCGGATAACGGCAGTTTCACTCGGCAGAGCTGGAAGCTCTGGAAAAATAGGCGTAACAGCTCGACAACCCTTTCTCGGCAAGCTGGAATGGATTGGACATGAGGTGGAAAAAGTAAAGGAAAAAATGGAAAAGAAGCCAGCAGAGAAAGCAGAGGCAGCCCAGAAATAAGAAGGTGATTGGATGAGTGAAAAGGCTTGTTCAACATGCCACCTCATAACTAAAGAAAATATATGCCCAAAATGTAAAGCATCATCCCTAAGCGACGATTTCAGCGGGTTGGTAATAGTTTTTGACCCTCAAGGTTCAGCCATCGCAAAAGCCATGAACATAAAAGAGAAAGGACGGTACGCCTTAAAGGTTAGGTAGAATTGGCTATTGCATACAATCTCACGTCAGAGCTGCGTTTAAGACTTAAAAAACCAATCGGCACACTAATTCGAGGCTCATTTGATGAAACAATGAAGACATTTAAAGGTATGATGGAGAAAGAGAAGCCAGCGGTTATAATATCTGTTGGAGACACGGTTTCAAAAAACCTTGTGAAAAACCGCGTGTTTCCTCACCTATCAATAGTAGACAACAGAGTTATGAGAAAGGAGACACGGCCAATTCCGATCACTGCGGAGAAAACTATCAATGTCAAAAATCCCCGGGGAACAATAACAGAGGAAGCAATAGCTGGAATCCAAGAAGCATTGAAAAGCAGTTGCAGCGTCAAGATAGTGGTGGATGGGGAGGAAGACCTGCTCACTCTTATCGCTGTTTTTTATGCACCGGAAAACTCTTTTGTCGTTTATGGTCAGCCGTACGAAGGCGTTGTAGTGGTTAAGGTTACACGAGAGAAAAAGGCAGAGGTTGCTGGAATCCTAGAAGCTATGAAAAATGTTCGAAAAGCTAAATAAGAGGAGGCTATATGAAGTCAACTCCACACATGGGGAAACTTTATGGAAGTTACGATAACATCAGAGGAGAAAAATCCGTTGTTAAGAAGAAGAGAAGTCTATTTCCAGGTGGAACACAACCAAACGGGTAGCACACCACCAAGGCTCGAAATTAGAAAAGCCGTTGCCAACGCGTTAAAAACGAATATAGAACTGGTTTTTGTTAAAAAATTTGAAACCAAAACAGGGACTCAGATAGCAGTTGGATTGGCTAACGTTTACGATTCCATCGAACAAGCAAAGCTTATTGAACCCGAATACATTTTTAAGAGGAATGTTCCTCCCGAAAAACCAAAAGAGGAGGAAAAGGAATAGAACATGTCTGAAAAAGAAGAAGAGAAGAAAATCGAAAAAACAGAAAAAGCCGAAAAACCCGAGAAAAAGAAGAAGAAAGAAAAGGGCGTTTTTTCGTTGTACAAGGTAGAAAGCGATAAAATTGCAAGGTTGCGCCCAACCTGTGAGCGATGTGGACAAGGATATTTTATGGCTGACCATGGCGACAGATACGCTTGTGGACACTGTGGTTTTACGCGGTACAAACCTGCTGAGAAATGAACACCTTTAAATTATGCGATACCTTGATATTTTTGATGAGTCAAATGATTAGAGTAAACGTTTTCATAACTAATGTTTCGGCTGAGCGTTTTTTGGATATTAAAAAGCCTATCCCGCCGATTCAAATAAACACCAACATCAACCTGATTGGAGTTGAGAAGAAGACGGAAGACTCATTAGAACTCCCATTTGTTTTAACGATTAATTACAATCCTTCCATAGCGCAGGTAAGCCTAAAAGGCAGAGCCTATGTGGGTGGTGACAAAAGCGAGATTGAAAAACTTTACAAAGAATACGAGGAGAAGAAACCACCGCCACCGGTTATAATGCAGTCAATATCAAATGTTGCTCTCATAGAATCCATAATAATCTCAAGAACAATAAATCTCCCACCGCCAATACCATTACTACAAATCCCAGAAGTTAAGCCGCCAAGCAAAAAGCCTTCAGAAAGGGACTATACCGCCTAAAACTTTAGGAAAAGAGCTACTTTAATGGAACATACATTGAAGAACGGGAGGCGCCTATGCCCGGAGTTCCATGTTTTACGGGTTTGTTTGTGATTGCAAATTCGCCTAGGTAGTGTCCAATCATTTCCGGTTTTATTTCTACCGGAACAAATTCTTTGCCATTGTGGACATGGAGTATGATGCCAACCATTTCGGGTAGAATAATCATGTTTCGTACATGTGTCCTGACTACTTCGGTGCTTCCCTTTCTAAGGGCCTCTTTTGCTTTTCTTATATTTTCAAGCAGTATTCGCTGTTCTGGTGTTAGACCGCGGTGGAGACTTCTTCTTTGCCGTGAAGGAAGGATATCAATAAATTCGTCCATCGACATACCTTGCAGTTGATTAAGCGTATATCCACGATACGTGAATTCTCGGGGCATTTTTCCTCAACCTAACAGATGCAGCAACATTAAATGCTATAAACCTTCTGCTATGCGAGCGGCGCGCGCGCTTTTCTTTTTCCGTCCAGCACCTCTAGCCGCAATCAAGCCAACCTTCTGCCCGGGTGGAGCACCATGCGAAGTTGTGGTGCCTTTTCGCGCGCTTCTTTTGCTGCTGCCGTATGGATGCACGGCGGCAACCATGGCTCTTCCGCGAGTTCTCGGGTATTTACGCCCCTTTGCCTTCATCAAATGGAATTTCGCGCCAGATCTCAAGAAAGGCTTCTCCGTTCTGCCAGCCCCCGACACCACGCCAATCGTCGCCCTACAATAATCGGCTACATACTTTGTCTTGCCTGATGGAAGTCTGATTATCGTTCCTTGGGCTGTATGGGTCACAACTATTGCGTGGGCTCCTGAGGATTTTGCAATTTTGCCACCGTCTCCTGGGCGGAGTTCTATGTTGCACACCATGGTGCCTTCTGGAATCTTTCCTATTGGAAGGATGCTGCCCACCTCGACCGGAGCTTTTCCGCCCATCTGAATCTGTTGACCTAAATGAATCCCTTCTGGAAGCACGGTGTAGCATGTTTCTCCGTTTTCGAATCTCACCAAGGCGAGGGGGGTTCCTCGTCCCGGGTCGTGAACCAAATCTTCAATAATACCCTTGATTGCTGTTTCAAAATATTCTTTTGTTGTCGTTGTTAATGGGTATCGTGCGGGAGCTACTCTTTTGTGGGTTGAAGCCCTAAATGTACGTCCGCCGCGTCCGCGTCTTTGAACGCGAATTCTCTTCCCTATCATTCATCCCTCCACACGATTTTACAATATTCCAAGTTTGATTGCGACATCGGTCGCTCTGTAGTCTGGGTGAAGCTTGACAAAGGCTTTCTTTTCTCCTTGTGGTGTGATTAGGAGGTTGACTTTTTCAACCTTAACTTCGTAGAGCTCTTCAACGGCCTTCTTCACGTCTGTTTTGCCTGCGTTCAGATGAACCATGAAGACAAGTTTGTTCTCTTTCTCAACCATCAGGCTTGCGGCTTCGGTCATCAACGGATAAAGTATAACCTCGTCGGAATCCATTAGGCTTTCTCTCCTCCGCTATAAAACTCGTTCAGTTTTTCTATCGCACCTGCCGTCCATATTGTTAGCCTGCCAGGATGCGCGCCTGGTGCAAGAAACTCGGCATTCAAATTTTTAACGGTAACCACATCCAAGCCCGGAATGTTGCCTGCGGCTTTCATTATTCCCTCGTCTTCAGTTACAACTATCAGGGGGCCTACAGCTCGCTTCATTCTTCTGCCTCTGCCTTTACCTTTTCCAGCGCGGACTTTTCTACTTTCTTTAACCCGATAAATGTCGGCCAAAACTCCCAAGTGTATTAGGGCCTCTTCAACCTCTTTGGCTTTCTTTAACCTTCCCAAATCATCTGTAACTATTAGCGGAACTCCTGGAACATCCTCAATTGAGTGACCCCGTAAGCCTACGACTTCCTTGTGTGCCGTGGCGGCTATGGCCGAAAACAGGGCGAGGCGCTTTTCCTTCTTTGGGATTCGCTTAACAATCCTCTTATCAGAAGTCGGCGGGTGCGCTGCTCTTCCACCAACTGTTCCAGGAGCCAAGGCAGCTCTGCCTGCCGGCCCCTTCTTTCTCGATATTCTAGATATACCTAGACCTACACCCCTGGATTCTGCTGATGTTCTTTTCCCAGCCATAGGGTCTCTGCCCTGCGGTTGGATTCTGCTTGATCTTATCGCTAGGACGGCTCGTTTTATGACGTCTGGTCTTAAGGGCGTTCCGAAAACGCGTGGAAGGTTTATTTTTCCGATTAGTTTCCCTTGGAGATTGAAGATTTTTGCTGTTTTTTTGGCCATTGTTTTCACCGTCTATTTCCCTTGTGGCGGTTCGAGGGATATGGATGTGATTTGCGGTGGTTCTTCGGAGATGGGTGTTGGAGGACGTGTCGGATAGCGTAATTGTATCGAGCGTTTTTCCGGACCTGGTATGCTTCCGTCTAGCAGCAAGTAGGGTCCGCTGACTAAGCCGTACCTTATGAAGCCTCCTTTTGGTGTTACTTCTTTCCCATCCTTGCCTATTTTGAGGATGCGCTTGTTATATTCTGTTCTTTGGTGGAAGCCCATTTGTCCAGCCCTTGGGATACTGTACATGACGTGGTGGGGTTTCCATGGACCTAGGGTTGCGATGCCCCTCTTGGTTTTTCTCCCTTTATGCTGGAGTATTGCTACTCCCCAACGTTTTACTGGTCCTTGGAAGCCTTTTCCAGTTGATACGGCTATTACGTCCAGATATTGACCTTCCTTGAATATTTCTGCCGGGACTACCGTCTTTCCTAGTAGGCTTTTTGCGTATTCAAATTGTTGTTGGATTGCGCCTCCGCCTATTTCTATTTCTGCCACATCTGGCTTTTTCTTTGGCACGCTGGTTTGTTTCGGCTGGGTTACGGAGATAACACGAATTTTTGCCACTTTTGCCAAGCTTTCCTCAATTTTTTGGAGGTTTTCTTCGGTGTTGAAGTTCTCTGGAAGTGTGAACACTCTTTCAAGCTCGTTTGGCGGGTCTTTCATCCAAGCTTCTGTTAGGCAGTGGAGACCATACGGATCTCGCGTGTAAGCTCGTATGGTACATATCAGCATGGGCGGCGTTTCTAAGACCGTGGCTGGGCGCACCACTTCCTTTCCAAAGTTTGGCGAGCGTTTTCTGTCTTCTATCGCGAATACACGGGTCATACCGGCCTTATAGCCTGTAAAACCCAGAAGCCTAGGCGTGTCCTCCTCTACTTTCGGCCAGTGGCGTGTCCTAGCCAATAAACGTTGAGCGCGTTTCCTAGGCAAATAAGCAAGTGAACCGTGTCTTGGTGCGTGCTTTTTTCTGTGACCCATTGTTTTCCCGCTTCGCGTCTTCTAGGAATGAGAACAATGAGTTATAAACGTTACGTAGATGAACCGTGCCAGGGTGGTGAGCTTGGTCAAAAAGACTAGCTCTCTGTGTGACTAGCCCCTCCCTTATATATAGGTTGAACTTCTAATGAGCTCCATGGCTAGGTCTCAGTTGAGAGAAAGTTCTAGTAAGTGTTAAATTTGGAAGTGCGAAATCATTTTGGGATTCGGCATGCCGGATATTGTGTCTCAGGTTGCTGACGCACTTTATCATTCTGGCTGTCTAAAGTTTGGCAGTTTTAGGATTAAGTCTGGAGCCTTAAGCCCATACTACATCGACCTTGCGTGTCTGCTTTCTTCCCCAAAAGAGCTATGTGATATCGCGGAAATTGCGGCTGACGAAATTAGGAGGATTATGGCTTTTGACAAGATAGACAAGCTGGCCTCAATCGAGCTGAAAGGCGCTCTAATCTTGCCCAGTATAGCATGCCGAGTGAACCTTCCATGCGTTGTGGTGAGAAAGGAGGAGAAAGCCTATGGCGTAACGGGTAGAATCGTTGGAGGAGAAGTCGTTGAAGGCGAGCATATACTCTTTTTCGACGACGTAGTTTCTGAGGGGTTGTCTAAACTTGAAGGAATAAAACCCCTCGAAGAACTTGGAGCCCACGTCGAAAACGTTACGGTTGTCGTGGACAGGGAACAAGGTGGCAAAGAGAACCTTGAAAGGTCAGGGTATAAGGTTCACGCTTTAACAACGATTTCTGAGCTGGTTGAACGTCTCCTTCAATCCTCATGTATCTCAGAAGAGCAAGCTGATGCTGTTTTAAATTATGTTAAAAAGTCCTAAGACAAATATGTGCGCCCAATAACGATGGCACCCGAGAATTAGATTTAACATTTTTGGACTCCTATTACACACCTTTTGGCTGTCTTGGCGTTAACTGGTCCTACTGTCGCCTCATGCTCGGAACTGTTAAAGCGCTGCTTATTTTAAGTTGCATTAACAGCGGAGGATTTCATTTGATTTAAATAATGTCTAAACATTTATTTTGTGAAACAATGTTCCACAAAACTTTTTTATATCTTTTCTCGTAGTATAGCACGCGGTGCAGGAGCAATCCCACAACTGAAACTTAAGCGATGCTTGATAGGGTTTTTCCTTTCATACCATCCTGCACCACAAAAACTGCCTGATTCCACTTCCTTTTCATGTCACACTAACACTAAAGAACGTTGTTAACGCCTTCCAATACGGAGATACTTAAAAGTGGTTAAGTCAGTTATGTTCATCTTTGTCCACAAGCGAAAACTTTTTGGGTTCCCCTTTCCGTATTAGGTTATTGGGGAAGGTTTATGTCTTACGGACTCAACGTATTATTAAGGCTGCCATTTAGTATATTCAAATACCGTGACAGATATACCATAGTTGCCGACATTTTAAAGGCGGTAGCCAAATCTAATAAGGGAATTAGAAAAACTCAGATAATGCAGAGAGCGAATCTGAACTCCGACTTGTTAAATAAATATCTTGATATGTTGATTCGAAACCATTATATAATTGTTGATGGATATGCCTACAAACTAACTAGCAGAGGAATGGAATTCTTACAAAGTTTTGAAGCTGAAGCCATGAAATTACAGTACAGAGTGTAAGTAAAGGTTTGAAAACAAGACCTCTTCTAGAACCGATGAGTAGTGTATTTGCCAAAAATAGTACAACACAAGATTGGCATCTGCATTGCAAAATTTGTCGTTTACAGTCAAATTTTTCCCGATATCGTAGTTTTAGTAAAAGCGCTGCATCACGGTTTCAAGTATCTTTTGCGCGCATTGCTCTGGCGTATATTTTGTAGTGTCTATGGTTATTTCTGGTTTTAGCGGTGGTTCATAAGGTTGTCCTATGCCCGGAACCGTTGGTGCTTTGCCTTCTAGGGCTCCAGCGTAGATTTGTTTTGGCGCCTGGTAGGTTTTTCCTCTTCTGGCTTCCCGTTTCATGCAAACCTCTGAAGGAAGAAACATCAATTTATATGTCCTTTGTTTTTTATTCCTAAAAGAACTTGAAGAAAGGAGAGCATGTTATGAATTCTCGGGATTTCATGTTAAAGGGAATTAACCTTTGTGGTTTAGTCATAATGGATGCGGGCACAGGGGCAGCAAATACTACTTGTTGGCTGGCAAGTAAGGTGAAAGAGGCTGGTGGTGGGAAAATTATAAGCATTGACAAGGATGAGGAAACATTCCCAGATGCTAAGCGTAAATTGGGTGAACTTGCAGAACTTGTTGAGTTTGTGAAGGCAGACCTTACGGATATGCCACAGATCAAAAGTGAATCAGTCGACTTAATTGTTTGCCATGCTACAATATGTGCTGTAAACGATAGACCACTTAAGGCTTTGAAGGCATTAGCAGAATTTTATAGAACTCTGAGACAGGGTGGCTGGTTGATAATTGATGATGAGTACCCCCTTCCAAAAGCCTCAAGACTTGAAGAAGAAGTTCAAGTGATGCGGTGGCAAACTTACAAAGCCATAGCTGAACTTGTTGATGGTGAACATTATACGGAGATATATCCAGAAGAGCTAAAATTCGCCATGCAACTGATTGGATTCACAGATATAGAATTACAGCGATTTAAAGGTGGAGCCCTCTCAAAAGAAGTAATGGAAGAGTGGAAAGAAGTAATGCCAGAGTTAATCAGCCAAATAGCTGATGTAGACCTTCGAACTGCATTTGAAAAGGCAACGGCGAGAATTTGGCAAAAATTCATAGACCAAGGTGGAATTTTCCCAGATTACTATGTAATACGAGCCCGCAAAAAGTAATGCATTAGTAGAATTTCTCAAACAGTCTTTGAAAAATCTTCTGCGCTGCCTCTTCAGGTGCGCTATGAATGGTGTTTATCACGATTTCTGGGCTTAATGGCGGTTCATAAGGTTGTCCAATCCCAGGCACCGTCGGCGCCTTACTTTCCAAAGCTTTTGCATAGATTTGCTTTGGCGCAAAATAAGTTTTTCCGCGTTTTGCTTCTCGTTTCATGCAAACTTCTAGGGGACATTCCAGATAGGCTTCCATGAACCGTGAGATTTGTTTTCTGGCGTTTTCGCGGTAACGCCTCAAATTGCCAGTTGCATCGATTACAACGTTTACGCCGTTTTGTGTTAACAATTTTGCAATGTAAACAAGCGTGGCATAGACCATGTCGCGCTCCTCAAGCGAATAAGTGGGCTTAGGAGTCAAAACCTTACGCAAAGCATCAGAAGCCAATAATTGAGTATGTATACCTTTTTCGGTGAGAAGTTTAAGCAGAGCTTTAGAAACGACAGACTTACCGCTGCCCGGAAGCCCCGTAATCCAGACGCACCAACCGCTCTTCGCCATAAAGCCTGCTCCCTAAATAAATTATAACATCCTTTCATGCATAAATTCTCTTAAAAATTGATAATCTTTTAGCCTGAACAGATGACTATTGCATTTACAATCTGAAGAACCAACGCCTTTCATTGGAACACCACTTTCGCTTATTTTCTTCGCAATTTTGCATTCCACGTGTTTTCCCGCTTCTTTGCAGAACACTTTCAAGACTCCTACAGCATCATTATCGAGCAGATAGTCGATGTGCCAAAACTTCCGTTTAGTTTTTCTAACATGCCGCTCTATCCGCTTTTCCAGACCATTCTGGGCAGAACCTACATAAGCATACAAACCCTTGTCAAAACTCATGCTTCCTAACGCACCAACTTTAATCCTGATATCCTCCC
>Ga0315308_1001612_pt1 | contig 12919 bp, 15 predicted proteins | sample TDP3_MG_FD_203078 | JGI IMG/M metagenome (GOLD analysis project Ga0315308, IMG submission 203078) | Freshwater sediment microbial communities from Lake Towuti, South Sulawesi, Indonesia - TDP3 | ecosystem: Environmental > Aquatic > Freshwater > Lake > Sediment | place: Indonesia: South Sulawesi... | reverse complement strand
CCAACTACTCCTCACCAACTCTCGCTTTCTAGGACGACTTAAAAGACCAGCGAAGCGAGTGACGCAAAAAACCTAGACAGACAGGAGTGAAAGTGAAACAATGTATATGAAGAAAGGACTAGGTTGAACCCTGCCTTTGCCTTACACACATACAACAATGTTAGAGTTGCTTTTGCACTAAAGGTTTTTATTTAACTTAAACTCACGTTCTTAAAAAAGCATTAACAATAAGGGTTGAGACGTTTTTAACTCCAAAAAGATTGGATCAGGGGCTAAAGCTGTTGAAGAAAGAGGAAGAGAAGCCATCTATTGAAGGCAGGTTGACTCGCGTCAAGAGACTTGTCCTTAGATTTCAAACTCCACGGACCATTGTGCAGTTTGTCTTCTTTTTCTTGTTCTTCGGATTGTTTCTGGGTATTGGGCCTTGGCCAATTCTTCTCCCAGTCATCGGTTTGTTAGGCGTGCCAACGAAGACGGTGGGTGAGGCTTTCGGTTCGATGCAGTACATGCTCTATCTGCTTGTTCCACCATGGCTTGCGTTGACCGCAATATTGATTGCTTCAATAATTCTGAATCGTGCCTTCTGCGCTTGGGCTTGCCCGTTCGGTCTGGTTCAAGACATGTTAAATGTTGTGAAGAAGCGGCACGCAAGAGTTTCTCCCCGAACACACAGTCAGGCGATTTTCTTTAAGTATGTGGTTTTAGCAGTCACACTGTTGATATCTGGCGCTCTGGCTGTTTCCGTAATTGCTGGGATAGGGCGTCGTTACAGAGAAGCCCTGGGCCCGTTTGCCTTGGCCCCTTTTAACACGCTCAGTCCAGCCGACACACTTTTTGCTGTCGTGCCTCGAACAGTGTCTGACGCTCGCTACGCCCTTTCCGACTTGCTAGCCAAGCCCGGAGTCGACGTTTCCGGAGCCATAATCGGTTCCATAACCTCTGTTTCACTGCTGTTTTGGGCTCGCGCAATCATACTAGCGCTTACTTTTGCTCTTGTCATATACATTCCTAGAGGATGGTGTCGATATCTCTGTCCTCAGGGCGCATTTTCTGCCCTTTTCAGTCGCTTCAGCTTTCTGGGTTTGAGACGCGACCCTGTGCACTGTTCTAAAGCAGGGTGCCGAGACTGCGTGGAGGTCTGTCCCATGATGGTTCCAATTCTAGATGAGCCTTGGGAAAAGTTCACTCACCCAGAATGCATAATGTGCCTTAAATGCGTGGACGCTTGTTCAACAAAGGCAATAAAGCCAAAATTTCCATGACAAGATTTTTATGACTTATGTATCCTTCTAAACAAAATCTGATTCAAATTTAACTTTAAATTTGCAAGCAGTTACCAAAAATCCTTTGGAAAGAGTTTCTTTGCTTTTTCTGTGGGTTCAATAACACCTAGTTGTTTGTAAAAAGCCAAGTCGTCTGAGACGGAGAAATCTTCTACAACCTTGCCATTAACTATGCGAAAGTTGTGAATAGCTGTTACTGCGATCTTCTTGCCAGTAGGGGCTAATCCACGATATTCGCCTGTGTGTGTCCCCGTTTCTTTTAACCGAACCCAAACCTTATCCCCTTCTGCAATCATGTCCTCAATAGTAGATTGGAAGTCGGGAAAGCTCTTGATAAGCATTGTAAAGAATTGTTTGACATCTTCAAGACCACGCAACTTATGAGTATGGTCAACACAATCGGGTGCTATTAACTCGTCTAATTTGGCTAGGTTTCGCTTATTGAATTCTTCAGTAAAACGGCGGACAATTGCCTTATTCTCTTCTAATGACATAGAACATCGTACCTCATTACTATCAATCCTAATGATCTCTTTTTGACATTTAACAGTTTTGAGGAAAATATCTTCATTTTCTTAATACTCATACTCCCTCTTTTTTCTACGTTCCGCTTGCCTACATGTTAAAGTTCATCCTCTTTGAATAAATACACAACTTTTTTATAACCGACATTCATACGGTTGTTGGCACGAGGCTTCAACATGTCTCTGGAAACCAAGGCGCTCATCGAATCGGTTAAGGAAGCCAAGAGCAAGGCTGAAAAAAGGAAATTCGTGCAGTCAATAGAGTTGGTCATCAATCTACGAGACATCGACATGAAGAAGCCCGAGAGCAAGATTCAAGAACTGATTGAACTGCCGCATCCAGTTGGAAAACAGAGCAAGGTGTGCGTAATAGCGTCAGGAGAACTTGCCCTAAAGGCGAAGAACGCTGGTGCTGACCTTGTCATAGAGAGGGCTGAACTCGAAGCCTTAGCGGGAGATAAGAAAAAACAAAAAACACTAGCAGACACCTATGAATCCTTCATAGCAGAAGCACCCCTAATGCCCACAGTTGGTAGAGTTTTGGGAGCAGTTTTAGGACCTAAGGGGCGCATGCCAACTCCGGTGGCACCTACAGTCAACATCGCCGACGTAATTGCGAAACAACGCAGAACGGTTCTCGTGCGTCTGCGAGGTCAGCCGGTCTTGCAGTGTCGCATTGGAACCGAAGACATGTCTGACGAGCAGATTGCTGAAAACATTCAGACTGTCATAAGACGGTTGGAGGGAAAGCTGAAGAGGGGGCTCAAGAACATTAGGTCATTGATCATAAAAACCGCTATGGGACCCCCCATCGAATTGAAGGTTTAGGCGAGAAATAGGCTATGTCAAGACAGATCGTGGTGCAAAAAGCCCAGGAAGTCGAGGAAGTAAAGAAACTGGTTCAAAGGCACCAGGCTTTGGGAGTCGCCAGTTTGCTGAAGGTTAGGGCAGCTCAGCTTCAGGAGTTGAAGAAGAAGCTCAAGGACATAGCTCGAGTTCAAGTTATTAAGAACACCCTAATGAAACGGGCTTTGGACGAACTCAGGGAGAAGCCAAACCTAGAAAAACTGGAGGGCTTTCTAAGCGGCTCCAACATCTTCCTGTTTACTGATCTCAACCCGTTTAAGCTGGCTCTGCTCTTGGAGAGAGGCCGGGTGAAAACAACCGCCAAAGCAGGCGACGTCGCCGCTATTGACGTGATTGTTCCCGCTGGGAACACTGGGCTCCCTCCTGGTCCAATCATTAGCCAGCTGGGCTCGGTTGGTTTGCCAACTCGGATTGAGGCTGGAAGCGTTTGGGTGAACCGTGACACATTAGTGGCTAAGAAAGGAGACGTCATAGACGCTCGCTTGGCTGGTGTGCTCTCCAAACTTGGCATAAAGCCTGTTGAAGTTGGGCTGATTCTAAAAGCGATTTACGAAAACGGATTAGTTATCACTGAAGACCAGTTGCGCCTGGACTTAGATGGTTTCCGGCGAAACATCGTGGAGGCACGGTTGAATGCGTTTAATCTTTCCGTCAACGCTGCTTATCCGCTTTCTGAAAACATTAATTTTCTTGTTCAGACGGCGCATCGAAAAGCCATAAACTTAGCTTTGAACGCCGTCATACCCACGAGTGAAACAACAGTTGATTTATTGAGGAAGGCATACCTAGAAGGTTTGAGTTTGAGCGCCAAACTGCCTAAGGCTGAAGAAAAAGCTCAGCAGGCTCAGCCTTCTCAAGCGTCCGCAGAATCGTCTGTTCAGAAAGGTTGAAAAGGGAGAATTGTGAATTGAGGAGAGGTGAAATCAGTTGAGTATGGAATACGTGCACGCTGCCATCCTATTGCACAAGGCTGGAAAACCAGTCAACGAAGAAAGTCTAACTCAGGTCTTGACCGCGGCTGGAATAAACGCCGACCCCATCAGAGTCAAAGCTTTAGTGGCGTCTCTGGCTGAAGTCAACATTGACGAAGCCTTAAAGTCAGCGACCACTTTTGCGCCAGTAGCAGCAGCGCCAGCAACCGCTCCAGCACCGGCGGCAGAGGCTAAACCAGCAGCGGAAGAGAAGAAAAAGAAAGAGGAAGAAGAGAAAAAGAAGGAAGAGGCAGCAATAGAAGGTTTAGGCGCACTCTTCGGCTAAAACGAAGACATCAAACTATTTTCTCTTTCTTTTCAGATTTCTGGCTTCGAGTTTTCAATACTATGGCTTCTGATAATTCTTAGGCTAGTTTGTTTACAAACTGTGGGCTTTTTAGAGAATAGCCTTTTTTTCTAATTGCTTTTCAAGTTACATCTCTCGTCATATTTGGAAGAAATAGCTTACCATGTGCATTAGCGTTTTAAATTAACTGGTTTTATCTCGTAGCCATGAGTCTAAATTGGAGGTAAAAATGAAATGAGTGCAGGAATGATTCCAATAAAGAAAGCGATTCCCATAATCGTTGTTGCTTGGATACTCTCCTTAGTTACTACGTTGGCTTTGGTTTATGTCTCGCCTAGCATCTTCCCGCCCCTTAACACCGCTAATCTAAACGATGATGCAGTTGTTGCAAACAAAATTGCGGATGGAGCCATCATAACCACCAAACTAGCAGATGGAACAATAACCTCTTCAAAAATACTGGATGGAACAATAACCGCAGTCGACATAGCTGACGGCTCCATTCTCGCGATTAAAGTTGCTGACGGTGCAGTGACAACCGCCAAAATCGCAGATGGAGGTGTCTCAAGTGCAAAAGTTGCTGACGGAGCCATTGTAACGGTCAAATTAGCCGACGGGTCTGTGACTTCAGCGAAGATTTTAGATGGAACAATTACAGCCTTAGACCTCGCTGATGGTGCCGTTACTGCGATTAAAATCGCTGATGGTGCCGTTACTGCTTCTAAGATAGCTGACTTTGCAGTAACTAATCTTAAACTAGCTGCTGGTGCGATTCCCTTTAACGCGACCTATGCTGTAAGCACCCCATCTACAACTTTAACTAGTTGGGCTGATATGCCCGACATGGAGGTGTCCCTTAAACTGAATAGAGTAAGCGACATATTAATCATGTTCAGTAGTGAGGCTTGGGTGTCCGCAGCGGGCGCCGCTAACATGATCCTCGTAAGAGCTGTGTTCGTTAATGAAACTGGTACCTTTGAGGCTATTCCTCCCTCGGGAACTTCTCTGACGATCCTAACAAAAGAGATAGCAGATGACATGGGAACTCGTTCTTTCAACTTCTACGTACCAAGCGCTGATACCACAGTGTCCACAGTCAAAATACAATGGAGACTGTGGAATGCTGGACCTACAGGGTATGTGCGTGGTAGAACATTAGCTGCCATAGCACTCCCAGCATAGACGCCCAAAAATAAATCCTCATTTTTTCTTTTTTTTTAAGTAACAAGAGAAAGAAGCATACATAATTCCTGTGCAAAGAGCATCATTTTAATTCAGTCAGAACTCTTGGCAAGTCTTTAAGTGAATTGATTGTGCGTGTTGGTTGTTCTTCAGGCGATGTTATTTCGTCTTGGTAGCGTTCGTTCCATTTGTAAAGTATGGTTTTCATGCCGATCCTGTTTCCACCCACGATGTCTGCTGATATTCGGTTGCCCACCATCACGGCTTCTTCAGGCTTAACATTAATCGCTTTTAGAGCTGTTAAGAATATTCTCTCGTCGGGTTTGTTAAAGCCCACATCCACCGACGTCACTACAACGTCGAAGTATTTTTCTACGTCAATTCTTCTCAACGCCATGCGCACGTGTTCCTCACGAGACGTAACCGTGTTGGTTATCACACCCAACTTATAGCCCCTATTCTTCAACTCACTCAAAACCTCGTTTAGGTGGGGAAGTTTCTGCAGCGTCACTTCCCACAGATGCCTTCCACCAGCGCTTTCTTCCGCGACCAACGTGTCGCCGAGGTCAAAGAAAACCGCCCGAATCAAGCTTGCTTCTCCAGTTTGCCTTCTAATGCTAAAACAAATACTTATAGTTTCAAACAGGGGCTGACTCAGCCACAACAACATGCCTTGTTGTGGTGCCACACAGAAATTTTGTTGTGCCACAACTATCTAGACTGTTGGGACCCGAAAGATTTTCAGTGGGACCCGGGCAACTATAGGCAACTATGATCTTAGTAAAGGCATGTAATCAGCAGAGAATGATGTTAGTAGCGGGGGGTCGAATTCCCGGAGGTTTGTATGCCTCCTTTTGGACGACCGATCTCTGGGTCTCTCGGAGCATACAAAGCTCTTATGAGCCCAGCGGGTTAACCTGGCTACCCCACCCGTATAGGAGACCTTGCTAGCCTCTCGCTATGGTTGTCCTGGGCTTGTTTCCCCGCCACCTCAATTGTGAAGACAAAGCCTAGCTTAAATGTTTTTATACGTTAATAGCCCAAGAGCCTATAGCTCATAGGTTCAGTTGCGGTCGTGCACACCTTTGGACAAGCCTTACTTTCACTTGCTCTCCCAACCAAAACTTGAGAGTCCAGTGTTCGTTGAAGGATTGCCTGGATTTGGCAACGTTGGAAAAATCGCCACACGCCTAATAATCGAGTTCACTCACGCCAACGTTTTCGCCGAGTTGTATTCTCCCTCTTTTCCCGACTACGTCGTGGTCAATAAAAACGGCGTCTGTCTACCGCCAAAGTACGAGTTTCACACGGCTTCTCTCGGGAAAACGCAGTTTGTAATCTTGACCGGAGACGCCCAGCCTTCCCGCGAAGACGTTGTGGCACACTACCAACTCTGTGACGACATCTTAGACTTTGTAGCACAGCACGGCTGCAAGTTCATCGCAACAATGGCAGGTGTGACCACACCGAAACCGGCTGGGGAAGTCTACGTAGCCGCCACCTCTCCTGAATTGGCTGCGAAGGCCGTTGAAAAGGGCGCTGTCATATACGGTGGAGGCAGAATTTTGGGGGCTGCCGGTCTTCTGCTCGGGCTCGCCAAGAATAAAGGGTGGGAAGGCGTTTGTTTGTTGGGTGCAACCACAGGTTTGAAGGCTGACCGTGGAGCCGCCTTCTCTGTTTTTAAGCTTCTCATGAGGATGTTCGGGACAGAGCCTAACGCCACAATTGAGGGAAAGCGCTAAGAGAATAGGTTGTTTGCTTTCGTTTATTTTAAATCCACAAAGTGACAAAGTTAGACAGTGTTTAGACTAGGAGGCTTCGTGCTTGGTTACGGCTGGCAAGGTCTTTAGATTGGCTGAGGCTGTGACATTGCCTGATGTTGCTGTCAAACTCAAGGGTTTCCGAACAGAGGAAGAGCATGAAGAAGGCGACTACAAGTTCACGTTGGTAACTGAAATCATGAACTTAACGCCGAGTGCCAACAGTGTGACAGGCGTTTATTCCCACGACTACGTTCTTCATGTTTTCCACAGAGGAAAAGTCGTGCCGTTGCCGAAAACCGTGGAAGCCATGTTCAGTTTTGCTCAACGCAATAAACGGTTGTTTTTGACTGTTGTTGAAAAGAAGCGGTTAGCTAATTTTATTGCCAACAAGTTAAGTGAGATAGTCTTCGAAAGGGTTGGAGGCATCGTTGAGGCTCGCATAGCACCTGAGACCCTGCGTGGTTTTCACACAAAGAACCCCGAAGACACTAAAATCACGTTTTTTGACAACGTGGACATTCCAAACGTTGACAAGCTTTCCCTGTACGGTCCAGACCTTGTGGGCACGTCGTTGTTTGACGAGTACAGCAAGCACGGTGACTTATGGTACATTGTGGCTAGGGCGCGAGAATACGGCTACGTTGTCGGCGTGACCAGAGATGTCTCGGTGGTAGTTTTCAACCTAACCGACAAAAACAAGTTTTTGGAGTATGTGGCAAAGGAAATCTATCCCTTAATAACGTAGCTTTTTGCGTTGGTTTTTTATCCTTTTTAGTTTGTTGAGCGGAAAGTTTATAAGGTAAGATTGATATTGATATCGAATTTGATATCGGAGGTGATGGAAGCGTGTTTCCGTTCAAACATTGGATGAAACACATGGCGATGGTTCCGAAAGGATTCCTTCGTTACCAAGTGCTGAAACTGCTCAACGAAAAACCCATGTCTGGCTCAGAATTAATGAGTGAAATCGAGAAACAAACCAACGGATACTGGAAACCCAGCCCAGGCTCAATATATCCATTACTGGCTTGGCTGCAAGACAAGGGCTACATCAAAGAGGCCTCTGAACAAGAGGCGGGAACGAAGCGTTACGCGTTAACGGAGCAAGGCAAAGCCTTTTTAGAAGAGCACGTCAAGACGCGTGAAGAGTTGCGCAAGCGATTTAAACATTTTGGACCTGGACCCGGTTTCATGGGACCCATGTGGTTTGAGTTCTACCCAGAAAAGGCTAGAGAACTGCGAAGAGCCACAAAAGACCTTGCCATAGCCGTTTGGAACCTCCGCGACGCGTTGAGAAGAGAATACTCAGAAAAAGCCGCAGAAGAAGCGAAAAAAGCTTTAGAAGAAGCAGCCAAAAAGATTGATGACATAGCAAAGAAACTACAGGAGTAAAACCCGAAATGACTGGCGAAGCTTTAGTGGTTGAGGGATTAACCAAGGTTTTCAACAAGAATCTGGTTGCTGTGGACCACGTAAATTTCACAGTGAAGGAAGGTGAAATCTTCGGTTTCCTTGGTCCAAACGGTGCTGGCAAAACTACAACTATCAACATGCTCATAACCGTGCTGAAACCCACAGGGGGAAATGCCATAGTCTGTGGCTTTGATATTTCTAAACAACCCAGCGAAGTCAGAAACTGCATAGGAGTTGTTCCCCAAGAATACACAGCTGACGAAGACCTAACTGGCCGAGAAAACATACTCCTCTGCGCTGACCTCTACGGCATCCCCGGAGAAGACTCGAAGAAACGTGCCCAAGAACTGCTTGAGCTCGTTGAACTAACCAAATTCAAGGACAAGCAAGTGACGACCTATTCAGGCGGCATGAGAAGAAGACTCGAACTCGCTTGCGGCTTGATAAATAGACCCCATGTTTTCTTTCTCGACGAACCAACATTGGGACTCGATGTTCAAACAAGAGCGGCCACATGGAACTACATCAAACTGCTCAAGAAAGAATACGGCATGACCATATTTATGACAACTCATTATCTGGAAGAAGCCGACATGCTATGCGACCGCGTGGCAATAATCGACCACGGAAAAATAGTCACTGTTGGCACCCCAGACGCACTGAAGGAAGGGCTTGGAGGAGACATAATGACACTGAGCATCAAAGACAGCGACGCAGACATCTCCAAAATTATTGAAAAGGTTCCAAGAGTGAAAGAAGTGAAAAAACAAGACGGCGCCTACAGAATCAAGGTGGAGGACGGAGAAGAAACCGCTCCAACCATAATAGACGCTATAAGAACAGAAGGACACAAAGTCACACGGCTTTCCCTAACAAAACCAACCTTAGACGAGGTCTATCTGGAATACACGGGCAAGTCTATGCGAGAGGAAGAGGAATCAAAAGAAACCCTTTTCCGTCAGAGGGTAACCATGCGAAGAGCGAGAGGAGGAGGTGGCCACTAAAGTTGACTCAAAACAGCAATTCCAAGAATCCCTTACATGGCTTGTGGGCGTTGACAAACAGGGAGTTGAAGAAATGGTACAAGAATCCCTACCTCTTCATCTTGTCAATAATTCAACCCCTAATCTGGATGGGGCTCTTCGGCCGAGCCATGAACCTAAGCGCTATTTTCACAAATAACCCTCAAATACCGCAACAATTTGCACAGCAGATAATGCGGCAAACATTCGGAACAGCTGATTACTTCTCTTACATGTCCGTAGGCATACTCTCCTTCGTGGTGTTGTTCACAACCATGTTCAGCGGCATGTCAATCGTTTGGGACCGACGCTTAGGCTTCTTAAACAAGGTTCTCAGCACTCCGGTGGCGCGAGGCTCGATACTAATGTCAAAGGTCTTGTCAGCAGTGATAAGGTCGCTCCTGCAAGCCGCAATAGTCCTAGGCTTCGCCTTTGTGCTGGGGTTAACACTTGGCCCAGACTTCACCCCACTCAATCTCTTAGGCGTTTTTGGTGCCCTTTTCCTAATCAGCCTCGGCTTGTCTTCAATCTTCATCTTGATTGCAATACGCTCAACTAGATGGGAAACCCAGATGGCTGTGATGAACCTATTGAACCTGCCCCTTCTCTTTGCGAGCAACGCGTTGTTCCCGACCTCTTTGATGCCTGATTGGTTGCAAGCGGTGGCAAAGGTAAACCCAATTACATATGCAACTGATGCAACGAGGCAACTCATCCTCTACCCAATAGACATGACTACGCTGATCTTTGACTTCACATACTTAAGCGTGTTCGCCGTCGTCTTCACAGTTATCGGTATACTACTCTCATGGCGATACCTAAGCAGATAACATTGCTAGAATTCGATTCCCTTTCTTGGAGGCACACCCTGCGCGTAAGGGTGTTTGACCTCTCTCATTTCTGTGACTAGGTCAGCTGCATCAATAATTTGGACAGGCGCATAACGACCTGTCAGAATCAACTCCACATGCTGAGGCTTGTTTTTAATCAAGTCAACGGCCTCGTCTATACTTATCATCTTCAGGTTTAGAGCCACATTGACTTCGTCCAGAACTACCACGTCGTATTCACCGCTTTTAACAACCTTTTTTGCCAGTTCAAAAGCTTCTCTAGCCAGTTTTGAATCCTCTTCTGAAGGAGGAATCTCTGTCACAAATCTGCCTCTGCCAAAAGTAGCCAGTTTGAGGTTGGGAATTTTCTCAACTATGTGCAATTCGCCGTAGTCGAAGCCACCCTTAATGAATTGAACAATGTACACCTTGAGACCTCGTCCAATCGCACGCAGCGCCAAGCCAAATGCTGCCGAGGTCTTTCCCTTTCCGTCCCCTGTATAGACTTGAACTAAACCATTTTCCAAACGCTGCCGAGCCATGGTTTCCCCTCTAACAGTTGTTAACGTTTTCTTGTAGTTTTCAGCTGTTTTTCTAACAGTTTATCTGCGGCTGAGTACGGGTCTGTTTCTCTAGACAGTATTTTTTGACTGAGTTTGTTCCATTCGCCTTTTTGCTTCAACTCGTTCACAATCGATTCTGTTATTTTTTGAGTAAGCGCCTCAACCAATTCGTTTTCGATTCTCTCTTTTCTTCGCTCCTCAATTGCACCCGTTTTCAAATATTTTATGTGTTCATCAATGCGTTCTAAGAGTTCGGCTATGCCCTCGCCCGTGAGCGCAGACGTCTTGACCACAAGCGGTTTCCAACCACTCTTTTCTGAGGCCATCTCTAGCATTGCTTCTATGTCGCTCATGGCTTTGTTGGCGTTTTCTCGGTCTGCCTTGTTCACCACGAAGATGTCGCCTATTTCCATCTGCCCCGCCTTAATCGCTTGAATGTCGTCACCAAGACCAGGAGCCAACACCACTAAAATTGTGTGAGCAACTTTGACCACTTCAACCTCGGACTGTCCCGCGCCAACTGTTTCAACAATGACAACGTCTTTTCCTGAAGCGTCTAAAACTCTCGCTGCGTCTTTTGTAGCCTTTGACAGCCCCCCCGGATGGCTTCGCGTCGCCATACTGCGTATGTAAACTCCTGGGTCAAGGCTCAAATCCTGCATGCGAACGCGGTCTCCGAGGAAGGCGCCTCCACTAAACGGACTTGTGGGGTCAACCGCTACAACGCCTACAGTTTTTCCTCTGTTCCGCATTTCCTTGACCAATTTCTCGATGAGTGTGCTCTTTCCGGCGCCTGGCGGTCCGGTTATGCCCAAAATGTGGGCTTTTCCGGTCTTTGGATAAAGCAGTGAGATTATTTTCTGCGCTTCAGGTTCGTTGTTTTCGATTATGCTTATGGTTCTGGCTATGCTTCGTTTGTCACCTTTCTGAACGCCATTAACGAGTTGCTGAATGTCGGTCAAAGACGGCACCAAAAGTCGCGGGGTTCAGATACCTCGTTTGGGAGTGTTTTTTTTGACAAACTCTACTAGGGTTGTGGTCGGTGTTCCGGGTCCAAAAACTTGTTTTATGCCGATTTTCTTCAATACTCTAATGTCTTCTTGGGGTATGATTCCGCCTGCAAACACCAACACGTCGTTTAAACCTTTCTTCTTGAGCAATTCCATTATCCTCGGAAACAGTGTGCTGTGAGCGCCCGACAAGATGCTCAAACCGATGACGTCGACGTCTTCTTGAAGGGCTGTCTCCACGATTTGTTCGGGCGTCTGTCGCAAACCTGTGTAGATGACTTCCATTCCTGCGTCTCGTAAGGCTCTGGCCACTATTTTGGCGCCTCGGTCGTGGCTGTCGAGACCGGGTTTGGCGATTACTACTCTAATCTTTCTCTCCTTCTGTTTTTTGCTCATCTTAGTTTTTCTCTCCTTTCTAAACAATTATTAATTCTCGATATTCGCCGAAGACTGAGCGTAACACGCCGGTGATTTCTCCTAGGGTTGTGTATGCTTTTACGGCTTCGATTATTGTGGGCATTAGGTTTTTGTTTTTGTCGGCGTCGTCGTGCAGTCTGCCAAGCACCTCTTTCACTTTGCTCTGGTTTCTTTCTCTTCTAACCCTCTGCAGTCGTGCTAATTGCGCCTTCTCTACGTGAGGAGGAATGCGTAAGAGGTCGATGGGTACCCAGTCTTCTTCAACTTCGTAGTTGTTAACACCCACAAGTGTTCTTTCATTACGCTCAATTTCTTTCTGATACTTGTAGGCGCTGTCGGCTATTTCATGTTGGAAGAAACCCTTTTCAGTTGCTGGAATAACGCCGCCCATTGAATCGATTTTGTCGATGTATTTCATGGTGCGTTCTTCCATCTCGTTTGTCAAAGCCTCTACGTAGTAGGAGCCAGCCAAAGGGTCGATGGTGTTCGCTGCCCCACTCTCATGCGCTATAATCTGCTGTGTCCGCAACGCAACTCTAACCGCTTCTTCGGAGGGCAAGCACAGGGCTTCGTCAAACGAGTTGGTGTGCAAAGACTGCGTGCCTCCCAACACGGCTGCGAGTGATTGAAACGCCACACGTATAATATTATTTGCTGGTTGTTGCGCCGTCAAGGTGCACCCAGACGTTTGAACGTGCATGCGCATCCACATTGAACGTGGATTCTTAGCCTTAAACCGTTCCTTAATAATCCTTGCCCAGAGTCGA
>Ga0315308_1001611_pt1 | contig 12923 bp, 11 predicted proteins | sample TDP3_MG_FD_203078 | JGI IMG/M metagenome (GOLD analysis project Ga0315308, IMG submission 203078) | Freshwater sediment microbial communities from Lake Towuti, South Sulawesi, Indonesia - TDP3 | ecosystem: Environmental > Aquatic > Freshwater > Lake > Sediment | place: Indonesia: South Sulawesi... | reverse complement strand
TAAAGTGAATCTTTCAGAATCCAAGCCCTCATATTTGGGAAAAACATAGAAAGGAGCATCTGGTCTGGAAAATTTCATCTTCGTTTTCGAAAGAATGCTACACGCCAAATCCGCTCTTCGCCTATAATCCTCCCTAATTTTGTTCGCAATTTCTTCTTTCAGCTCCAACGCCTTTAAAGCCGCTTGTTGGACAAAAACCGGGACGTTTGTTAGAGTCATCTGGTTTAGTTCCATCATTTTCTCAGCTAACTCCCTTTTCACGACGACGTAGCCAACTCTCCAACCTGTCATTGCAAAGGTTTTGGAAAAGCTTTTGACAAGTATGTGGCGGTCGTCAAAATCCAAAATGCTCTTTGTTTCAACGAAACTTATGTCGGCGTACACTTCATCAGATAAAATTGTAATTCCTTTATCGTTGGCAATCTGGACAATTTCAGCGAGCACTTTTTCATCAAGGACCTTGCTGGTGGGATTGTTGGGGTTGTTCAATATTAGCAATCGGGTTCTTCGGTCAACTAAACCCTCTAATTTTTCAACGTCAATCTCCCAGTTTGAATCAATTTCCGTCCTCAAGAATCTCGTTTCCGCTCCAAGGCTTTTTGCAGTTAATTCATAAGCAGTCCAGTAGGGAGTCGGAACAACAACGTTGTCTCCCCTTTCCAGAAGCAAATACATCACCGAAAAAATCGCCCACTTCGAACCAGTAGTGACTACCACATTTTCCGCAGAAACCTCATGGATGCTTGCCAACTCTTCTCTCAGTTTTTTCTCGCCGGCAGAAGAGGAGTATTTTGTCTTTCCTTCTTTCATGGCTTTGAAGGCTGCTTCAATTATTTCATTTGGCGTTGGCTGGTCAGGATCGCCCAGATTAAACTTTATTATCTTCTTTCCTTCGCCTTCAAGTTTCATTGTTTTTTCGCTTATTTCGTACAGCATTTCTTCAGCCCCCCAGATATAACCAAAACCCGCTGAAGTGTTATTTTAACCAAGAATTATGTTTTTATTGCTTTAAGTTTTCGTCTCGGATTCCTGAGCACGTGTACTCATGGCGATTATCTCTCGGTAGACAGCTTTAACCTCACGTGGGTTAAGTCCCAGTTCAGATGCTTTTCTCACGGCATTGGCGTAAAGTTCATCTTCTCTTTGATGGTTCCTAACTGGAATTCCATGTTCTCGTTTCGTCTTTCCAATGCTTCTACAGACTTCCACCCTTTCCTTCAGAAAACGCAGAATTTGCTCGTCAATTTCATCAATCTTTCTTCTCAAGGACAAGATTTTTTCCAAGCTACTTACGCCCCCTGCAAAACTTTTGGTATGACACCCGCCCTAAGCATGTGGTCAGCCAAAACAATCGCAACTGCAGATTCGATGACTGGAACCGCTTTTGGCACGACGCAAGGGTCATGTCTACCCTTAACCCTAATGGTTGTCTCCTCCATTTTTGATAGGTCAACCGTTTTCTGCTCCTTCGAAATAGAAGGCGTCGGTTTTATAGCTGCCCTAACCACAATCGGCATTCCAGATGAGAGCCCGCCCAAAACACCGCCAGCGTTGTTTGTCAACGTCACAATTTTTCCGCCACGTATCGCGTATGGATCATTGTTTTCAGAACCCCGTAGTCGAGCAGCCTTGAATCCGGCGCCAAATTCAACTCCTTTAACCGCTGGAACGTCGAACAACATCTTAGCCATGTCAGCGTCCAAAGAGTCGAAAAGTGGTTCGCCAACTCCCACTGGAACATTCAAGGCAACGCACTCAACGATTCCGCCTATGCTGTCGCCTTCATTCTTTGCCTTCAAAATTGTTTCCTCCATTTCCTTTGCGTTCTCCATGTCGGGGCATCTAACCGAAGTTTTGCACGTGTTCTTGCGAATTTCTTCAATGGTGAGACTTTTGCTAAGTTTCACGTTACCTATCTCAATGGTGTACGCCAGAACCTCGACTCCGAAGAGACCTAAAAGTTTCTTAGCGATGGCGCCAGCCATGACAAAGGCTACGGTGATTCTGCCTGAGAATCTTCCTCCTCCGCGGTAGTCGTTGAAACTTCCATATTTTATTCGAGCTGGGTAATCAGCGTGTCCCGGTCTAGGCCTGTCCTTTATGAGGTCGTATTCGCCGGGAATAACGTCTTTGTTCCACACTAAGGCGCAGATGGGAGCGCCGGTTGTAAAACCGTTGAAGGTTCCAGCCAGGACTTCAACGACGTCTTTTTCTCTTCTTGCGGAAACTATCTCTGGTTTGGGCGGTATCCTTTTATCCAATTCCTTCTGTATGTCTTGTTCTGAAAGGGGTAGTCCAGCTGGGCAACCGTCTACTATGACTCCCACGCATCTGCCATGGCTCTCGCCGAAGCATGTTATGACGAATTCTTTGCCTATGGAATTACCTTCCAACAATATTCGCTCCTAACAAACGTAAATCATCAAAGAAACTTGGATAAGATTTGTTAACACACTCAGAATTTTGAATTTTCGTCTCGCCACTAGCACCTAAGGCTGAAACGGCACAGGCCATGGCGATTCTATGGTCGTTATGGGGATTAATCGTTGCCCCGTGCATCTTGCATGAGCCTCTTATAATTAACTCGTCTTCTTTCATGGTGATTTCTGCCCCCATCTTCTTCAGTTCAAGGTGAAGGGAAGCCAGCCTGTCAGACTCCTTGTACCTCAGCCTCTTTGCATTGTATATTCTGGAAGTTCCCTTTGAGTAGCATGCAAGGACGGCGCAGACTGGAACCAAGTCGGGTATGTCCCTTGCGTCAACGTCTATGGCGTTAAGTTGCTGCTCTCCTTGGACTTCCACGTATTCGTCGCCAACCCTCACTTTTGAACCCATCTGCTCCAGTATGTCCACTATTGCCCTATCTCCTTGGATCGAATGGCGATCAAGGTTTTTCACTTTCACCCTTGAAGATGTCACTGCCGCTGCCGCCAGGAGGAAGGCTGCTGAAGAAAAGTCTCCTGGAACTTCATGGTCACATGGTTTGTAGGTCTGGTTAGAAGGAATCCTCAGTTGCGTGAAGTCGTTTGATGCTGATACTGCTATGCCATGTTTGCTGAGGACTTCCATGGTCATTTGAACGTAGCTTCTGGACTCTAAGGGTGTGATGACATCTATCTCGGTGTCCAGCTTCGCCTTTGGACAGGCAAATAATAGTCCGGAAATGAACTGGGAACTTATGTCTCCCCTTATGAAGGCTTTTCCTCCTCTCATTCCTCCTCCACGAATCCTAACCAGAGAACTTCCTTCTTTCAGCTGGAGGCTAGATTCTGTTCCTAATTGTTTTAGGCTTTGAAGAAGGGGGGCTATAGGCCTCCTCTCAAGGGACAACCGGAAGGTGAAGATTGAGGATTCTGGGGCGAGGGCGGCGACTGGTATCATGAAACGGAGGGTGGCTCCAGATTCTCCACAGTCTATGGGATTCTTTGGGGCTCTAAGCGAATCTACTCCACTAATCGTCCAACATTTCTCCCGCAGTTCTGCCTTTGCTCCAAAGGCTTTCACTGCCCGTAAAGTTGCTTCTGTGTCATCTGAAACCAGAGGGTTCCATATATTTGAGGTTCCACTTGAAAGCAACGCGGCTATCAGCATCCTATGCATGTAAGCCTTGGATGGAGGAGCCCAGACTTCGCCTTCCAAATGTTCACTTTTTCCAATGACAACTTCCACCAATTTGGCTAACCCACCACCCTAGCTTTCTCGTGGTTGATTCGCGCTTCCAGAATTTCTCCCTCATAGGCTTGCAAAGCTTCTCTCACGAGGTCTTTTTTCTTCTCAGAAACTATGGCGGTAACCGCTGGACCAGTACCGGACAATCCTGCGGCTAAGGCTCCTGCCGTCAAGGCATCTATGGCTATGGATGGATTGTATCCCAGGGCTGAGGAATAGATTAAACCGTTTAAGGTTAGGGCTGCCCAATGGTTTCCTTTCAGAGCCTCTCTGTAGACTATTTTAACGAGCGACGCCACTTCTTTCATTCGACGAACATCAGAACTAACCGTGTAAGCTTTCTTCGCTGGAACGTAAAAAAAGACGGCTAGATCCTCCGCCAGTTCAAAGCGTTTAACAATTCTTCTTTTCAAGTTGTCTGTGACCACGACTCCTCCAAAGTAAGAGGCGCAAGCGTCGTCGAAGGCCCCTGTTATCGTAACCTTCGCGTCGATTGCCCCGTCCACGCCAAGATTCACTACCGTCAAGTCGTCTAGATTTTTGTTTAAAGCAGCCACGGTGGCTAAGGCTATGGCGTTCCCCGCGGCACTACTACTCTTCAAACCCCTTGCGATGGGGATGTTTGACCACGTTTCAACTTTGGCGCCGAACTTTTCTTCAAGATTGAAGTGCTTGAGAACTCTTCGCACGGTTTTTTCGATCAAAACGGGGTTTTCTGAGGGGTCTGACACGATTTTGCCTTGAATGATTCCGGGTTTGTCTGTTATTTGAACCCTGACTTTTGTCCATAAATCTACTCCTAGGGCTGCTCCCCTACCTGTGGCAATGGCGTTTATGATTGTGGCTGCTCCATGAGCGACTGCTTCGGCTCTTCCACTCAATGGACACCCAACTCCGAAAGTTTATCCAAAATAGCCTGTTTCATCACTTTGACCGGAGCCGGACGATTAGTCCAGATTTCAAAGGAGGCAGCGCCCTGATAGACAAGCATCTCAACGCCGGAGACCACTTTGGCTCCCAGAGACTTGGCGTCTTTCACAAGCTTGGTTTCTATGGGATTGTAAACTATGTCCATCACGCATAGATTGAGTCTCAGCCAGCTTGGAACGATAGGGCTCTGGTCATCCTTGGGATGCATGCCCACAGAAGTCGCGTTGACCACTATATCCGCGTCTGCCAGTTCCTTTTTTATGGTCGTTGCTGAAAGAGTGTTTCCGTCTATTTTCTTGCCAAATTTTTTGCGTAAAACTTTCGCCAGGTCTTTCGCCTTGCTGGTTGTTCTGTTGAGGATTTTGAGTTCTTGCACCTCTTGTGCTGCATGGAAGGCTATGGCTTTTCCGGCGCCCCCGGCTCCTAGTAAGAGCAGTTTCTTTCCGTTTAGGCTTATGTCGTTTTCCTTTAGGGCTTTTAATGCGCCGATTCCGTCTGTGTTATAACCTATGAGTTTTCCTTTGTCGTTTAGGATGGTGTTCACTGCGCCGATAGACCTCGCCATAGGGTCTATTTCGTCCAAGTGTTTCATGACGGCGTTCTTGTGGGGCATGGTTACATTTAACCCCCTAACGTCTAGGCTTTTTGCGCCAACGATAGCCTCTCTTAATTTGTCCTTTCTAACTCTGAAAGCCACGTAGACAAAATCAAGTTTCAACTTCTGAAAGGCTGCGTTGTGCATTGCAGGGCTCAAGGAGTGTTCTACGGGGTCTCCGATGATGCCGCAAACCCTTGTTTTTCCAGAAATTTCCATTCTACTTTAGCCCCAAAGCCTCATATAGGCTTCTCATTTCTCGAATGGTGAGTTGTCCAGACGCTGTTTTTCTTCCACTCTCTAGAGAGGCTATGGTGAAAAAGGCGCCGAAAACAGGGGATAGAAGCCTCGAGGGCTTGCCTAGGTCTCCCATAGAAAAACAGACTATCCTAGCGCTTTTACTCGCTTTAGACACAAAATCCAACACAGTTAGGTTGTCCTCTAAGAGCCTAGCCGTGGTCACAATTTTGCAGATGTCGGCTCCGCTCTCAATCTCTTTTCTCAGAATCTCATTCAGTTGCGATGAGCTTGGAGTTTGGTCGAAGTCGTGAAACGATATTATCGGTTTTACGCTCATCCCACGCAAGTTGCCAACGATTTCCTCTAGCCCAGAAGTGGACAGTTCTATGTCAACGTATTCGAAGCCGTTTCTCGCGGCGTCAAGCAGTATTTTTTTGCGTTCGTTTTCGCTTCCCAGAAATTTTCCTTGACACTCTGGCGACCTATTCGTGGCTATTAAGGGTGTGCTACTACAATGTGCGATGTCGGCTAATCCGTTGTGTTCTTTAAGGCTGTCAAGTCTAACTTCGATAAAGTCTGCGCCTTGGTTCTCAGCCTTCTCGATAAGGTTTAAAGCTTCGGCAACCGTTTTTGGGGGAACCGAGACGCAGATTTTAATGGTCAATGTTCTATCACTGTTTCCTCTTTTACCAAAGTTCCGAAGTGTCTTCCCCCCTCAACCACATGCGCCAAAACTTTGTCTCCTGGTTTTAATTCTGCAATGGACTTTGAGCCTTCTTCGGTTACGAGTCTTATTGTTTCTGCGTTTTGAACGATTGTCTTTATTTTCGTTCCCCCATATTCTGCTTCGAGGAGAACCATGGGCCTCCACTCGATTTTCACCCTCGCCACATTTGTTGACCTGACTTTTCCTTCCCTATCCACTATTAGAACTTCGTCTCCCGCCTTCAGTTCTGAAAGATATCTCGTTCGGGTGGGCGAAGAAAGCGTGTATAGGGATATGGGACCCGCGTTAACCCTGAAGGGACGAGTTTCCACGTAGGGGCTCTCATGAACCTCTGCTTGAACAAGAAACAAACCGCATGATTGGCATCCAACGAGAATTCCTTCACCCGGCTTCATGAGGTCGCACGTATCAACACAGACTCTGGCTCCGGTCCCTATCTCTTTCAGTTCAACAACTTTTGCAGGCATCAACTCAACTTTTGAGGCTTTTTTCTTGGCGATGACCGCTGTCTCCATAAGCTCATCGAGGTTAGAGGTTTTCAAGACAACCCCGTCGGCTCCCAACTCTAAGGTTTCTAAGGCCAATTTTGCTTCTTTGGCGCTGGAAACTTCTGCAAGCAGTTTGCTTTTTCCCCGCGTCTTCGCGATAAGGTTCTCTAGGGGTATGACTTTCCAGTCTGGACAGTGGACTATTATGTAGTCAGAGGAAAGTTCCGCTGCTTTGATGGCTGTCTCTTCATCTTTCCTCCCTTTTATGGTTACTTTCACGGCGACGGTTCGGCCCATCCCCTTTAACTCATTAACCTTGTTCTCGTCAAAGGCTTCAAGCATAGTGATGTCGCCTTCGCCTGAACTGGCCGCTATTTTGGTTCCAGTCTTTTTTGCTTTTTCCACATCTTCTGTGCTGACTAATACAGCATCACAAATTTGAGCCGCTGAGCTGAGTAGACTGTTTTTTAGGTCGTCGGAAATCGATTCATCTATTTCAATCCAAAGTTCCTTCACTTCGTCTCACCGAGAATTTTTAGAGATTGGTCAACTGAGGCGCCTTTATGCACAATGGCTGAGAGAGCCTTAACCATCTTTGTTGGATTTTCATGTTGGAACACATTTCTCCCGATAGAGATTCCAGCGCCCCCAGCTTTTATGGAGTCGTAAACCATCTGCAAAACTTCTCGAGTGGTTTCTACCTTTGGACCGCCGGCTATTATGACTGGAACACAACAGCCACGCACAACCTCTTTAAAGGTTTCAACGTCACCAGTGTAATTTGTCTTAACTATGTCGGCTCCCAACTCGGCACCCAACCGGGCAGCGTGAGCCACCACATCCACGGCATGCTGATCCTTTATTTTGGGGCCTCTGGGATACATCATAGCCAGCAAGGGCATGCCGTATCTGTCACAGTCGTCGGCAACCATGCCCAGTTTTACAAGCATTTTATCTTCTTGTTCAGCGCCAACATTAACGTGGACTGAAACCGCGTCTGCACCTATCCTCATGGCTTCTTCTACGGAGCAAACTTGAACCTTGTTGTTGGGATCAGGCCCAAGCTTCGTTATGCCAGATAAGTGGACGATTAAGCCGGCGTTTCCAGTGTCAACGTGTTTCGCAACGCCTCTGTGGAGCACGACAGCGTCGACTCCTCCCCGTAGCAGTTTGTTGATAATTTCCTGCATATTCACAAGTCCGGTAACAGGACCCACTGTGACGCCGTGGTCCATGGGAACTATGACGGTTCGTTCGTCGTCGCGGAAAATCCTTTTCAACCGTCTTTTTTTGCCTGGTTCCAAACAGATTCGTCTCCTAGATGTACTTTTTCGCTTTCAGGTACTCTGCGTTAAGGATAGCGCAGCCAGCAGCTCCCCTTATGGTGTTGTGGCCCAAGGCGACAAACTTAACTCCCCTAATGACGGGGTCCTTCCTAACTCTGCCTACCACAACGCTCATGCCGCCGCCTTCCATTCTATCCAGTCTAGTCTGCGGTCTATCTTCCTCGCGCCTGACCACAACGGGTTTCGCTGGGGCTGTTGGAAGCTTAAGTTTCTGTGGTTCTCCAACAAAGTTTTCCATGGCAGCTATAACAGACTCAGGGTCTGCCTCACGCTTTAACTCCACGAAAACTGCCTCCATGTGGCCGTCTAACGTTGGAACTCTATGGCAACTGGCTGAAATCCTGAAGTCAGCTGGTTGTGTTGGAGAGCCCAAAATCTTCAAGGTTTCGGTTTGCAATTTTTCCTCTTCCTTTCCTATGAAGGGAATGACGTTATCTACGATGTCGAGGGAAGCGACGCCCGGATAGCCAGCGCCTGAAATCGCTTGCATGGTGGAAACCACAACTCTGTTAATGCCAAATTCGTCGTAGATTGGTTTTAGGGGGAGAGTTAAAACTGCGGTGCTGCAGTTTGGGTTCGTAACGATGGCTCCATTCCATTTCCTATTTTTGCGTTGTTCTTCGATGAGGCTAACATGATCGCAATTTATTTCGGGGTTCAGAAGGGGCACGTCTGGGTCCATCCTGTGGGCTGAAGCGTTGCTCACCACGACGTATCCGGCTTTAGCGAACTCTTCCTCTGTTTTGCCAGCTATTTCGGCAGGTAAGGCCGAGAATACAACGTCGACGTCTTTAACATCCTTCGGTTCTATGGATACCACTTCCAGATTGGCGACGTCTTCTGGAATCGGCGTTGGTTGTCTCCATCTCAAAGCCTCGGAGTATGTTTGTCCGGCGCTTCTTTCGGAGGCTGCCACAACCGACACTTTGAACCATGGATGGCCGTTTAGCAACTGAACGAAGATTTGGCCAACGTTGCCTGTTGCGCCTAAAACGGCTGCTTTCAACATTTTTGGTTGCCTCGTAAAGCGTTTTTAACAAGGTTTAGAGCTTTTTCTTTTTCGTTCCAATCCACGAAGATGAGAATGCTGGATGTGATTGTGAGTAGGCCGAAAATGTTTATGTTGTTTAGTCGTAGGGTTTCTGATATCTTTCCTATGATGCCGGGAGTTTCCTCTAAGCCTACACCCTTAACCTTGAGAAAGGCTAGTTGTTTTTTAACAGTCATTGCGATGGTTTCCTCGTGTTTTAAAATCGTTTCGTGAACTTCCTCCAGAAGCGGATTCAGATCTGTCTTTTCAGCCACGTACAAGATTACCGAGTCATAATTCAGAGATAATCCCAGCAGATGCGTTTGGGCTTTAACTGTCTGGGTTAACTCCTGTATAATTCTTGGTTTTTCGGAAACGCCGCGACCTACTATTGTGATTGAGGTTGCGGGGGATTGGCTTGCCAAGGCTACGTCTAGTTCGGTTGACAAAGCTCCCTTTATTAGAGTGCCTTCTGTGTTTAAGTCGCCGTGGGTGTGGCTGATTACCCTAACCTTCACTGACGGATGTTTGTATCTCAAGGCTTTTCTGTGAATGAATTTTGTGTCTGAATCTGCTATGCCCACTAGGGTGTTCACGTCGATTTCTTGAAGCCTTTTGGGCTTGGTGATGATTTTTGGGTCGGCGGACATGATTCCTTCGGCGTTGGTGACCAAAATGAGTTCGTCGGCTTCTAGTGCTTCTGCTAAAATGAAGGCTGTTGTGTCGCTTCCGCCCCTTCCAAGCGTGGTTATCTTGTTGTCGGGTGTTCTTCCTACAAAGCCTGCGATGACGGGTACTACGCCCTTTTCAACGAGGGGAAGCACCTGTTGCCGGATTCTTTCTTTACATGTGTCCAGTATTGGGTTTGCGTCTGTGAAGTTGTCATCTGTCATGATGGGCCAGTCTGGATCTAGGGGGTCGAAGTATCGGGACTCTACTCCTTGCGCCTTCAGTGCCATAGAGAAGATTCTTATGCTGGTTCTTTCGCCCATGGACAAAATTTCGTCTAGTTCTCTTTTCCCAATTTTTCCGTTGGAAGCATTTTTGGCTGCTGTGAGAAGCTGATCGGTTGTTTTTCCCATTGCTGAAACAATCACGGCGATTTTTGTACCTTTCTTGGCTTCTTTGGCTACTGCCGTAACTGCCTTTAGTATGCGTTCGTGGTCTGCTAGGCTGGCTCCTCCATATTTGACCACAATTCGTTTGCGGCGTTCTTCATTGTAATGTTTCATAAACTATACAAAACCCCCATGAAGCCCAGAAAGCTAAAATGCAGAAATTTTGTTTAGCTCACTGGGCCTAACGATAAAAATAAAAGCCGTAGCCGTAGAACATCATCATAGAAGTGGTCGTTGGAGTCGCTAGGTACTTCTCCATAGGCCCAGATTCCTTCGCTGAACAAGAATCGCTTTTCTAATATAAAAGATTTTCTTGAACTAATTTCTAGTAGATGAAGAAAATGGAAGATGGTTTAAACGAAAGTTTGCGAATGGGTTGGAACTTTCAGGCGTATTTCTTCAGGTGGTTTATCACTTCGTTTACGCTTTGAAAGCCATATTTGATTTCCTTGAAGTTCTGTCTCAGTGCAGTAACATCCTTTCTTACTTCAGCGGGTTTTCTCTTGCTTTTCGCAACTTCCAGCATTAAATCGCATAAATGTTTGATGTCGCTTTCTTTGAAGCCTCTTCTGGTTACATCTTGAAAACCTACCCTGATTCCTGAAGGGTTTTCTCTGTTGTGTTGGTCATCGTACGGTAGCAAATTCTTGTTTAGAATTATGTTAGCCTTCTCAAGGCTTTCCGCAACCTTTCGGCCGCCACCATAATCTTGAACGTCAACCGCAATCTGATGCGACTTTGTGAAACCTTTCTTTTCCCCCAAAACCTTTAATCCATTCTCGAAAAGATACTCGCCAGCAGTTTGGGCGTTTTTAACCGTTTGCTTCGCCAACTCCGCTCCATACAGCTTCAACTCTAGGGCGACTAAACCTAACGCGGGCAGTCTTCCAAGATGAGTATTCGATGTGGTTAGGGGAAAAACCGCATTCTGAACCCTCTTTACCGCCTTTTCCATTCTTTCGCCTTCCAAGTTTGCGAGAATCACGCCGCCTTGGGGTCCTGGAAAGGTTTTGTGGGTTGATGCTGTTATGAAGTCCGCGCCTTCCTTAAAGGGGTTTTGAAACTGTCCGCCAGCTATTAATCCTAGAACATGCGCGCCGTCGTAAACGATGTAGGCGCCAGCCTCCCTAGAGACTTCTGCCAGTTCCTTTACTGGATGTGGAAACTGAAACAAACTGCCTCCGAAGGTCACTATGCCTGGTCTCGTTGCCTCTATTATGGTTGCAGACTTATCCGGATCAATGTTCAACTCATCCAAGTCGTATGCATGATTTATAGTTTCTAGCCCTATGACGCTCCCGGCAAGACCCGTATAGTCATGGGAGATGTGCGCCCCGCACCTGAGAGGCGCAACAACCATTCTGTTGTTCTTTGTTGCCAGAGAAAGCCCCTTGAAGGTGGCTAAATTGGCATGCGTACCAGAAACAAGCCTAACGTCAATCCAGTTGCAACCAAACAGGCTTTTCATTAAATCAGCTGAGTAATTCTCGATTTTTGTTATGTATTGCTGTCCTTGGTAATGTCGCTCTTTAACGTGTCCCTTCTGATCGTTTTCTCCTTCAGCGTATCTAGACTCTAAATCTTGGCATAGACTCAACATTTCTTTCACTGCTGGAGACTTCAGCCCCTCGCTTGCTATCAGATTTACACATTCTTCGCCTCTGTATTTTTCATGCGCCATGCTTGATTCAATCAATTCTAAGACCATTTCGAAAAAATCCTCTTCCATTCCTCGTTTCCTCCTAAACCCTTGCGCCACAAACTTTTGGTATCCTCATTTATATTTGCTTTGTCTAGCCCTAAAACTTGCAGGATCGCTAATACTCACCATATCTCAGATAAAAATTTAATGGCGAACCATGTTTAGCTTTTAATGGATGGAACGCGAATGATTAAGGTTGGATGCTGCGGATATCCAACTTCCATGAAAAAGTACCAAGAAACTTTTGGTCTAGTGGAGCTGAATACAACTTTTTACAGTTACCCGAAGATGCCCACCGTAGTCAAGTGGAGGGAAAAGGCTCCAGAAGATTTTGAGTTCACAGTGAAGGCCCATCAAGACATCAGCCACAAATTTAAATTTAAGTCAGAACCAAGCGTCAAAGCCTTCGAGCAAATGAAGGAAATATGCAAAGCATTAAGAGCGCGTATACTGCTGATTCAAACGCCCGGGTCCTTCAGACCCGACAAGTTAACGGACGCCCACGAGTTTCTCGGCAAAATCAATCGTGAAGGTTTAGTTGTGGTTTGGGAGACTCGCGGTCCTTCTTGGGATGACCCCCACGTGCGCGAAAGACTCGCTAAACTATTGCAAGAGTTGGGGGTGTCGCACGTTACAGACCCTTTTAGAGCGATGCCAACATACACAAGTGACGTAGCTTATTTTCGATTGCACGGACTTGGAGAAAGAATATACTACTACCAATATAGCGACGCGGAACTCAAAAGACTGCACCAAATCGTTGAGCCACTAGAGGCTGAAGAAAAACAAATCTACGTGCTTTTCAACAATCTATCCATGTTCGACGACGCCCTTCGATTCATGCATTATCTTGAAACCAAAAGTTTCCCAAGCCTCACCGGAGCGGTTGGATTAGACTCTGTTAAAATCGTGATGGAAAAAACACGGTACCCCGCCACCAAAAGCTTGCTTTTGAAGAAACTGGGATGGAGACTTGTCGAGGTGGAAAAGGGAAAACAGGTGAAACTAAACGAATTGTTGAAAGATATTCCTTCCAAAACCTACGGAAGCGTAGAAGAGGTGCTGCAAGAAATCAAGC
>Ga0315308_1001610_pt1 | contig 12925 bp, 8 predicted proteins | sample TDP3_MG_FD_203078 | JGI IMG/M metagenome (GOLD analysis project Ga0315308, IMG submission 203078) | Freshwater sediment microbial communities from Lake Towuti, South Sulawesi, Indonesia - TDP3 | ecosystem: Environmental > Aquatic > Freshwater > Lake > Sediment | place: Indonesia: South Sulawesi... | reverse complement strand
TTGGTTCTTATGCTTTAGTTTTGTGGCTTCTTCGTCTTGCGATTGCCACTCCGCCGCCTATGCTAATGAGAACAATGATTACGACTGCTATGTATATCCATAATGTTAGGTCTGGCTGCTGTGGCTGTGGTTGAGGTTGGGGTTGAGGTTGGGGTTGTGGTTGGCTTGGGCTTACGGTTATTTGTGTTTGGTTTTGTCCGCTTAGGTAGCCTGTTTTTGTGGTGTTGGCTGTGATTGTGATTGTTGTTTGTGTTGTTACTGTTGGCGCCGTGAATGTGGCTGTTAAGTAGCCGTTTGAGTCGGTGTTGCCACTTGCGGCTGATAGGGTTCCGCCTTTATTAGAGGATAGTGTCACGGTGGCGCCCGATATGGGAGTGCCGCCATAGGTTACTCTGGTTGTTATGGTGGAGGTTTGGCCGGATTGAATTGTGGTTGGATTTGCTGTGACGGACACTGATAAAGTGGGAGGAGTTACTCCTGGAGGAAGAACGGTTACATATTCGTAGTCTGAACCGTCATTGTAGCCGCTCTTGGAGGCTGTTGCGGTGATTCGCACGTTGGTTTGCTCGGATACGGTTGGAGCTTTAAATGTTGCGCTGAAGTCTCCGTTTGCGTTTGTGTAGCCTGATGTGGGAGTGAAGGTTCCGCCTTTGTCAGATACTAACTGAATTTGAGCGTCTTTTATAGCCGAAGTTCCAGATATGACGTGAACTTGAATGGAAACGTTTGCTCCTGAGTTGACTATTGTTGGGTTTAGGCTAAGAGAAACTGTTAAAGTTGGGAGTTGTTGGCTCACAGTTATTGTTACGGTGGCTGTATTGGTGCTTTTTACGCCGAAATCGTCCATAACTGTGAGGTTGGCGGTGTAGATGCCTACAGAAGTATAATCATGTTTGATTACGGATAAGGTGGTCCAGCTACTGTTCTTTCCGTCTCCGAAGCCGAAGAAGTATTTGTCGACACGTCCGTCATCCGTTGAGGCGGAAGCGTCAAAGGTCACGGTCTGACCTTTAGAAATGCTCGTTTTGTCGGCTGTAAGTCTTGCAAATGGTCGGTCATTGATCTGACCTATTGGAGCTGATAGGAATGGAATAAAATCCAAATCTACCCCATTACCATTAACAGAGTTTCCCTTTCCATCAGGATTCAGTGATAAGTGATATGGCCCGCTTGCGTCTCCCCAATAGTTATATTCAGCATTGACTGTAGCGTCACTGGTCACATTCATTCCATATGTGTTGCCATAAATGTCGTTGTATTTGACAAGATTATTTTTTGCTGTGGTGAAGAAAACACCATACCAATTGTAAGAAATAGAATTGCCAGTAAGGTTGATATTGATCTCCCCAGCTAACCAGAGTCCTTTCTGGTTATTTGCTGAGACCGTGCAATTTTGAATCGAAAGGTCATAAGCAAACTGCGAATGTGTCGAAGCCTCAAGCTGCATACCGTTTCTATCGTTTGATGACACTATGTCTGATGTAAGAATCACATTGTATATGTAAGTGGCGCTACTAAGGTATATTCCGTTTTCATTGTTTAATGAAATGGTGTTTGACATAAACGTAACATCGTAAATGTAGCCCAAATCGCCGTTGCTGATAAGGCGGATTCCAGTGCCACCATTAGAAAAGACTTTGTTAGACAAAAAGGCAACATCGTAAATGTAGGCGTAAGAGAGCCCCCCATAACTGTAGCTACCTAATCGGATTCCATCTGCCCCATTAGAGGAAATTGTATTGGACAAGAATGTAACATTGTAAAGGTAAGCATGGGGGTTTGAGTAGGAAGGTTCGCTGTAGCTGTTAATGCTAACTCCTGTCCCACCGTTCGAGGAGATTATGTTGGACCCGAAAGTAATATTGTAAATGTAGGCATTGTAAAGGTGTCCGTTGCTGTTTAGGTAGATTCCATCTGCTTGATTGTTTAGAATTTCATTCTCAATAACCATGATGCCTGCATGAGTATTCGTATTATCAGTAGCTATTCCACTCTTATTCCGCTTTATGATGTTTTGTCTTATCATCACGTTGCTATTGCCAACGAGTATTATGCCGCTTTCAGAGTTGTTGCGGATTTCGCATTTTTCAATAAGGGCATATCCGTCAGTTGCTATAGTTATTCCATTCTTTGCATAGGTTATGACAGAATATTTTATTATGAAAGATGAATCTTTTCCTCCAATGAACTTTATTGTATTCCAAACTCCGGGGCTGGGAGCTGGTCTGCTTGATGTGAAATTAATCAATCTGTCTGAAGTTCCTACAGCATACAGACTACCGATAACGTTTAATGAGAAACCGTCCCCAAACTCAACCTTCACCCCTGGTTCTATGGTCAATTTAACGCCCGCATCGACAGTAACATCGTTAATAACCCTGTACGGGCTGTTTGCAAGAGTCAAAGTAGTATCTTGAGTAATGTGACCCTCCAATGGAGTCCACGAATACACACTTGGAACAAACAAGCCAACACTAACAAAAACAGAAAAACCCAACAAAACCAACAAAGCAACAAGTTTAAACCGCCTTACCATTTCCCCTCACCCACGCCTCACATAAAGAATAATTCAATGGTCAGCATATAAATAGCTACTGAAATTAGGTTCTACCCCCAGAACAAGCAATTTTCGTCTGTGCTAGTGATGCTGCAACATTGATGAGTTATATGAGTCTTTTCAAGTTTGCAAGTTTCTTCAAAAACAATTTTGGGCTACACGGTAGTAAGTTAAAGCCCTCCTATTTCATGAAACTTCTCCATCAGATATCTGTTAACAGGTGTTAACCGAAACCTCTTGCTGAAATGCGTTCAAATCGGTTCCATAGCTTCTAATGAATCCTCTATAAAGTATTCTGAGTAGTGTTTTTACAACTTTCCTTTGGTCTTTGATTTTGTCGGGGCATAGAACCGTTGCCTTTCTTGTGGTCCCCTTGGGAAGGGTCGAAGTCTATCTCTTTTTCTGAAGCTTTCTTATCTTTATTTAGTTGACTTTTCTCAAGGCTTATATGAACAAATGGTGAGAGTAGAATAGGTTAAGGTAGGCATAGACAATGCCACCAACGTTCTCGATATGGAGGGCAAGGTAACTGTCTCTTCAAATTCTTCATTGTAGCGATATGCACCTAGATAAGAACTTTAACATATCAAATTTTGCAAGAGCGTTTCAAAGGAAGGAAGATTTGAATAGGAACTTTTCGGCTGTGGTGGAATATGCTTTAAAGAATAAGCCTGATGTGTTTCTGATTAGCGGCGATGTTTTTGACAGGATTTCTCCGACTAATGCGTCAAGAGTTTTTGTAACGCAAAAGGTTAGGCATCTTAAGGATGCAAACATTTCTGTTTTCATCATTGGGGGTAACCATGATGTTCCAAAATTTGGTGCGTTCCCTTCGTTAGCTATAGATGTGCTTGGGTCGGCTGGGCTTGCGACTGTTTTTTCGCGTTCTGATCTGATTGAGAAACAATTATTGCACGTTGATGGAAGGACCGTTTGTGTGTCCGGCAGGTCCTATTACACTCAATTTGAGGGAGCAAATCCCATGAGAGGCGTTGACGTTCCACTTGATGGAGAATACAACATTTTAATGATACATGGTTCTCTTCAAGGGCTAAATGTAGTTCCCTCTAGCCCGGAGATGGCGAACCAGAATCCTTTCTTAGCCGATGATATAAAGAAGGGCCTCAATTATCTCGCGCTAGGGCATTTTCACAATTACTTTAACAGGGAACACATGGGATGCACCATTGTTAATCCGGGTTCTTTGGAGAAGTTGTCTTGGGCTGAAATAAATGATGAGAAGGGATTTGTGTGGGCTGAGTTACATGGCTCTGAAACGTCGGTTGAATTTGTTAAACTTGGTACGAGGCCAATGGAAATACAGGGGCTCAACCTGTCTAAGGATGAAGATTACTCTCCTAGCATCAAAGATTACGTGATTGAATTCCTTTCTAGGTTAAGTGAAAAGGAGAAAATGGTCAAGCTTAATCTTCGTGGTCTAATCTCCCAAGAACAATATGGCCAACTCAAGGTAAATGAAATCTTAAGTGCTTGTAGAGACATGTTCTTCCACTTAATCTTAGACAGAAGGGACCTTGAAGTAGAGGGTTATGGTAGAATATTCCTTGAGCGAATTGACAACCCAGTGGACGCTTTTTCTAAGCGTTTGGACTCCTTAATTACGGATGCTAGTTTGGATGAGAACAAGAGACAGTTGTTGGAACAAGTGAAACAGCTTGGAATAAAGTATCTGGAGGCAGTCAAATGATCATTCATTCTTTGAAGGCGTTAGGGTTTCGAATTATTGGAGAGCCCATAGACATCAGCTTCCCTGAAGAAGGTAGAATAGGCATACTGGGGCAAAACGAAAGCGGAAAGACAACCTTTCTCCAAGCTATCGAGTACGCACTCTACGGACTGAGAAGGGGACCCGGAGCAGAGGGAGAGAGAGAAAACCTCGTAACGTGGGGCAAAAACGAAGCAAAACTAGAGATTGAATTTACTTCTGGGCAAGATACCTACGTTCTACAAAGAGTTTTCGGAGCAAAGTCAGGTCACAGAGCCAGCTTGACTCCGTTGATCGAGGGGGTCAAAGACAAGTCAACTTCGGTAACAAGCCTAAGGAACATAGAAGCCAAGATTGAACAGATCACTGGAATGGACAGAGATTCTTTCACCAAGCTCATTTACGTAAAACAAAAAGATTTGGACGCTCTCAGAGAATTGGCAAAATCCAAGCGGGAACAACTTGTCAACAAGGTAATGGGCATAGAAGTATTTGACGATGCATCAGCCAATGTCAAAGGTGATATTTCAAACCTTGATAACGAGTTTGAGAAGAAGAATCTTCAATTGGGTTCTGTCCGCAAGAATAAGGAGCAATACGAAGCCAAGCAAAAACAAAAGGTGGACTTGGAGGCCTCAATCACTGATTTGCAGCAAAACTTGGGACAAAAGCAGAATCAGTTAGATGAAGCAAAGAAACTTCTGGAAAAATACGAGTGGTTATACGCTTCCGATTCGACCAGCGAGGTGATACATTCATTAAAAGGGCAGCTGGGTGAAGTGAAAAAAGATGTTGAAAAAATCGCTAGCTTGGAGAAGGAGATTCAAGGATACGAAACGGCTCTAGCTAAATACAAACCTCAAGTTGAAGAACTCGAGACCTTGCGGGCGACGTTTGTTGACTTAGAGAGACGATTAAAGGAGGCAGAGGATGCGGTGGGATCCATTGAGACAAGAAAACAGACGGTCGTAACTAAGGCAGGACTTACAAGCAAGGACATAGAGTTGTTGTCACAGGATCTTCCAGCCAAGAAACATCGACAACTCATTCGTTTTGCTTTGGGGCTTATGATGGGTCTCGGCTTATTGTTAATCGGGCTGATAACAAGTCTTGTCCTAATTGTGTTCGCCTTGTTGTTCTTTGCGATATCAGCCTATTTGTTTTATGAATACTTAAAAATAGACAAGCTGCTCACCGCTAATTCTGAAGTAAACTCACTGACGAAACAGCTTGAGGAGCAAACGACCAAAGTCTCTGGATTAAAAGCCGAAATAGAGAAGGTAACTACTCGAACTTCTTTCGAGTCTCACGAAGATGTCAACAACCGCCTCTCGACTGTTCTTGAGGAAATCAAGACGATGACTGGGCAAGACTCCATACCAGGGATGGAGGCTGTTGCGAGAAACGCCGAGAGCACTCTTAAGGCGCTTAAAGACTCAGAACCCTCGAAAAGAAAGGAGGAGTTAGAGAAACAAATCGTGAGCAAGGAAACCGAAATTGCAAACTTGCAAAAGACCAAGCCTGCCTCTGTCGACGAGCTACAATACAGTAAGGAGCAACATGAAGTTGCCAAAGAGAGAGTCCAAGAACTTCAAGGCAAATACAACGACTTGGACAAAGAAATTCAAGGCAAGTTGGGAACGGTTCAACAATTGAGCCAAGATCTTGAAGTGCTCAAGCCGGATTATGAGCTCTATCCTGTGCTTGAACAAGAGGTTCAGACATGTCAAAGTAAAATAGAGCTTCTCGAGCGTGTCTTTCTTGAGTTGTCTGAAACGAGCAAGGAGTTGAGGAACAAGGTGATCCCCCATGCCAGATTCATCATCAATCAGATTCTTCCGACCCTTACAGATGGGAGGTATTCGGACTTCGAGATCACTGAGGATCTGAAATTTAAGGTTCATTCAAATGAAGCGGGAGGCTATAAGGAGAGAGAAATCTTCAGCGGCGGAACACAGGACCAGTTTTTGATTGCGTTGAGGTTAGCGTTCACGCAGAGTATACTTGACTCTAGGGTTATGGCTGACAAGTATTCCTTGTTAATGGATGAATGTATTTCCAGCAGCGATGACGTGAGGAAGCAAGGAATATTCGAAGTGTTAGACGCGATGAAGAAGACGTTTTCACAGATATTCGTGATTGCCCATGAAGACATCTCGAATTTTGTGGACAACCATATAATACTGGCTAGAAGTGAGCATGGATATGCGGACATAAAGTCTAGGAGTTGGTGAAATGCTTGAAGTTGACAAAGTCGTGTCGACAATTTGTGGTAAGATCCCTGAGGGACTGACCTTTGAACCGTCGGACATAAACTTGACTGACTATTTTGTTTCCACAACTAAGGGCGATGGGGAAGAGGTGAACTTTGTGACTGTGGATGAACAGGAAAAGTGGACTAAGGCACATTCAATTGTTCCAAAATATCCTACCGACAATCAAGTGATAGCGATCGACAGCACAAGCGTTACTCTTGGTCAGCTACCCGACGGCTTGGTAGGAGCCGTAAGAGCTTCAATAATTATTAAACCTGCCGGCAAAACAGGTCACAGCCTAGAACGGTATGGTCCCTATCTGGTTCCAGTCACAAATCAAAACAAAGATCTAATCTACAGAACAGCGTACAAAGCAGTCTATGGAAAAGAAACTAATATTCATGCACCAGACTGCTTCAAAACCCTTGACCGCGTAAGGAACCTTCTTGAAAGATATATCCAATTAGAAGTAGTGAAGCAGTATAGAAACAGTCTAATCCTGATAGATGGTAGCCTGATAGGAGGCACAGTTGCAGACCCCAGAGTTGTTATGAGAAAGATCATATCTGACTCGGCTTCGAATGGAAATGCTATTGTCGCTATATCCAAGTCCACCGGACTTACTCTGCAACAAACCAAAAGAAACATCCTTTCATTGTTAGATGGCGTTCATGGACCATGCTGCATAGGGGGCGTCAAGGAGCATATTACTCAAAAGAAAGAAAGGTATTTTGGACACATTTACGTGGCTAGGCTCACGCCTTTAGGCGAGCCTTTCCGGGTTGATATACCGGAAAACACGTCTATCTCTCACTCTGAGATATTCACCCAAGTGGCGGGGTTAGCTGGAGATTACGGTTACCCCGAAGAGTTGAGATTGGCACATATGACGTGTGTTCTGAGCTCTATCGAAATCGTGGAACTGCAGTCGGCAGCGATAGTTTTACATGGATTGACTATGAAAGAAGAGCTCAGACCAAAAATATTCCCGTTATAGTGATAGACATGTACCTACTCACAAAAGAGGCTGATGAGTTAGCGATCGTCTATTCGCCAGAGGAAAGACTTAGACTAGGTGATACCTTAACAATTGATGGAATCATAGCGCAGGTCGTTGACATTCACTTCGCAGACCTTCCCGGCGTCCTTGAACACATTTTAAGGAAATCGTTAGTCGCGAAGGCTGAAACAAAAGAGCACATACAACCTGAAGTCAAAAGCGTCATTGATTCATTGACTGATCAAAGGCTGGCCATAGCCAAAATAAGAGGTAGAATAGTTGAGGTCAGCGATGACAAAGGAAATAAGAAAAAAGTTTTCAAAACCGGGTTAAGTGAGTTCAACATAAGCAGAGCGAGAGCCGAAATAAAGGTCTTAAGCCAAGATAACCTCTTCGATGCTCTAGGGCTATGTTTTCCAAGCTCTTGCGATTTTGGCAAAACTCTCTCAAGCGAACCGAAAGACTTTGAGATATTGGCAGAGAGGCTTGGTATCAACTTAATCACGGGAATGAAAGGCTCTGGGAAGTCCTATTCCGCAAAACGGCTACTCTTGAAGTTAATCGAAAAAAGGGTGCTGACTCTAGTTTTTGACTTGAATGCTGAATACCTGAACCTCTGGAAGGCCGATGAGAAGACACCAAACAAGTATGTGGGCTTAGTTAAGGTGTTCACTCCTCGCTTACCAAGAGCTCAAGCCAATGAACTACCTTTCTTCATTCCGCTGAGCGAGATAACCTACGACGACTTCGCTGCCTTTGTCAACGTGACTCAAGGTACACCAACTTATCAGCATCTCATGCAGTTCTGGAGAGAAAGGGGCGAAACCCAATTCGATCTGAATGATTTGGAAAGCTTTGCGAATGGGGTTCAGAACGAAGCAGTTAGGATGGCTCTTCAAGGCAGGGTGGATGCTGCTAGGGCGGTTGGGCTTTTCGGGCCGAGCAATCTTACAAGCTTCATCACAGAGATGCATAAGACCGGTGGAGTTATCGTCTTTAATCTCGCGCAGGTAGGTCAGTGGGAAAGAGGCATAATAGTCGAATTTGTGCTCCGAAAGTTAGCTCAACTCGGACAGTCCAAGGCTATTAGGGCTGTTTCTCTGTTTCTAGAGGAGGCTCAACTCTACGTAGAGCGCCAAAACATGGTCAACATCCTCACCAGAATGAGACACTTTGGAATATTCCCCACGTTCATAACCAATGACCCTCGCACACTGCCAGACGAGGTGTTCACTTTGCTCGATAACTTAATAGCCTTCATGTTTCGCAATGAAGACGAATTGAGGCAATTAGCCAAATCAGGTCTTATCGACCTAAAGTCGATCAACGCCCTAAAGCACCTGGAAAGCAGACAATGCATTGCCGTCGGCAACATAACATCAAACTATCCAGTGTTTGTAGAAGTGAATCCTCAAGTTGGCGTGGTCATGGGAGGAGAAACACGAAAACTCGTTAGCTGACAAGCTAGACTGCCTAATCGGTCAACAAGCAGCAGAGAAAAGAGGCAAAGGTCTGCTGCCACCATGATGTTGATAAAGCTATACTGAACGAGTTATACGGTGCGGGAGCTGCTGGCATCTTACCCAAGGATTTAGCCAAAGCTCTGGAAGAGTGCGAGCTTGACAGATGGCAAGTGCTGCGCAGGATCTAACGCATGAATAAACTCCTTGACGAAGAAATAGAGCAAAAAGTAGCCGAGAAACACGGCCATAAATGGGCGCTGACAGAGTTTACGCATGAAGCCTACGATAAATCAAAAGAGGAACTCTCACAAAAGACGAAGAGAAAATACCAGACTAAGCTATTTGTTGCCGACGGGTTTTTGGCATCCTGCTGAGTTGTTTGATTGGTTAAGAGCTTAGCTGACCGTGTCGCGATATACAATGGTGTCATCAAAAAATTCGCGCCAGATTGGTCGTTCAGGAAATAGTGGTCGGTCCTGCGCACTCTTACGGTGGATTGTGAAAAGGACTCAATTCATTCCGTATCTTTGCTTTAAGTGCTGAGTATATCCTAGCGATGCTCCTAAAATCGTCATCTGAAATATGCCTATTATGAGCCATATTGTTCCTGAGGGTCCTTAGCTGCTCTAGACTTTTGAGGTCCTCGCTGGTTAAAGAGCTAAATAAATCTGGTCTATGTTTCAGAATCTTAAGCAAATGAGAAAGAGTGAGATATTGCAGAATATGGCAACCTGCGATTTCTATCTGATATTTTTGCTTATCCGCGGCCATGTTCTTTTTTGCTCGTGCAATCTCCGAAGGAGATATGGGAAGATTTTCTGCCCAATGTTGATCAGTTGATCTCCACTTTCTCAGAATTAAATGTCTAAGGTCATTTTCAATTTGGTGAATTGGATCATATACGCTGGTATTCCTCTGTCTACTAACATCATCTCTGACTATGAAAAGCTCGTCGAAAAAATCTTCCCAAATTTCGCCTATCACTTTGGTCAGCGATTTCAAACCTATGGCAGAATCACCAATGAGGCGAAAATGGCCAATACTGGTATCGTTTTTGCTCAAGATAACTTCCGCAGCCACTGGATAGGTGCTGTTGTTGGGCACGTACAAATGATTCAGATCATACTCTTCGACAAGGTCCATATCAAAAAAGAGGTTCTGCAAAAAATTCTTTGAAACTCTCATTATCTGTTTTCTTCCGGTGTAAGCAAGATATTCGATTATGTACTGTGGCATTCAGCGACCTCTAATTTGCTGCTTGCCAAGGATGATCATTTCGATGTTCTCGTCAACAACTTGTTCAAGCCGTTCCGCTTCACGCTCCAGTCTTCTTGCAAGAGCTATTCTTTTCTTAATCTCTCTCACAATCTCGGTTTGTAGCTCATCCGCTGGAATCAAGACTCTTATGGCTTCGAGCGCTCCATGACTGATCCCAGGCATGATAGCTCCAACTGCGATCCGCCTAGTCTGCATTTTGCCTAGCTCAGAGTTCATAAATGCGGCAACATAGTAGGAATTAAACCCAGCCTTAAGTGTGATTTTAATAATTTCGGAGCTGATTATGCAGTTTTCAAGTTCTTTGGTGACAACCGCACAAATACCATAGGAGCCTTTCCTAGTAAAGAGTATGTCTCCTTCTTTCAATCGTATACTAAATGGTATTTTAGCAGGGCTCAGTTCAACAAGTTTGACTTCCTCAAGGTCTATCTCGTTCTCTCGCACATTTTCTACCCTGATGTAAGGGTTTCCTTTTTCCACGTATCTTCTGCAGTCCAGTCCATTAACTATCTGCGCGGCCAACTCTCCTATTGTTATGGCATCCCATTTAGAAGTTCTTAATATACCTAAAATCCTTGCAACGCTCGGCTGGTAATAGTGAGGATCATAACGCTTCCCTTCTTGCAGATCTTTAAACTTCACCACAAAAGAATTCTCTGACACAACTGGTCCTACGTCGATTTCCAACTTTTCTAGGACATATTTACTAATTCCATTTAACAGTTCATTTGCTTCTTTCATTTTCATACGTCTATCAATGTATTGCTTTTCGACAACTTTGGCAAGACGTTCTTGAATTTTCAAGGGTGGTAGAGGGACTTCTATACCCTTAACATCAGCTGGAGACAATCGAGGCAGAGTGTAGCCTGTCATCATATGTTTTGTCTGATTTAGAACAAAGGGACTCGAAAGAAAAGCGCGCAAATATGCTCCATTGACGTTTCTTTTAGGTGATAAAACAATAAACTCTGTTGAGCATATGCCGTTTTCAATCTGTCTTTGCACCAGATGAACTTTATTAAGATAAGGGCGCAATCTTGAAAAGAGTATGTCTCTATTTCTGAAAACATTAGATGAGCTCAGTATGTCCTCACCTTTTACTCTGGTCTCACCGATAATCTCTCCAGTATGAGGAGCTATGTTGGCTAAGCTAATATACACAAACTCTTTGTTTGGAAACTGCTGTGGGTCAATTTTCTCCTTTCTAAGAGTCACCAGATCCTCGAGATGCGCTTTCGGATATTTTGAATCAAACAATATTTTAAGCGCTTTTCTACGTTCGGGATGGTAATATTGAGGATCAAGCCTATGTTCCAATTCGTCCCGTCTGACCACGAAACCAAAGGATGTCTTAAAGTTATTATCCACTTCTAAAATGTCTCCATTCCTCAAGCAAAGAAGGCAAGCCGTTAGCATCCGGTCTTCCGGTAGCATCATAGCCAACACGGTCGCATATGCCCATAAACACTGGGTAATCGCCGATATCTTCTGGCTTCAGCTTCTTCTCCAAGAATAGTATGCTTGCTTTTACTCCGGAACCAAATGGTCTAAATGTCTGTTCTGGTAAGCTGATGACCGAGACAATTTTTGTCTCCTTATCTATGAAATCGCGAACGTACTTTAGAGAAGAATTAGTCAAAATCCCGTCAGGTACAACGATTCCCAGTCTGCCTCCAGGCCTGAGAAGCTCAATGCATCGCTCTATGAAGAGGATTTCTTTTCTCTGACTCGTTCTCTTCCTTACCTTTGAGCCAAGTTCATATAGTCTTAAAATTCTTTGATTTTTCTCAACTGCGCCAAACGGCGGATTGGTCAGAACAATGTGGTATTTGGCTGGTCTTATGTCTCTCCTCGGATCAAATGATTTATAGTCATCTAAGGCATCGCTGCATTCAATGTTGGTGTGTCCATCATCATGTATAACCATATCCATCATGGCTATGCGCGCTATTCTATCATTAATGTCAATCCCAAAAACGTTGAAATGAGAAAAGTCCCAGATGATTCTTTCAATGGAACTGTCGTTGCCAGTGTATTTTTGTTTTATCTTGCTGGTGACATGTTTTATGGAGTAAAGAAGGAATCCGCTACTTCCACAGGCCGGGTCCATTATCAATTCGTTGTAGTCAGGGTCCAAAAAGCTTACCATGAAATCAATAACTTCACGAGGAGTGAAAAATTGACCTAACTCGCCCCTGAAGATTTTGCCGAGAAACTTTTCGAAGGCCCTACCCTTTGCATCTAGATCTGTGTGTATAAGAGATACGTCCTGTAGAATTCCAACGACTTCAAAGATGATCTCTTCGGATACTCCTATGCCTTCTCGAAATACACCGGGCTCTTTGTCTTGGGCTTGTTTGTATATCTCCTTCAACCTTTTTCCAATAACATATGACGTTTCGTTCGATCCGATCTGAAATAGGTAAGTCTTGCCGTTCTCCGTAAATCTTTCGTCAAATATCTTTGCAAACATGAGCTTACTCATTTCGTCAAAGGCTTCTGCGGGGTCTCTTTTGCCACCTTCCCAGATGGCATCGTGGCATCTTTGGAACTTATTATGAAGTTCGTTGAGATCGACTTTCCTTAGTTCTGAGAAAATGTCTCCCCCTTTGATGAATCTATACTTTGGTTCTTTTCCATAGGCAA
>Ga0315308_1001608_pt1 | contig 12932 bp, 15 predicted proteins | sample TDP3_MG_FD_203078 | JGI IMG/M metagenome (GOLD analysis project Ga0315308, IMG submission 203078) | Freshwater sediment microbial communities from Lake Towuti, South Sulawesi, Indonesia - TDP3 | ecosystem: Environmental > Aquatic > Freshwater > Lake > Sediment | place: Indonesia: South Sulawesi... | reverse complement strand
TACTGGAACGGCAATCCAAAAGACCTCATCAAACCTCATTCCAGAAGACCTGAAGAAATCAAATCATTATTCTATAAATTCAACTTGTTGCTAAAACAAGTCAAATCGCTCGAAAAAACGGCGTTGATAGGGGTAGAGTCAAGTTTAGCAGAAGCAAAAGAAAAATTGACTGCGGAGCAGGTTAATGTTCAAAAATGTTACGAAACCAGTTTACAATGGTCTAAGAAATTTTTCAACTTCGAACCAAAATTTCTACGTCATCATTTCTTCAGTTTCTTCAGTTTCTAAGATGGGTATTCATTAATGTTTCTTGTTCGCGTCTTATCGTGTGGTGTAGTGCTTAATACTGCGGATGAAGCGTAGTTGAAGTTGATTTATGGGTTGAAACCCCACAATGGGCCACAATATTGGGTATACCGATTTGATTTTCATCATGAGCTCTACAGCTGGTTTATCTGGTCAAGCAACGTAGTGAAAGTGCCTAGCGAAATGAAAAAGACAAAATTGCTTATTGCCAATTTCATTGAAAATTCGCTGATTGGCGAATTGCTTAGAAGAGATTACGAAATAGCTACGGTGAATACAAGAATTAGTGGTCGTCTGCCTTCACGGTTGGCTATCGAAAAATTTGATTTGGTATACTTCGCGAAATTTCATCCTCCTATTTGGGATGATATCGACGTTCTTTTGCATAAGACTAAGACGCCTGTAATTTATGCTTATCACGCCCCGTCATCAAGAATATTCAACCCGTATAGAGCGAGAAGTTATGTTCGTACCATAATCTCATCGATTAAACTTGTATATATCAAAATAGCTAAACCCGTAGTTGCGCTACATGCTCTTAGTACTTCCGAGTACAATAAGCTCAAATCTTTCGGTTTACGGTGCTATTACATACCATTAGGCGTTAACACCAAGCTATTTAATCAAGGATTAAAAAGCAATAGATTCACGGTACTTTTTGACGGCCCACAATATGCGAAAGGAGCCGACATGCTCATAAAAATAGTACCAAAAATCCTCAAAAAAGCTCCCGATTTGAAGTTTAGGCTGACTGGGAGAGGTGTTCAAAGCCAGTACTTTGCCTCACTAAAAAGTTCTTTCGCGAATAACATTGAAGTCTATACTTGGCTACCTCGAGATGAGTTCGCAAAGCTACTTTCCACATCGCACGTCCTCTTATTTCCGAGCCGACACGAGACCTTTGGGCTAGTTGTATTGGAAGCTCTAAGCAGCGGTATGCCTGTAGTGTGTTATGACATACCTGGGGCTCCAAAAGATATTGTTAAGAAAAGGGGTATAGGAGTCACTGCCAATTCCTTCAACATAGACAAAATAGTGAATGGTATTCTTGGTTATTATGAGATGTGGAAAAACGAACCAGAGGGGTTTAAACGCTTGTCCATTGAATGTCGGAATGTAGCTTTAAAATATGATTGGAGCATTATAGCAGGTCTTTTTGATAATATGTTCCGAGAGGTACTTCGTCAAGAAGGATTAAGTTAATAGACTTGTCTGACGCGCGCACAGATAGAACGCAAAAGTAGAAGATGAACAACATGTTAAGGATAAAAGAACTAAATGAATATGACCAATTCATAGACTTACGAGAACAGTGGAACGACGTCTTAAACAAAAGTAAAGACGATAACATATTCTTGACATGGGAATGGCTCTCAACTTGGTGGAAACACTACGGAAAAGAAAAAAAACTTATGATTCTGCTTGCAGAAGATGGAGAAAAAATTGTTGCAATAGCTCCTCTCATGTACTCAATTTATAGGCTACTAGGATTTAAACTAAGGAAGATAGAATTCTTTGCTGAGCACACAGACTACTGCAATTTTATTCTGGCGGAAAAAAAAGCAGAATCCCTAAAGCTATTCTTAAAATACTTAGACAAACTTAGTTGGGATTGTTTAGAACTTAGAGAGATTCCTGAAAACGCGGAGTCAATTACCATTTTACGCAAGATACGTGGAAAAACACAGATACAAAATGAGACTGTGTCCAGCAAATGCCCCTACATACCTCTTTCTGTCTCGTGGGATGGTTTTGTTAAAGAGTTAAGTGGAAATATGAGAAGAAACTTGCGCAGGCGTATGAGACGATTAGAAGAGAAATACAAAGTGGAGTTCAAGAAGCAAAATGAAATTGATTCGCTGCAACAAGATATGAAAACCTTCTTTTATTTGCATCAAAGAAGATGGCAATCAAAAGGTCGCGAAGGATCCTTTGTAGCAGACCCAAAGTTTCAAGATTTTCTCTTAGACGTGTCAGAATGTTTCGCAGAGAAAAGATGGTTGAATTTGTACTTTCTTACGGCAAATAATGAGCCAATTTCGGCGGCACTTTGTTTTGAGTACAGTAAAACATTGTACTATTATCACCCGGGTTTTGATCCAGCATATTCAAAATATGGCGTCGGCAACCTTCTGATCATGCACCTACTTCAAGATTCAATTCAAAAAGGTATAGAGAAATTTGATTTCCTAAAGGGTGACGAGTCATACAAAAGAGACTGGACCCCTTTGAGTAGAAATAATCTCGAAGTCAGATACGTGCGAAATCGTTTGCTTCCCATTCTATACGATAGAATAACAAGAAGTGAAAGATACGATTGGATAAAAAGAAGCAATAATTCTTTCCTGCGAAAGCTGAAACACACTGCGCGAACGCGCATTCATTCATTGGTGGTCTAGACTGAAATGGATGGAAAGGTAGAAGTACCTAATGTTATTCTTATAGTTATGGATGCTGTTAGAGCGGACCACCTTTCTTGCTATGGGCATCATCGTAAAACCAGTCCAAATATTGACAAGTTAGCTAAAGAGGGTGTTCTATTCGAACGGGCTTTTTCTGCAGCAGAATGGAGTTATCCTTCTCACGCTTCAATTTTCACTGGGAAATATCCTTCTTACCATAAAACTATGGGAAAAGACATATCTTTGCATGAAGAAAACATGACCATCGCAGAAATCTTAGGTTCTATTGGATACGAAACCATCGGAATATCAAGCAACATACTTTTGAGCCCAATAAACGGTTTTAGTAAAGGTTTTCAAAATTACATAGTAAGGGAAGACCCTCACGAAATTGTCAGTCTTATGAAAGGAAGTGTAAAAGATTTCATTAGAACCTTGATCTACGGATTTGATTGGTACACCCATAAAAACGTGGAAACAATCAAAAAAGTTCTGAAGAAGCGTAATCAAAGTAGACCCTTCTTTTTGTTCTGTAATTTTTACAATTGCCACGCGGAATACGACCCGCCCAGACCTTATAAGAAACGCTTTTGTAGTTCCTTGAGTGAACCGCCTCTTTACGGAGTGAAATATATCTCAAAAAAGATGCTTGGACACACGGGAGAAAAAATTCGCGGCTCCGCTCTAGATGTTCAAAAGCTTAATCTAATTGCCAGCGAGTATGGACATTTTGCTTATGTAGCAGGGGGCATTCAGGTATCTGAAGAAGAATGGGAAGTCATTAAGTCATGGTACGACGGAGGCATATCATATCTGGATTATCACATTGGAGAACTAATTCGATTTCTCCAGCACGAGGGAATCTTCGAAGATACCTTTTTGATAATAACTTCAGATCATGGAGACAATTTTGGTGAACATGGTCTTGCCGGACATCAATTTTGTTTATATGACAGCCTTCTTCATGTTCCTTTGATAATGGTCTATCCAAAGGTGATTCCTAAAGGAATAAGAATTTCAAGCCTTGTGTCAACAATAGATATTTTTCCCACGATTCTAGATGTCTTGAATATTAAAGGATGTCACAACGATATACAAGGTAAAAGCTTATTTCCATTTGAAGATCGAAAAGTTCATGATTTTATATGTGCAGAGTGTGGGGAATCCATAACAAGTATACCTACAAATTCAGTTCGATTTCAGCAACTTCGTCCTAAGCTCAAGCCTTATGATAAAGGATTCAAATGCTTACGAACTGAGTTATATAAGTACATAGTGTCTGCGGATCAAAATGAAGAGTTATACGATATCCAAAAAGATCCCTTAGAGAAAGTAAATATCGCCAGTAAGCATCCAGATAAAACTAAATACTTCAGACAACAACTAGAAAACACTATTGACATTTCATTTTTCGGTCCTAAAGAATTCTCTGAGAAAGAGAAAGAAGAGGTATTAAATAGGCTTCAGGCATTAGGATACATTTAAAGGCATAAATTTTTTAAGCAAACCGCGCGCATTTTGTTCCCTACTTGATTGTACAAAGAGAAGAAGAGAAGAAGGAAAGCAGAGGCAGGCCTAATAGAAAGAGAACTAACCAGTAAGGAGGACGAACCAATACTCGCATGGAAAAGCCACATATCCTTTCCCAAATCATCTATCATAAGGAGATTCATAGAAAAACTTACGCACGATCCACTAGGTAAGATGAAAAACAAAAGGTTAAGCCCGAAAATACAATGAGTGAAGTAATTTGTACAAACGCAAACGCTCAGGAACGGTCGCGTATATAGTACTGCTTTCAGGTACAGTCGGTCTCATCACATCCATTGTGTTCTCGTCATCCATACTAGCCCTTATTGGTCTAGGCCTAACCTTCTGGGGTGCCCTACTCCTCTTCATAAAACCCACAAAATACGTGAAAGCCAGCCTCCTAGATTCGGCCACCCTTTCCTTACTTAAAACCATCGATCAAATAATAGCGAATTTAAACAACAAAGGAAAAGCCATATACCTACCCCCCAAACACCTCAAGGCTCTCAAAGGTGGAACAGTATTCATCCCCTCAGAAAAAGACCTTATCATACCGCCAGCAGAGGAAATAGCTGAAGAAAAAGTGTTCCTAAAAAACCCACAAGGAATATTCATCACTGCCCCGGGACTAGACCTCGTAAACCTTTTCGAAAACGAGCTAGGAAAAGACTTCACTAAAGTCGACCTAAACTACCTACAGAACAACCTACCCAAGCTTTTCATAGAAGACCTCGAAATAGCTGAAAACCTAGAAATGAGCATAAAAAGCGATAGGATGCGAGTAATAATAAGAGAACCTATCAACAAAGACTTCTGCAAAGAAGCCAGAAAGCTCTCAAACATATGCTGTTCCATCGGCTGTCCTCTTTGCAGCTCCATTGCAATCGCAATGAGCAGAACTACTGGCAAGCCTGTTATCATCGAAAAAGAAGAGCTCTCTACTGACGATAAGACGATCGAAATCTATTACCGAATCATTGAGGAATAAGAAAATGCAGTTTCCTCTGTCTTTCTGGGACATAAGCCTCTGGCTAGCCATCACCGCAATAATACTGCTCATCAGTGCAGAAATGCTCTCACCATATTACGGCAAAATAAACATCCGTATAGACAGGAAAAGACTCAGAAACGTCGCATTTGTAGTATCAATCCTCTTTCTAGTAACGGTAGCAGTAAGAATCATCAACATATTCTTTCCTGGATGAAAATGAATGTACTTGTAAGAGCAAGATAAATAGAAAAATATCGTTAGAATTACATAGGATAATTCCTTATATATAAGGAACACGCGCGCATGGTGTGGCTGCGACTTACAGGAGAGCAATGTCCTCTTTTCTCCAAATATTATAAAGACAGGCTACTATATCCGTCTCTACGACAGAACCTTAGTCGGTTTTTGAAAACAATTCAAAGATTGTGATGAAAAAAGACGATGATATTCTTTTCCCGGTGCGCGAATGGACGCTTATACTCATCTCTGAACATAGAGAAAAAATTAACTCATCACATTAAGTTGCCTATTTCAAGCAGAGAAGCGATTAGAAAGACATTTAACAAATCACTTACCCTGAAAATAGCTCAACAAGAAAGCTGCCATTTTTGTTGCAGTTCTTTTTGGGCGATATATCAGCAATTCTTTTCCGCAAACTTTCGAAAAACTCAAGCTTAAAAGGATGTAAAAAAACCTTTGAAAACTAAGCTTGCAACCTATCTCATACAGAATCTATTTTTGATCTTCAAAACCTTAATTCTGTTGTTAGTGCCGCTAATAGTTTATCGACAAGACCTTTTAGCAATGGCAAATGAAGCATTACTGACTGAACTTGCTTCTTACATGCTTGCAGTGCCCATTCTTATAAGTTACATGGTTTATCGAAAAAGAAAAATTTTGAGGACAGTTGCCGCTATTCGAAAGACCAGCGGACAGAGATTTCTCGATGAAATAGCAGGCGTAGTCCTTTGTTTTTTGGCTCTCACATTGTATCTATATGGGTCTTACACATTTTACACGCTAGAGCTCCATCTAATCTCACTTCCCATTTTCATTGCAGGCTGCATTCTCATAATATTTAATTGGGAAACGCTGAGGGCTCTAACGTTTCCAACATCGATGCTACTATTGTTGGCTATACCACCATTAGAAATCGCTTTTTTGGCCGGAGCGATGCTGGGAAATGCTAGTTCACAGATTGCTTATACTCTCCTTAAATTTCTAGGGTTGCCAGTCGAACTTGATTATCTACAATTTGCACCCATCATAGTTCTATATAGTGTGTCTGGTGTGCCTCTAGAATTCGCTGTACAAGTTGCTTCTTCTGGCATATACTCCTTGCTAGGATTTACTGTCTTCGCCGTCTTCGCAGCTTATATAATACGTGGAGCTTTTTGGAAAAAAATCATCGTCCTTCTTCTGGGATTTTCGTTGATCTTTGCCTTGAATATTGTCAGAGTAACATCAATATTAATGATTGGCTACTGGTTTGGACCCGGCGTTACCATGGAGTTATTTCACATTTTTGGAGGCTGGGTCCTCATTTTCATCAGCGCATTCATCTTGCTATTCTTCGGTGAGAAAATGTTAAAGATTAGAATATTCACCTCAAAGACAAACCCAGTCTCATGCGTGAACTGCGGTGAAAACCTACAAGATGACCAAGGTTTTTGCTTCAGATGCGGAAAACTGCTAAGATTTCCTAGAATAAAACTCTCTGGACGAGAAATATTAAAGATTGTTGCGCTTATCTTAAGTGCCGTTCTTGTTACGTATATTCAAGTGCCTATATTCGCTGTGACACAAGGTCCGGCTGAACTTATTTTGCAAACTTCTTATGGCTATAAAACATCAAAAATTCTTCCAAAAATCGAGAACTATACTCTGGTGTTCATGTACCGTGATAGAAGCTTTGAGCAGATGTACGGGCAAGATACGTCCTTAGTATATGCGTACACATCGAGGGGTTCATATCCAATAATCTGGGTTGCGCTTGAAATATCAAAAGCAAGAAGCCCTTTACACAATTGGGAGATCTGCTATTACACACAAGAACAGAGAGGGGCGTTGGTGAGACTAGACCTCAGAGAAGTTCAGCTCTTGCAAAACCCCCAGGTAACTGCACGCTTCTATTCCTTCCAAGTCGTCAAACGCGGTAATCGACTTGTTGAGGGCAATTTTACAGAGACAATCCTATATTGGTTCACAAAGGCAGCATTTGATACTGAGAAAGGCGTAGAATGGAGGTATGTAAAAATCAGCGTTTGGGTCGACACTTGGGATGCTGATTACAGGGAAGTGGAGAAAAAACTTTTGATCTTCGGAGAAGCAATTGCAAACTACTGGGAACCTATTAAATCTTGGTCGGGGATGGCAATAGCGATCGGAGAACACCGATTTATACTATTTGGAACGGCGATAAGCCTTCTATTATTCATCATGATATCCAATTTAATAAAAAAGTGGAAGGGTCAAGCGCTAAACCTTAAATTATATAGAAGATTGAGCTATGACGAGAAACTCATCTTTCAAGCTGTTCTTGTGGCATCGAATGAAGGCATATCGACAACAAATGCTATAACCTTAGCATACCAAAAACTTTCTAGTAAATCAATTGAACAGTCGGAGTTATTGGAAAAGTTGAAATATGCTAATGAAGCTGATCTTATTAAAGAATACATTGTTAATCATGATGATAATCCGGTTCTCGCTTGGAAACTAACTTTCAAAATAAAGGACTGATAAGGAAAAATTCTCTGGAACATTTCAAGTAATTTTCCATACGTACTTAAATATGCGGTAACTATGCATATAAATAGAGAGAAAGTGCCATGCTAGTTAAGAAAACGCTTCTCGCGGTAGTTATTATCCTAAATGTATTAAGCATGGCTTCCTTTGCTATGGCTATGCCTGATCCTTTTGCAACTCTCACGGTGTGGCCTGTTAACACCCCAGCGGGGGCAGAAGGGCCAATAATTACCGAAAGTCCAGCAGATGTAATTATTTACAACGTCGACAGTCATCGTGTCTTAGACGACGTTTGGTTGATGCTGGTGATAAACAAACTTGCTCACGATAACTTGGTCAGCATCACTACGAATGTTTCTCTTAATTTTCTCCCCGCGTATTTCCTGGAGATTCCTGGAACAGCAGCGCCAAATGAAAAAATCCCACCAACTGGAAGCGATTCCGGGACTACTCCTTCACTTCCGTATGCCTATAGGCCAAACGGTTGGCCCGGTATGGAGTGGAATGACCTATATGATGTTGGCTCATTAAGAAGCCAGCTTAAAATACCTGATGGGGAGAGTATGTGGTATTCTGTAGGAGATCTAGACGACGCTATTGCCTGGATTGATCATGGTCCCGCTGGCTTGAACCATGGAGACCCAGAATACTTCACTATCACAGTTGATGTTGGAGGGTTTGGAGGCAGCTGGGAGGCCATGGTTTTGGCACTTGGGCACACTAACGACTATCCTGACAATCCTATACTTAATGTTCACAGTCCCTACACAAGAAGCACACTTATCGTTTCGGAACTTGGGCCGTTTCTTCTGATTTTGGCGCCAGTGTCTGCCCTTGGACTTTACAAAATCAGATATAAAACAAGAAAAAAGTAAACGCAAGAACCCTTAATTATCTATGGCACTGAAGGTCACAGACGAGGTCCAGTGCCAGATTAACCTGAAAAGGTGGAGATCAGAGCGAGATCATTCTTCTCGATACCAGAAGTTAGTATCGGCACAATAGCAATCTTATTTGCCTTGTTCGGAGCACTAGGAGTCTTCACTATTTTTAGAAGGAAAACAGCTACCCGCGAATTCTTTAAGTTTCCTTAGCCGATTCCTTTTCTTCCTCAAATTCGTAGCGTTGACAGTAATTTTGCAAAAGTGGCTATAGAAAATAGCGCTCGCGCGTTGCTACTTTGAATCATTTATATATCAAACTATTTCATTCATTTTTGAGGGATATACAACGTGAAACAAAACTCGACAGAAGGCGCTCTAACCCAGACAATAATCCAACTCATAGAAGACAAGAAACCAAGAAGTGTAAAGCAACTAGTCGATCTAGCTAAAGAGGAAACCTCTATCCCAGAGCAGAGGATTATTGAACATATCCTTCAACTTCAGAGCCAAGGAAAAATAACGCTAAAAGAGTTGTCAACACGGCCACCGCAAAACTTGGGCACTTATCTAAAAACAAAAGACGCCTACTGGTACAGGACAACTTTAATTCTGATAATGGCAACAACACTAACCGTATTTACCATTCCAGAAAACGCCTACCCGCTGGTTTACATAAGATACTTTCTTGGCGTAATCTTCGTCCTCTGGCTACCTGGCTACAGCTTCACAAAAGTACTTTTCCCTACAAAGGAGTTGGATGCAATAGAACGTACAGCGTTCAGTATTGGTTTAAGCTTAGCACTAGTACCGCTGGTTGGTCTGCTTCTTAACTACACTCCTTGGGGCATACGACTAAGCCCAATAATGTTAAGCTTACTCACTTTGACCACACTTTTCGCCACAGCCGCAATAATAAGAGAATACCAAGGTAAAACTAGAACAACTACCTAAAAGCACAAAAGTGACAAGGCATACACCGCAAGAACCAATTTGGAATCGAAATTCGACACCCATATCGCTCGGTTATTCTGCCAATCCTAATCAAGCTCCATGGCGACTGGCGATATGAAGTATGTACCTTAAATCGAGACCCTTAACTGGCTTAAGCGAACAATGACATACTTCACTAAGAAGGGAAGAGGTGAAAGTTCTCTTCTTATGCGCTGGCTGTTATTGTTATGTCGAAGCTGAAGTTGGTTATTCCTGTTACACTTGATGATGCAGACAACGTGAGTTTCACTTGAATCGCTTCATTCACTTTAAGGGTTTGACCGCCATAGTTCCAGGTAAGAGTTAAATAATTCGAGGCGTTCGATGGACTCCAATTAGATGTAGCCAAGGATAATGTAGCTGCTGCATTGCCTTCATTTCGAATGTAAACCGTTTTGTTCACATTTGAACCCGGTTCTAGAATGCCCCAATCAATTGAAGAAACCTTGTTTGTTAGGGCTGCATCCCAGTAAACTCCAACGCCAATAGTCTTCAAAGTTCCTTGGTTAGAAATCTTCATGTTTGTCTGCATAGACGACATCACTTGGTTTAACATAGACAGAGACAAAGCACATCCAATAAGAATTAATGTTGCGATGGCTATTTTGACCTCGTGCGTGTTGGCGTTCATGCGAACACCATATTTGTAATATATATTAATATTTAATAAACCTTCTCGTATCCATGTTGTACACATATACAAAATAAATAAAAAATTAAGCCTGCTCATTAACGCCGATGATTATGTCGAAGCTGAAGTCTTTTACTTCTTCAGTGGCTTGGTCAACGGACAGCGTTAAAGTCACTTCGGTGGTTTCTTGTGGATTAATTATGTATTCGTTGTAATCCCAGTTTAGCTTTATGAAGTCTGAGGCGTCACGTGGATTCCAGTTTGTTGTGTTTAGAAAAAGAGTGGATGGTTCATTTCCTTCATTACGGATGAAAACCGTTTTGGTTACATTTGAACCGGGCTTAACGCTTCCCCAATCGAGAGAGGAAACAGAGCTGCTGCAGTTGGCGTCCCAGTAAACTCCGACACCTATGACTGTCACCTTTCCTCGGCTGCCGATTAGGCGAAAAAAAGGAAGCTGCCCCAAGATTGTTTCGGAAGCGAGGAGAACGATGACGATAATAGTAGCTATGATTGTTAACGGTTTAGTTATGTCATGTAAAACTGAAGAAGGAGAATCTGAAATCCGCTTTCACCATTCTCCTATTTAGTTAGGGGTTTCAATATTTCAGTTTTGTGGATTGTGTAGGTGTACTAAATTTAGAATAAGGCACTAAAAATAGAGACTTCTCAGGATTATTCCCCTGGAAACAAACAGCGCAATATTTTTTTACAGCCGAAACATTCGTCTGGAACTGGAGTGCCCTTGGGCAGATTTCTCAGATAGCCAAAATGATGAGCGCACTCTTGAAAATCCATTGGTGACTGTGTTTTGGAAATTTTTTCTTGGGCAGTTTTAGCTGTCATTTTAGGCTTTTCTGAAGGTTTCTCCTGACCTGTTATGGGTGATTCTGATTCGGTTGCGGGCTGCCCATGTTTATGTGTGAGAAAAAGCATTAGCAGTATGACCACGGCTATCACAAGAGCGATGTCGATAACTGATAATTCGAAGGAAAGCAAGGATTCCACTAATGGTTTAAAGTAGAAGCCGTCTACATATAGACTTAATGAATTCTGCATAAGTAGCATGCATATGTAATTTTCGAACTCGGTGAATCGTTCGGTTATTCACTTAGAATCGAAATAACTTCTGGCAACCAACGATTCAAAGTGTTATTACATTAGTTTTTCTTTTGTTTCTAAAGACAGGTTACAGTTTATATTATGCGTTGACGAAGCCTTTGTGAGGGACTGTGCACGTTTGCGGTTGGCCACTTAGCCTTAGGATACATAACTGGTAAAGCAACATCTAAACTTCTAAACGTTAACTTAAACATCCCTCTATTATTCGTAGCCTCCGTCATACCAGACATTGACCTACTAATACCTGGTCTAGAACATCGGGGATTAACCCACTCCCTAATCTTTCTTTTTCTTCTCTTCTTGCCTGCTTTCTTGCTCTACGGAAAAAGAGCCACACCATATTTTATAGCCATAATCCAGCACTCAATCCTCGGCGACTTTCTAATAGGTGGAAGCGTACAACTGTTGTGGCCTGCAACCCTCGAATGGTATGGCATAGGAATCGGAATAACAAGTCTAACCGGCATCTTCATTGAATGGACTTTTTTCCTCACGTCTATTACAATTATGCTCAAAACAAAAGACGCATGGGTCTTATTCCAACATCACCCTTCAAATATATTACTATCAATACCAATCTTTACGGTTCTACTTCCCACATTGCTCAGCTTTCCCTTGTCCGTTCCCTTAGAACTCGTCTTTCCACACCTTGCATATTTAACACTCTTCACTCTCTCCATTTTCATAGATTTCAAAGCCATTTTACTGAAATCTAAAAAATAACCCATCAACATTCATTCAAACCTCCCTCAGTATCGACTGGTTGTTCTGTCGGAAAACAAACGGAATCCGACGACTGGCGATACCGAGTGTAAAAAGTGAACAATCAAAGGAACATCTTTTTCTATGCTGAAGTATTATCAGTCATTCTGCTGGGCGATAGGTCTCAGCGGTTGGTGATACGCAGTTTAGCCCATTTTGAACCCTAAAAAGAATCCTAGTCCAAAGGAGCCAGCGAAAGGCAAGTGGGCTATTATAGGTGCTAGCCATCCAGCGGCTGTTCCAGCACCGCCTAAAGCGTCGAAGATGGGTTTTTCAAGTTTTTCGTAGTCTATGGTGATTATGCCTTTGTTAACGAGAACGATGAGCGCTACAAGAAATAGCCCGATGATTACTGCCACAATTTTTGTAACTTTTTTCAGGGCGTATCCGACAATGAAGCCGCCAACTGCTCCGATTCCTAGCTGAGTAACGATTGGGGTCAACACTTCACTCATAATATTGACCTCTTTCTCTATGGATGTACACAAACAACTTTTATGTCTTGTGGATTCTTTGGCATCAAAAGATGTGTTGTTCTTATAATCAACTATAAATTGTTATTCAGC
>Ga0315308_1001607_pt1 | contig 12936 bp, 13 predicted proteins | sample TDP3_MG_FD_203078 | JGI IMG/M metagenome (GOLD analysis project Ga0315308, IMG submission 203078) | Freshwater sediment microbial communities from Lake Towuti, South Sulawesi, Indonesia - TDP3 | ecosystem: Environmental > Aquatic > Freshwater > Lake > Sediment | place: Indonesia: South Sulawesi... | reverse complement strand
TTATTCGCTCAAGAATCGTGACCAAGCATCCCAAGCATCACGGAAATGACCTAAACTTTTATTGCTTCGCCGGCGATGCTTTTAGCGTGGTCTCATGGTCAGAATGGTCGACATTGGGGCGAAGCCGTCGGTATCCCGGGTGGCTAGGGCAACCGGTTTCATTCGATTGAAGCCCGAAACGCTCCAGAAGATCAAAGCGGGCAAGGTGCCAAAGGGAGATGTACTGGCGGTTGCCCAGACTGCTGCGATCTTGGCGGTCAAGCGCACCCCGGAGCTCGTCCCCTTGACTCACCAGATTGCGATCACGGGCACCGATGTAAATTTTAAGTTGGAGAAGGAGGGCGTACGCGCGAGCGTCGAGGTCAAAAGCACGGGCCAGACCGGCGTCGAGATGGAGGCCCTAGTGGGCGTGGCAAGCGCGCTGCTCACCGTCTGGGACATGGTGAAGGGACTCGAGAAGGACGAGGCCGGGCAGTACCCCACGACCTCGATCGAAGATCTCCGCGTCCTGAAGAAGGTGAAAGGTTGAGTTTTGAAGAACACCGAAGGGAGGCCCCCAAACATTTCAAGATAGCTGTCCTCGTCGTGAGCGATAGCCGGGCTGCGGCGATGCGCGAGGGGCGCGATGAGGACGTCACGGGTAAGCTGATCGAGCAAAGGGCGCGCGAGGCCGGGCACGAGACGACCAGGTCAATAGTCCCCGACGACGCCCGCGAGATAAAAAAAGCTGTGCAAAAGTTCATCGCGGACAAAAAAATCGACGTCGTGATAACGGCGGGCGGCACCGGGATAGCGAGGCGGGATGTCACGACCGAAACTTTGAGCCCACTCTTTGAGAAGGAGTTGCCGGGTTTCGGCGAGATACTTCGGCGAAAGGGCTACGAAATGGTCGGCACGGCGGCACTCCTGACCCTAGCTACCGCGGGCCTCATCAAGCGGAAGCCCGTCTTTTGCTTACCAGGGGCACCGAACGCAGTAGGGGCCGCGATGGGGCTCATCCTACCGGAGCTCGGGCACGTCATCAAGCACGCGCGTGAGTGAGATGCGAGTTAGAATGCGGGGCTTCGCCCGTTACACAAAGCTTGATGATGCACTGAAAATTGTGCTCTCCAAAGTGAAACGTTTGGGCTCTGAGATCGTATCATTTGAGCGAGCCTTTGGGCGCGTGCTGGCCGAGGATGTCGTCTCGAAAACCGATGTCCCTCCCTTCGCTCGCTCGGCCGTCGATGGTTACGCAGTTCGCGCTGCTGATACCTTCGGGGCCACCGAGACCAAGCCGCGGAGGTTGCGCGTCATCGGTTCGATACCAATCGGGGCACCCGCGAGGCTTCGCGTGCGGAGGGGCGAGGCCGCAAAGATAATGACGGGCGCCCCGATGCCAGCCGGCGCAGACGCCGTGGTCATGGTGGAACACGTGAGCGCGAGGGGCAGGCAGCTCGATGTGCACGCGCTGCTCACCCCAGGCAAGAACGTTTCAGCGCGGGGGGAGGATGTACGGGCTGGCGAGGTTGTTTTGAAGCGCGGGCAATTGCTTCGGCCCCAAGATATCGGCATGCTTGCGTCGACGGGAACCCTCCGCGTGCGAGTGTCGCGCAGGGCTAGGGTGGCAGTCCTAGCTACGGGCAGCGAGCTCAGGAAGCCCGGCGTCCGTCTAGGTCCAGCAAAGATAGCCGACACAAATAGCTACTCCCTCGCCGCGGCGGTGGCCCGTTGCGGCGGTGCACCTCGGCGCCTCGGAATAGTCCCCGATAAGCCCAAGCCCTTGCGCCGGGCACTGAGGAAGGCCGTGAAACACGACGTTGTGCTCGTCTCCGCGGGGAGTTCGGTGGGCGAGCGGGATATCGTGCCCGATGTGATTCGGGAGATGGGTGAGCTCCTCCTCCACGGCATCGCCATTCGCCCCGGGGGTCCGACGGCGTTCGGCGTGGTCGGGAGGAAGCCGGTGTTCGGTCTGGCAGGTTTTCCCGTTGCTTCGCTGGTAGCGTTTGACATGCTGGTCAGGCCAGCCCTCCGGGCGATGCAAGGTCTGCCGGCGGATCGGGGCTACCCGCGGGTTCGCGCGAGGCTTGCCAGAAAAATCAGTTCTACGCTAGGGCGCGCGGACATCGTTCGGGTGGGGCTGCGAAGCCGATGCGGCACGCTGATGGCCGAGCCCATACGCGTCACCGGTTCGGGCATCCTGAGTTCGATGACCCGCGCCGATGGGTTTGTGGTCGTGCCTGAGGATGTGGAGGGTTTTGTAGAAGGAGCAAGCGTGGAAGTTGAGCTTTATTAATTACCACTCTGACATCGGAAAAGCGTCGTGTTATACCCCGCCATTTCTTTATTTTTTTAGGCGGTCGGATCGAGTTGGTGATCCTCACTATTCGATCCCCGACACACGCAAAGATTTTTATAATTGAATCGTAATTTGAGAGAGGAGGCAATAAGTGGGGACCGAGGGTTTGAAAAGCGCTTTGCCGTCGGCATTGGTGATCGCATTCCTAATGGTAACTATAACGGCGTTTGTGATATCGACAATCATCGTTAGTGCTCCATCGACCTTCAGCGCTTCCCCGGGTGCGACCCTATCGCCCACGAGTGCAAGGGCGAACACTAGGATCAAGTTCACGGTTACCGTGACGAACGACTATGCGGCGGACAACATCGACAACGTTATAATCATGTCTCCTGGCTTCTCTCAGCCGATTGGCTATAAGGAGAACTTGGTAATCGCGGGCGACAACATTGAGAACGCGGTCGCTCACCTCCGGCAGGCTGGGGAGAACCTGAAGAAGGCGGAGGATAACAAGAAATCTGCCGGGCCAGATGTCAAGTATGCCGGTGACAACCTCCAAGCCCCGACGCAGGATGACTGGAGATTAGCTGCATTTTTAGGTGCTGGTTCTTCCGCAGCAGCTGACAACGCCTGGGCCTATGTTGAAAATGCAGGTAGCAATTTGGTAAAGGCTGCCGACGCGATCGACAACCGGATAGAAAACCTCGATTACATTTACACCTACCTATACCACGCGGGTACTGACCTAATTAACGCGGCTGGGGCTGTAGGTCCTCCCCGAACGAGCATGGAGAATTTCGACGATGATGGCGCCGATAATGTCCGCCAGACTGGTGAGAACCTTCGCTCCGCGGCAAGTAGCCTCAGGTACGGAGACCTAGAGACGGCAGGATTGCGTCTGCTTGACGCAGGGGGTAACCTGATTGCCGCAGGGGCTAGCTTGGATGACTTGGATCCAGAACTGGTTGCCGTGGGGACCGCGGGCTCAATCCTCCAAACTGCCGGAAACAAACTCGTCGACGCAGGCAACTTCCTAGACAACGCTGGTTATGCGCTCGGCGTGGCCGAGAACTACCTGAAGAGCGCAGGCGAGAATCTATACGGTTCCAGCCCCCACCTTCGGACAGCAGGCACCAAACTCAAAATCGCAGCCTCCTACATCGAGAACGCGGGGATTGCGTTGTATGACAACGTGCCCAGGGCGGGAGAGAACCTAAAGCTTGCAGCAGAGAACTTGGAAAACTTTGCGGGAGAAATTGGCGTTGCGCTGGGCGGTGACGAGGAAAACGCCGCGGCAACCGACCTCAAGCAGGCAGCGGAGAACTTGAGGACTAGGGGGAGAGTGGACATAACCACAGCTGGCGAGGAGCTCATAAGCGCTGCATCGAACCTGAACTCGGCAGGATCAAAGTTGGAATCAACCGCAAGCGATCTTCAACCAACTACTTGGAATATATCCACTATAACCAATGGCGTGCGCTTCGACGCGATCGGTGACAACATCATAGCGCCCGGCGCCAGCAGGACCTTCGTCTTCCTCTGGACCACACCCAACATCACCACCCAAACCGACTACATGATATCGGTACTTGTCAGCAAGGAAGAGGCAATCTACACCACTTACGAGAACCTTGGCGGCTTCAACGTGACCATCGACGGCAGGAAACCGACCTTGATCATATACGTGACGCAGGTCGGAGTTGAGCCGAAAAACGTGGTTGGCACGGCTCTCGACAGCGCTCGAGCGACAATCCACATCTTCTCAAGCGAATCACTCCTGTCAATTGAAAACATCTATGTTGAGAACTCTGGCGGCACCGAGGAGAATTTCCTGCCACCGATTGAGAACACCGCTCTAACCAAGATAGATGACACCCACTGGAGGTACGACTATATCACGGTGGGTTCATGGGATGACAACGTAGTTGTTGTCAGGGTATCAAGGATCAAGGACTTGGCGGGACATGAGAACACGAACATGGAGAACACGATCACCGTCGACACCCGGGCGCCGATCTTCATCGACAACGGCTTGTCGGTGCTCATCACGGGGGTGCGCAAAAACGTCGTGCAGGCCGGAACTGGCACCGTATTCCGCTACGTAGACAACAGCGCGAGCGAATACATGGTCATACGCGTGGAGGACAATAAACTAGGCAATGCTGACAACGCCAAATGGGTCACCTCGGTCACCATCGATACCACCGCGGCAACTAGGGACCCGACGCAGGATAACCGCTGGACCAAGAGCATAACCCTCAGCGAAGGGTTTAACTCCATCGTGAAGGTAACGGCCACCGACCGCGTGGGCAACTCGAAGAGCGACAACATCGAGAACATCTTCATCGACACTCGGACGCCAACGATCGCGTTCACCACCGTTGCGGGCAAGACTTGGGACGAGAACAGCGAGCTCATCAATGACAACACACCGGAGATCAAGATAACAGTACTTGATCCAGGCTACCCGACTGGCGGCTTGGGAGTCGCGTACAAGGTCGGTTCCGGCTTGGCTGAAAACTTCCTATGGGTCGGACTAGACAACGACGACAACATTTACAACATATTTCCAGCTGTTCCGTATGGCAGGCTCGAGAATAAGGCCACATGGGTTGTATCGACGGGAATCTTCGAGAACCTCATTGACAACGCAGGCAAGGGACTCAAGGACGGTACCTACTGGATCGTTGTGATGGCTAGCGACAACATGACACACCTGGGCAAGGACAACGTGGTCGCTGCCCGCAGCTTCACCATCGACACTACTATTGTACGAGGTGTTGATGTTTCAATCTCGCCCGAATATCAGGAGAACCTACCCGGCGAAACGGTCAACTACACCGTAACCATAACGAACACGGGCAACGTTGATGATAACTACAATCTAACGGCGAGTGATAACGAGAGCTGGAATTTGGGCATTGCTCCATCGATTACGGTCCCAGCGTTCGAGAACCGAACGACAATGCTCACCGTAACAATACCTGAGAACGCAAACGGCGGTACGGAGGACAACATAATCGTCAACGCAACCTCGCAGGTTGATAACACGGTCAGCGACAACGACAGCTGTATAGCGCATACGATGGCTAGGATGGTGCTCCCGCCCACCGACGACTCCTATGTAGACCAATGGCATTACCCAGACAGGAACTACGGGGGCAAAAAATCACTGCTCCTGAGGAGCCTGATGGCTGGCGGGGTGAGCAGGAACCAGAGGATATTCATGAAGTTCGACCTGAGCAGCATACCTTCAGACATGGTGGTCAAAAGGGCAAAGCTCTGGCTCTATTGCTATAGAGCAGGTGGAGGCGATATGGATGTGCAGGCTTGTGCGGTGGACAACGACAACTGGGGCGAAAATACCATAACTTGGGACAACCAGCCAGCATACGGCGCAACGGTCGGTTCGACGACCTTGTATCTGGGGCAGGAGGGCTGGTATTCCTTAGACATCACCTCCTTCGCCCGGGGCGAGCACGAGGGGAACAAGAAGGCGAGCCTCTGCCTGAAGGCGTTGCAAGAGGACTCGAAAGCGAGGTACATGTTCAGGTCGAAGGAGTATGGCGTAGCTGACCTGCGCCCCTATCTTGAGGTCTACTGGGCGCCGTCGTGGCCTCCCGAAGGAGCCCCCGCCACCATAAGTTTATCGGGGGTTCCAGCAATCGGATTCGCTGATGGGATACCAACTTACTCAGGAATTGAGAACATCTACATCATGCAGCATAAAACCAACAGCTACGATAACACCGAGAATCTGAGCGGTCACGAAAACCTTCAGGTTTATGAGGGGAACACCGCAGTCATCGAAGGTACCGGTCTACCCCCTGAGAACATCCCCCACGAAAACGCTTTCGATATTGTTGTGGCTGTAAAGGGACACACTGATAACATGGCTTATGTCGTCAAGGAGAACATGTACGTGAGGTTGGTCATCAGCGGAGCGATCAGCGACGACGAAAACACACTCGGCACAGAGAAGAGATACGTATTCGAAGACGGGACTCCTATCTTCATCCGCGTGAACCACGTATTCGACAACGACGGCAATGGTTATACGCTTAATGCTGGCGAAAACATCGATCTAACCGTGTACTACTACTGCTACAAGTAAGACCCTTAACTACTTGCTTCTCTATTTTTATTTAAAACTTAGGAGTCGAAGATATACTTCCCAGATTACATACCGACGAAACATTTATGGGATTTCTTACCTCCCCCTCTAGCCGCGATCCATAGAAGTTTCGAGGTTGAAATTTTACTGGTAAATTGGCGCTTAAATCCCCTCCCCCGCGCCACTCTCAACATCTAACAGAGCAATATTTGGGCAGTTTTTGGTCATGAAAATTTCATTTCGGTATATTTAAACGGTAGCTTAAACCTATCCCCCGCACCACTTCAGTGCCGTTAACTTATCCCTTTTTTTTATTTTTTGGCTCTCCAGAGGCGACTCTTGCAGCGCGGGCACACTCTGGAAGTTAGGTGAAACTCCTCACATAGCCCGACCCGTCCGCGCGCAAAGGTTATGTTTTTTTAACTTGATGAGACGAAGGAATCAGTGAGAGGCAAAAGGAGAGATGAGCAGATGGGCCAGGCGACTGTGGTATTGGAAAAGTTCCTATCAATGTCAAATGCGGGAATTGTTCCAGATTGCCCGCTTCTAAAGGAACTCGTGAGATGCATGCTGGCGGGAGACTGGGACAAAATAGAAGAAATCATCCCCTCTGATATGATTAAACTTATCCAAGCCACAGAAGGGATGGGTCTGCTTGGGGAAAGAGAGCCCCCCGCATTAGAAGAACTTCTGAAAGTGGCAAACATGGAAGCTAAGCTACGTGAAGTGATGTCTTGGGCACCAGGGGACAAAGAAGTTGAAAAAACCTTGCTTGATTTCCTTAAGTATAGAGTTGCGTACATTGCAGGAAGGTTCTATGACCTAGAAATCGGCAAACGAAAGTGGAAGAGATTTTTCAAAAAAGAGATGGAGAAAGGAACTCAATAAAGCATGAAAAAGGTTCTCCAGAAGAGAGGATAATGGAGACGTTTGAGGATGGGAACCAGAAAAGTTGTTGAGTCCAAAAGTATGCCCCTACTGCGGGGATGAGAATTCTGCCAGTGTGAGGTTCTGTCAAAAGTGCAACAACCCGTTGGACTCGGTAGGTGTGGAAGAGGCAAGGATGAAATCCCACTTCATCTTCGCCACTGACCTCTCGTTTCGGTTTGCTAAGCTAGGTGCACATGTACAGTAGACGATATTCTGAGTAAATTGAAAGTTGTCTTTCTAAATATCACCATTTTTTTAGTAACAGTAATCTTGAATCATAAAGGTTGTCCCCGGAATTCCAATATCCTGAAAGCATTCGCCCCCGCCTGTTGCACCATTGAATCTTCTGTTTAAATTTTTAGCGTTCCTTGCTTTTGATGGGAATTTAAATAATCCGAGCGCGAGAAGGTGGGTGGAGGTGGGGGCATCAACGCCGGGGAGTCCCGAGATCAGACAATGGACCTTGTTAAGATAGGGTTACTTCTTTTTTTATCTATACTTTTGGCCGCCATTTTATCAGAGCCAATTAGGATATTCTTTGCAGAAAAAGAATGGGGATTGCTTGCTATTGCATTAGTCGTTCTATTGTTTTATGCACTTCTCCCGGCGTTTCTTTATATCATATTTAAATCATCCAGAAAGAGAAGGCGTTACTTTTTGACCCGCCATAGGCGGCTAGGCGGGGGTAGCTTTACTCACATCTTTAGAAACTTCATTAACGCCATTATGGGGATCGCCACAGGGAGAGCCAACAGGGCGATATGGAAGATGTATATTACTAACACTAAGCCGCCTGTAATTCCTGCCTTACTAACTTCGTTGATGACGATTTCTCTAATACGTTCACTGACTATGGCCGAGCCTATTAGGATAATTGCCGTAAAATATGCTACTTTGAAATTGCCTTGTTGATTCGACTCTACCACTTTGACCACCTCCTTTCTTTAGAAGGGCTAAAGGCCTGTTGTCCCCTTGAAATCTCCACTTTAAATTTTTAGCCATTCCCGCTTTTTTTGGGTAATATGCCGTAAAGGAGTTCGGCGATTGTTCAAACGTTTAATATTTAAAAGAACTAAAATCCGCCCTATCTAATGAGTGGAGCGAATGAATAGCGATGAGAAATTTGGGGTTGTGGTAGGGCTTGTAGCGGGTGGCTTGGGTTTAATCGGGGCGGGGTGTGTCAGTCTTCTCCTAGAAAAAATAGGGTATTTTCGTTTGTTCGGTGCAAGCCATGAGATAGCCTCTTGGGCTTTAATAATTCTTGGCGTTGTATGTTTTGTTAGCGGGATAGTCTTACATTCTTGGCCACAATCCCGCTATGCCTAGCCTTTTTCAAAGGCCAAACTCTAGTTCTTTGATTCAAACTCAAAATAACACCCTCAGCTCAAAGGCAATGATAAAGGCAAAACCCACCAGCACGACAACGGCCAAAAATTTTAGGCGGAGCCAGATGAAAAGATAAGCCAAGGTAGCGGCAGCCAAGCCCTCTAAAATTCCGGCAGCAACGACAACATTGCCAACCACGCCGATCGATTGAGCATCACACACCAAGGCAGCCAGACAGAGCAAGGCGGCAAGCACGGCTAGGATGCTTACACGCAAAGACTTCAACTCGCGCTTGACCATCTTACTCACACATCCTCAACGATGCCAATGTCGGTAATTTATCGCAGGGAATGGAGGATATACGCTATGATCACGTCAAATGGTATGCTAGCGTAGGCTCCAAAAATGAGGTAGTAGGTTACCCTCATAGCTTCAGGCGCGTTTTCAGCTGCAAGTATAGTAAGCTCGTAAATTACAGGGATAAATGCTGCCCAGGCAATGATACCAATAACCACCCCGGCAAGTTTTTCGATAAAATTTTCTGGCATTATTTCTTAACTCTCCAAAGGCGGCCCTTGCAGCGAGGTTTCAGACAGTATGGCACGGGTACTCCGTTGACCATTAGAGTATATCTTGAGCAAATATCGCACCTCAATTGACGGCAGACTCGTTCGGGTAATTTTGCCAGATGATGCTCTACATTGCCTTGGTTCTCCATGTGGGTGATGGTTGCGGTGCCTCCGTGTATTATTATCATTGAGACGTCTTGATTGATTGGGTACCCGCGTCCCATATCAGTCTCGTCGAATCTGTAGGTGTTTACTGTCAAAGTGCCATCTCCTGTGGGAGTTATCTCTCCCGGAAGAATCTCTTGTACAATCAGTTTATCATGATATCCTGCGTCATTGGTAACTCTGGCGAAATCTACGGTCGCCACTGTCCCAGTCGCAACTATTGCCGCGAGCGATCCCACCATTTCACTCGGATATGGTCGAATTCGTGACATTATATCACTATTACTTACTAGTTGGTTTCTTAACATAAAGATTTTTTTGACTCTCCAATAGCGCGGAGGTTGAGGACACTTATCGAGTAAGGGTAAGCGGAACTCCACCCTATCGGGCTTTTTCATCTTTTTGACCTCCCCAATTGTGCTCATCACAATTTAATAGCCCGAGTGCGAGAGAGAGTGAAGGAGGTGACACAAAATGCCAGTTGAAAAATCACACATATACTTGCTGTTCTGGGCCATGCTTGGATTTATCATCGTCGCTATCGGGGTTTCGCTCATGGCGATGGTTGGTAGGATCCCGATTCCCGAAGGTTACGAGCGCGGTATGGCGGGCTTGGCATTGCTCATCGCGGGCGTGGGAATGCTAGCTGGGATAGCAATGGGCTGGAAGTCCCGCTCGGTAAAATGATTAGAGTTGGCACTCATTCAATCGCATCGGCTTTTATTCCTGCACCCAAAATCACCTGTGGCAATCCGTGGCGATCGGGCTTTTCTTAATTTTTATAGTCAAAAGTGCTAATTTACTCGGAGGCGGGAGGGAGGAGATGGAACGAGGATTTGCCCAAATCACGACTATCGTAGTGGTTCTAGTTATTGTTGCTGGAGGTATGGGGTCATTTTTTTATTTGGCTCGACACTATCTAGAGAGCTCTCGCGAGGTGACCGATGGAGAGGTAACTGATGGTGGAGAGGTAACTGATGGAGAAGTGACGACAACTGACGGAGAGATAACTGGCGCACAAATATCGTCCTCGGAAATTGATGAAGGGAAGTCTGTAACCGTATCTGCCACGGTCAACAATACTGGGAACACCAGCACCACTTTTACCATCAACCTGAGCTCCTCGAGCGATACCGCATCCGAACATGTGTTTCTCTCAAAGGGAAGCTCGAAAAACGTCTCACTTGACATAACTCCGCGACGGGGCGATTCTGAGATAACCCTCTCACTCTACGCCGATGGAGAGCTCTTGGATACTTGGGCAGGATCCATTACGGTCCTTTACATTGATGGGGAGATCATCACTACCAATGTGCCATTAACTTTTGAAGAAGGGCAAACGGCGGAGGTGCCCATCACCGTCAAAAACACCGGCAACAAAAGTGCTAACTTTCAAGTGACTTTGAGCTCCGCTAGCTTAGGCACGATTTCCATAGAGGAATACATAGCGGGAGAATCCTTAAAAACTGTAATATTCGAAATTGAATTGAGACGAAATGATTCAAATCTAAACTTTTCCTTAATCCACGAGGACCAATCCCTTGATGCAGAGGCGGTGTCCGTAACTGTTCTGTACATTGATGGAGAGATCACAAATATCAATATGCCATCAACTTTCGAGGAAGGGCAAACGGCGGAAGTGCTCATCACCGTCAAAAACACTGGCAATAAGGGCGCCACGTTCCAAATCCAGCTAAGTTCTAGCTCGGGTATAGTTTCTGATCAGATATATCTCTCGGGAGGCAATTCAAGAACTATGACACTTCAATGGATGCCTTTGCGTAGAGACAGTAGCATCAATCTTTCGTTCTATGTTGGTCAAACTCTCCTTGACAAGGAGATAAAATCCGTGACGGTTTTGTATGCGAATTTGAATTTGACACTAGGACCAGTAACGTACAATTGGGAGCGTGATGGGAATGATTTGCCAGTTTGCGTAGCATCGGGAAACTTCATTGTTACCAACAATGGAACTGGGCCAGCTAGAAATGTGAGCTTAATGTTGAATACCGAAGGGGCACAAATAAGTTTGGGTACAATATCTTACCTTGGTGCAGGTCAATCGCATCAAAGCAGCTGGTCCACATCTCTTAGAGAGGGATATTCATCTGTGGAGGGCGTATTATTGCTCGATGAATTTTATGCTGATGTACAGTTGAGAGCGGAATCGAGATTTTCTACATCAATTGTGGAGCGCTCATTCATAGATTGGCTGGACAGGTCACCTTACTACTCACCTGCGATGGCCACTTTGTATATCACGCCTAACGATCCATATGTTCAAACTATCCTTCAGGGAATACTCGAGAACAAAGCCTCGTACGACCCTGAACCAGATTGGAAGGAAATCAGAGATTGGGTGGCAAGCCACATAACATACGCGTACGATAGTGAAGTGCACGGCGGTGAATACGCCCAGCTACCCCGCGAAACTCTCATGCTTGGTCATGGGGACTGCGAAGACTTTGCAATCCTACTTGTTAGTTTATACAGAGCTCACGGGGTAGATTCGGGTGACGTTTATGTAGCTTTGGGTAGGCCATCAGGTGGAGGATGGGGAGGGCATGCGTATGTCTTCTACGATAGTCATCTCCCAGTAATCGGCTGGTGGGTTATGGAACCACAAGCTGGTGGTTGGTTAATTGGAACGATCTCTGATTTATTTACTAGGTTCGAATACGAGGATGAAGTATTTTTTAATGATATGAATTATACGTATACGCTCGAAAGCCCTATCAGTGTGGTAAATAGTTATTGGGCTGTTGATGGGCAACGAGTAACCTCATGCCAAGTCGCAGATTCAGTTCAAGCATACATAACTGTGAATGCAGAATGGGAGCTATTAAACGGAATCCTCACTATCGAGGTATGGAAAGACATTAACTGGTCGCCTGACGAGCTTTACGCTCATGGTTCCTTTTCTGTTAGTTTGTCTAAAGGGGAGAGTCAATCCATATCTCTTAGTTGGTCTCCAAATCAGGCAAGCGGCACTGGAGGCTATTTCGGTATCGGCGAGCTTGCTGGCTATCGTATGAAAGTTCTTTTTGACGATAGGGAAGTATGGGTCATGTCAACTTCATATCCGCCAAGTCTGAGGGTGTATTAAAAAACGGTAATGAGGCGCTCGGTCAGCCGTCGTGGAGTCTTGATTCGCGGGCCGCGCGTGGCCGGATGAGGGGTTCGCAAACTCCTCGGTCACTCCGGCCGCGCGCAAAGGGTTTTTTACGGCGGAATCGTATTTTGGAAAAATAAAAAATGTTGAGCGGCGCCCATTACTTCCCCCTCTTGGCAGCCGCTTCTTTCGCTTTTCGCATCATCTCTGCCACAACGTCGATCGATGTTAAGGGGTGGACCTCATAGTCAACGAATCCAGAAACAGGGTTCCCTTGTAAAAGCTGGTATAATTGGTCGGCCGATGGGACATCGGTTATGCCGCAACCGCCGCCTCCGCTACCAAAGGCCCACAAAGATTTTATTACGCCCTTCCTCTGCAAGTCCTTCAGGTATTCAAATGATGCAAGTAATGGGTCGAACATCTCAGGCCTAAGCGCTAG
>Ga0315308_1001604_pt1 | contig 12949 bp, 11 predicted proteins | sample TDP3_MG_FD_203078 | JGI IMG/M metagenome (GOLD analysis project Ga0315308, IMG submission 203078) | Freshwater sediment microbial communities from Lake Towuti, South Sulawesi, Indonesia - TDP3 | ecosystem: Environmental > Aquatic > Freshwater > Lake > Sediment | place: Indonesia: South Sulawesi... | reverse complement strand
GGACAGCTTGATCCAGATTAACCTGGACAAATGCCTCAGATGTGGCGCATGCGCAGCCGTTTGCGAGAAGAACGCCATAGACATCTCCGAGTTCAACGTCATCTACGACGCCTCAAGGTGCAACAAATGTTTCATCTGCGTCAAGACCTGCCCCTTGGGCGCCATAACCAAGAGGAGGGAGGAGGTTGGAGGAGGCTGATGTCGTAGTCGTAGGGGCGGGCCCGGCGGGCTCAACGGCGGCCCGGCTCGCAGCCGAGGCAGGCTGCAGCACGATCGTTCTTGAGAAAAGGGCCGAGATCGGGGAGCCGGTTCAATGCGCCGAAGGGGTGTCCTCTCGAGTCCTGGAGGAACTCGGCATCGGCGAGGGCAGATGGACGGCCAAGAGGGTTGAGAACGTCAAGCTGATTTCCCCGTCCGGCATCACGGTTGACCTCAAACAGAACGTCAAGGGCTTCGACTTCGGATACGTGCTGGAGAGGAAGATCTTCGACAAGCACTTGGGCCGCCTTGCCGCCGATGCGGGTGTCGAGCTGAAGCTCTGCTGCAAGGCCACGGGCTTGTCGAGGAATGACGGGAGGGCCATCGTCTCGTATGAGGAGTTCGGGGACCCGCGGGAGATTCGGACCAAGATCGTGATCGGGGCCGACGGCGTCATGTCCAAGGTCGGACGCTGGGCGGGCATCGACACGCACCTGGGGCTGAACGACATCGAATCGGGGATAGAATACGAGATGGTGGACATCGATGTAAACGATGACATAGAGATGTTCTTCGGACGCTGCTATGCCCCCGGCGGCTACGCCTGGGTCTTTCCCAAGGGCGATGGTCGCGCGAACGTCGGACTCGCTGTGATACCGAGGGTCGCGAGCAGGCCCGCGATCGAGTACCTTGATGCGTTCGTTGAACACCCAAGGCTTGCGCACAGGTTCAAGGACGGGGCCATTATCGAGGTCAAGGCAGGCGGGATCCCAGTGTCAGGGCCCCTGAAGTCCGCGGTTGCCGACAATGTCATGCTCGTGGGCGACGCGGCAAGGCAGGTCAACCCAATAACCGGCGGCGGCATAAGCTCGTCGGTAACCTGTGCCAAGATCGCGGGAAAGGTGGCGGGTGAGGCAGTGGCGGCCGGCGAATTCTCCCGCAGTTCGCTGGCGATCTATGACGACCGGTGGATCGAGGCGATCGGCAACTATCACTGGAAACTCCTCAAGGCGAAGGACGTATACCTGGAACTCAAGGATGAGGAACTGGATCGCATAGCGGAGGCCTTCCGGACCGCATCCGACGTGGAGTTCAACACCCTCGGGATACTCAGGGCGATATCGCGCACTTCGCCCAAGCTCCTTTGGAGGCTCCGCAAGGTACTTGTGTGATCGGCCATGGAGGACATAGAGCAGATACGAAGGCGGAAGATGCGCGAGATGGAGAGGATGCTCAAGGAGAGGAAGCTCCTGGACGAGAGGAAGCAGAGGGAACGCCAGGAGATCGACCGCATTCTCTCACAGGTTCTTGAGCCTGATGCCCTGCAGTATCTCGCAGAGGTCCGATCGTCAAGCCCGGACGTGGCCGCGAGGATAGAGGAGACCGTGATAGGATTTGTGGTCCAGAGAAGGATCAGGTACAAGATCGACAGGGTCATAGTCAAGGCGATCGAGCGCAAGATCAGAGGCCTTGAGCCCACCATCTCCTTCGTCAGAAAAGGCAAGCGCATGGAGATCTCGGAGAAGCTGAAGGAGGCGGACTAGCCCAACGCCCTTCATGCTCCGGGCGGGCCCAGAGCCGCTGGCGGCGCGTGTGCAGGAAACCCAAAACCATTTTCAGGCAGCGAAGCCCGACGGGTAACGTGAGCCAGGGCTCGGAGGTCGCCAAGCGCAACGCGGGTGTCGAAGCGGCCAGGCTGGCCAAGAACGGGATGACCCTTGGGCTCGGCACGGGCTCGACCGTCTCGTATGCGCTGAGGGAGCTGGCCGAGCGGATCAAGCACGATGGGCTGAAGGTCCAGGGCGTTGCCACCTCAGCCCGGACTGAGGGCCTTGCCAACGAGCTGGGCATTCCGCTGACGAGCCTTGAGAAGCACCCAAGACTGGATCTGGACATAGACGGAGCGGATGAGGTCGATCCCGACCTGAACTTAATCAAGGGCGGCGGAGGAGCCCATCTCCGGGAGAAGATCGTGGCCAGGGCGAGCGAGCTTGTCGCCATCGTGGTCGACGAGTCCAAGCTCTCCCGAAGGCTTGGGGAGAAAAGCGCCGTGCCAGTTGAGATCCTGCCCTTCGCCCTTCCGTTGGTTACCCGCGAGATGTCCAGCCTTGGGGGAAGACTCAGAATGGCCAAGGGCAGCAATGAGGCATTCAAGACGGACAACGGCAACCTGATTCTGGATTGCGACTTCGGGCCAATCCCCGAGCCGGATGCGCTTGAGGCAGACATCAGGTCAATACCGGGAGTCTTGGACAGCGGTATCTTCTATCATGTCGCCCACCTGGTCATAGTTGGAAGTAGGACTGGGACCAAGGTCATGCGCCGGGGATAGCCGCCCCGCCCAGGAGGGCGAGGAAGATGCTCCCTGCGGTTAGGTCGGCGAGCGTTCCTGGGTTCAGATCCCTGCCCCTCAATTCCTCGTCCAGTCCCTCCATCCCCTCAACCCATTTCGCCGAGAAAGGCCGCGACCTCATCACCCTTTCTGCCCGTGCCATGATGTCCTCTGCCACCTTCAGGCCGGCCTTCCGTAGAATGAGGGAATCGGGATGCCTTGCTAGCAGGGTGCAGTAGGTCGCAGCCGAGGCCTTGATCGGGTCTTCAAGCTTCCGAAGCCAGGCCAGGAACTCAAGGGCGTGGTTGTTGATTATGGGGAACCCCCCGATGAGCTCCGACGCCAGGAGGTCGTACCCGGCCGATGGTGCAAGGAGGCGCCCCAGGCCCACTTTGTTTTCCTTGATCTGCTCCTCGATGAGGGGGTCCTCAAGATCCAGGGCCTCGGCAGATCGCGCGAAGGCGGGGTGAGATAGGTTCCCCACCATGCAGACGCGGATGGACTTCACGAAGGCAAGGGAGTCCCTGAAATCGGAGGCGTGGACGATGTTGGCCGCCTCTTCGGTTATGCTCTGGCCGGTTGTGCCCACGCTGGCTCCAAGGCCAAGCGGTATCTCGACAAGCAGTGTCCCGAAGATTGTGTTGGATCGCCCCGACATTGCCTTCCGGCATGATTCGAGAAGCGCCTTGCCCCAAAGCCCACGGACTGCCCTTCTCCGAGAGGATGTGGTCCTTGCGCGCTCGTACGAACACGTCAGTGGCCCCTGGATCGATGCCGCAGCGAAGACGAAATCATCATAGGAGATCTCGGGGAAAGCTTTGTGCCTCGTGACGTTCCCCGGCTTCGGCTCGCCTGAAACCTCAAGGAGGATGGACAGCTGCTGCGCCGAGACTATCGACCGTATTCGCGGGAAAAGGTAACTCTTTGACAACGGGCTCACGTTGTCCTCGCCCCACTCCTCTTGAGGGCTGCCTCGATCAAGCCACAGAACAGCGGAGCCGGGGAAAGGGGCCTTGAGAGAAACTCCGGGTGGGCCTGGGTGCCGACGAAGTAGGGATGGCCCTCCAGTTCGAGGAACTCCATGAGCAGACCGTTTGGGGACTTGCCCACGAACCTGAGGCCCGCGGCGTCTATCATTTCCGAGTACCTTGGGCTGACCTCGTACCGATGCCGGTGGCGCTCGAAGGTCAACCCTTCCTTGTCCACCCTGCCAAGGGATTCATAGAGCCGGGCGGTCTTCGTCTTGGGGCTCAGCTTGGCCGGATAGGCTCCCAGCCTCATGGTTGCCCCATACCTGCTTTCCCGGATGATCTTCTCCTGCTCCGGCAGGATGTCGATCACCGGGTGAGGGGTGTCAGGGTTCATCTCGGTGCTGTGGGCAGCCGCCAGGCCCATCTGGTTCCGCGCATACTCCACCACCGCACACTGAAATCCGAAGCAGATGCCCAGGAACGGGATGCCCATCTTCCTGACATGCTCTATGGCCTTGATCTTGCCCTCAACCCCGGTCGTGCCGAAGCCCCCCGGCACTATGATGCCGTCCTCGGCATCAAGGCATCGCACCGAATCGGGGTCGGTTTCGAACTGCTTTGAGTCCATCCATGATATCTTGGCCCCGGCTTCATGCCAGGCCGCCGCGTGTTTTATCGCCTCGTTTATCGATACGTAGGAGTCAGGGAGCCTGTAGGACCCCGTGTCGACGTACTTGCCGACCAGGGCAATCCGAACCCACCTCTTCGGTTCCTTCATCCGCCGCACCATGGCGGCCCAGTCCTCCAGCCGCGGTTTCCTGTACTTCAATCCGAGCCTCTCGGTCAGCCTCTCCCCCAAGCCCTGCTCCTCGAAGAGAAGCGGCAACTCGTAGACGCACTCCACATCCGGATCCGAGATGATGTCCTGGGGATATACATCACAGAAGAGGGAGATCTTGCTTCTCCTCACCTCATCGACCATCCTGCTGGCCCTGCATACTATGAAGTCGGGCGGAATCCCCTGCTCCCGGAGCTTGTTCACGGAGTGCTGGGTCGGCTTGGTCTTCGGCTCTCCCAGGTGCTCGGGTATGGGAAGGTAGCTAACGTGCACATGTACGAGCGACCTCGGACCTTCCTCCATCCGCATCTGGCGAATGGCCTCGGTGAAGTGGAGGTTTTCGTAGTCCCCGACCACCCCGCCTATCTCGTAGATCAGAACGTCGACCTGCTCTCTGAGGGCGATGTCCCGGATCCTCCTCTTCACCTCGTCGGTCACGTGTGGGATGAACTGGACGGTCATGCCGAGGTACTTTCCCTGTCTCTCGTTCTGGATCACCTCGCCGTATATCTGGCCAGAGGTAACGTTGTGGCTCTTGGGCAGGTTGATATCCATGAACCTCTCGTAGTGGCCGAAGTCCTCGTCTATTTCGCCGCCGTCGTGGGTGACCCACACCTCGCCGTGTTCCGTCGGCCTGAGCGTCCCTGCATCGTAGTTGAAGTAGCCGTCGGCCTTCATGGCCGTGACGGTGTACCCGCGGGCCTGGAGCATCTTCCCTATCGAGGCGGCCGTGATGCCCTTGCCAAGTCCGCTCATGACTCCGCCTGTAATGACTACGTACCTAGTCAAGGGAGCCACCCCGCGAGCAGAAGGCGAGAGGGAAAAGGAAGGCGGGCCACAGACGGTTCGTGGTCGGCATACGGCGGGTTGTCCGCATGCACTATTATAGCTTTCGGGTGATCTCACGAGCCTCCGATGGCCTTCGAAGCTTGACGGCGCTGCCGACGTTCGACAATGAAGTTGTCATTCCCGCGAGTGGAGGAATTGTCCGGGGTCAATGAGATCGCTGCTCCTGATCCCCATGGACTCAAGTTGCTCGCCAAAGTCCGGTGGGTATCGGATCTCGCAAAGCCTATGGGCGTCGCTGCCCAAGCTGAACTTCACGCCGATCTTGCTGCACAATCGCACAAACTCCCGGAAGAATCGAGGGGCCTGGGTGAGGAGGCCCGGCTTAATCTCAAAGCTCAGCCCTTTTTCTCGCGACTCGGCCATCAGCCTCTCAAGGCTGTCCCAATCGTAACACTCCAGCACATCCAGCGGGTCCATGATCCTGCCGATCTTGGAGTGAAGGAAGGGATGCGCGACGATGTCCGCCATTCCCCAGCCCAGGACGCCACGGAGCATCTCTAGGTGGTGGGAAGCATAGGAGGCGGGATCACGCTGCACGGGATTCTCGACCGACTCCAGATGGTAGTGGTTGGCTGCAACCATGACGTAGTCCAACTCCCGGGCCACATCATCGGACACCGCGAGTCTTGAGGGCGAGATAACCGTTGCCTCACAGCCCACGAGGAACTGGACACCCCACGAGCCTTTGGACAGATCCTCGCGATTCCGCGCCGGCCGCTCGTTGTGGGAAACGATATCGATGTGGTCCGAAAGCCCCACGTACCGCAGCCCGGCCTGGCGGGCCTCGCTGTCGATGGACTCCAGGACCATCTCGGGCTTGGCGCAGGATGAACGCCAAGTGTGCACATGCATGTTGAACCTGGGCACCAGAAAGATCCCTCTTCAGAAGTTCTCCAGGGTCAGCTGCGCCTCCACCTTGGTCGTCCCAAGGCTTAGCCTTCTACCGATGGCCCTCCTCAGATCGTAGGCGTAGAGGTTGTCTCTGTGCGTGAAGAACAGGGCCTCACCGCGGGTGTCCTCGACCCTGCCCTTCACCCCGCCGCCCTCCAGGATGAGCGGGGTCCCCATGCTGTCAAGGCCGGGATTCTGATAGAGATGCCTCATGTCGCTCAGCTCCAGGCCGACGGGCAATGACATCGCTCGCAGGATTCGATTGGCCTGTCCCACATCCACTACCCTTCCGATCTCTCCAACCTTCTCCTCAAACCTGACCGCGAGCTTGAGTCCCTCGGATGCTGACAGAGTTCTCTCGGCCTTGCGGGCCTCCAGGCCATCGCCGAAGGCGGAGACAACGCAGGCGAATGGCGCCCCCTGCTCCCTGATCCTTCTCTCGTATCTTGACTCCTTCGTGACGCCGATCTTGGCCACTCTCCCGAACAACGCGAGGTATAGGACATGGGGCACCAGACAGTCCGCCCTTCCCTTCAGACACCGGGTGCCGTCGCACAGGGCACAGGGGTCCCTGGGGACCCGGGCCATGGGCTGTCCCGAGACCTTGAACGAGATCGTTTTCCCCTGCTCAAGGGGCAGGACCCAGGTGGCATCCTCGGACCAAAGACATAGGCCCTCAACCCCGTCTGGCATGTATGCGATGTCTCTCACGATCAAGGAGCCCATCCAAGCCTACCGAGGCCGACCCCAAGAAAAATGTAGGTCCTCAGACGCGCGCGTGCCGCAGGGCTACGGCGCGAAGCCGGGCCTTTTCCGTCGGGGTTGGCTTTTTCCGCGCTTCTATGACATGTTCGCACGCAAATCCACAATCCAAGACGTATCTTGAACGATTTGGGCATAAAACGTCGGCTGGTGCCTCTTCTCAACTATCGAAAACATTTATATGAGTTTTTCGAGCCCGGAATCAGCCGTCTCCTTTTCCCCGCCTCCCGAGGTAAGCACCCATGGGTTCGTTCTCCATCGCAATCCGAGACCTTAGGCGTCGGCTCCTCATAACCTCGGTAACCGTCCTCAGCATCACCCTTGCGATTTCGGCCTTCCTCTGCATCCTTCCGCTCGCGGAGAACTTCGAGATCGCCGTGGGGACGGCCATGAATCTGCAGATGTACGCTGCGGAGCGCCAGAGCGTCACCAAGGTCCTCTACTCCTTCCGCCAGCCTTTGACACCTATCTCCAGCGCAGATGCCATCAGAGCTCTGGAGGGCGTCGACATCGTGAACCCCCGGACGGAGTTCATCGCGGAGGACCCCAGGGGCTATGTCGATGTGAATGGAACACCCATCGCGGCGAAGCTCACCGCGCTTGAAAGGCGGATGCGGGGAAGGCCCTTGAGCATTTTTGGCATCGATCCCGAAGGCGAAGACGCATGGTGGAGGAAGGCGGTGACGGATGATGGAAGGGGATTCAGAGACTTCGTAACCAACGGCTCGTACATAAGCCAGCCCGGCGAGTGCATGATAGGCCTGGACATGGCGCAGTACTACCACGAGCAGTTCCAGAAGAACGGGATAGGCATCATAGGGGTGGGGGACACCATAACCCTTCATGCCGGCATGATAGCCAAACGTGGCACGACGGGCGGCGCGACGCACGGCACCGTCACGCTCAAAGTGGGGGGCCTGTTCAAGACGCTGGGCGACCCGGGGCTTGAGCGCCTCGACAGGGCCGAGAGGGCATGGTCGGGCAACACCATCATCATGCATCGCAAGGACGCGGAGCAACTGTTCGCAATGAAGGAGGATACCGTCTCGCGCTTGTACGTGCGCTACGAGGAGGGCGCCGAGGGCAGCGACATCATCAACAACGTGATCATCCCCCTGCGGAAGATGCCTGAGGTGGCTCCCTACTTCATCACCCCGACCGGCGCGGGCACGATGGGAAGCACGCGCCTTGCCCACACGACGACGATCATAATCTCGTTCATCGCCGTGGCCGTGGTCATCATGAACATGATGTTCACCCGCGTGTATGAGAGGGTCCGGGACATAGGGATCATGGGGAGCTTCGGTGCAACGATCTTCAGGATCATGAGCATCTTCATGATTCAAGCCGTGATCCTGGGCCTGATCGGTGGTGGACTGGGCGTCACGGTGGCACTCATCGCCAGCCAGCTCTACCCCAATCTGATCTCCCTCCGCTTCACCGTCTCGCTGATCGCCGCGCCCATCATGCTGGCGTTAGGCCTCGCCCTGGTTGCATCGATAGTCCCCGCTTTCAGGGCCGCGCTGTACGATCCACTCACGGCCATGAGATATGGCCTGGAGGCCGCGTCGGAGAGCATAGTCACCAAGTACATGAACCCGATCTACAAGCGGCTGGTCAAGATGAAGTTCCTTCGCAGAAGGATATACACCTCCCTGGCCGTGAGGAACCTGCTGCGAAGGTTCACGCGCTCCTTGCTCGCCACCATAGGCATAGCGATAGGGATAGGCCTGTTCGTCCAACTCATGATAACCTCCCAAGCCATCAAGAGCCAGATTGGCGGAGGGGAGCTCACCGTGGAGGCCTACCAGACCGGCCTTGCCCTGGTGGCAATTGCGATCGGTGCGCTGGGGACCTTCAACACGATGATAACCGCGGTCCTGGAGAGGACCGGCGAGATCGGGGCCATGGTTGCCATCGGAGGCGAGCCCAAGCACATCCGTAGGATGTTCAGGACGGAGGCAAGCATCATAGGGCTCATAGGAGGGATCATAGGGGCGATCATAGGGCTGTTCGCAGCGATGCTGCCGTTCCTGTTCACGTGGAACTTCCAGGGCCTCGACTGGCTCATGATCCTGTCCATGATGGGGCTTGGGATAGTGCTCGCCGTGGGGATAAGCTACATGTCCTCATGGTACCCGTCGCGAAGGGCGTCGGGAATGGCTCCCGCGGAGGCCTTCAGACTTGAGTACTGACCTTGGCAAACACCTCATACAGATCAGAGGCCCCTTCATGGTGGACACCCGCGATCTGACGAAGACGTTCAAGCTTGCGGAGGGCGAGGTCAAGATCCACGCGCTGAGGGGCGTGAACATCCGGATAGAAACGGGGGCCTTTGCGGTAATGATCGGGCCCTCGGGGTCGGGGAAGACAACGTTTCTCAACATGATCAGCGGCCTGGACTCGCCCACGAGCGGAGAGGTTTTCATCGGGGGGCTCAACATCACCAAGGGGGACAGGGACTTCCTCAATATACTCAGGCAGGAGACGATAGGGTTCATCCACCAGACCTGGAACCTGGTCCCGCTTCTCACGGCCCTCGAGAACACCGAGCTCCCCTTGGAGATGGCAGGGGTGGACAAGGAGGACAGGCGCAAACGGGCGATCGAGGTCTTAACCAGGGTTGGCCTTAAGGACCGGATGAACCACCGGCCCATCGAGCTGTCGGGCGGCGAGCAGCAGAGGGTGGGCATCGCAAGGGCACTGGTCTTCAACCCGCCGTTGATACTGGCCGACGAGCCCACCGCCAACCTGGACGCCAAGACCGGGCTTGAGATCATAGCCCTGATGAAGGAGCTGCAGGAGGAGCAGCACTCCACCCTCTTGGTGAGCACACACGACCCGAAGATAACGGCCGAGGCCGACCTGATCATCTACCTTAGGGACGGCGGGGTGGTGAACGAGGAGATCCAGATGCCCGACATCAAGCCCGCAAAGACCGTTCGCCTCAAGAGCGATCACTACCTAAGCGACGCCATGATCAAGGTGCTTAACAGGTTCGTGAGGAACGAGCTCATCGGCCAAAGGCTCGCCGCTGGGGACGCCGTCGAGGCCGTTGAGATGCCCTTCAAGGTCAAGGAGACGGATCCTGGCGGAAGGGTTAGGGTCATGAGGCCGACGGAGGTCTTCATAGAGGCCTAGGAGGTCATTGCTTGGCGACCATGAGGAGAACCGGCTACGCGGACGTTTTCCGCTACATGGGGAACATTCTGGCGCTGGTGGGCTTCGTGCTGAGCCTCACCATCGCCTGGAGGCTCTACACGCTTCTCGGCGTCTTCAACGACACCGTCGCTGCGGTTTTCATCATGAGCGCCGTCTCGGGAGGACTCTTCGCGCTGCTACACTTCATGGGCAAGGGGCTCGGCCTCAGACTGGCGAGCGGGAAGTGCGAGATATGCGGCGTCGAGTTCGGCCGGGAGACATGCCCCGAATGCGGAAGGAGGTTCGGGTACAAATGCGCCCATCCGAATGCCCCGCTTGCGGGATACTGCGAGGAGTGCCTGACCTGCCCGATATGCGGCATCGGGCTCGGCAATGCCCACTGCCTGGTCTGCGGCAAGTTCATCTGCGAGAACTGCTACGACGAGGCCAGCTACACCTGCATCGAATGCGCCTCTAAGGGCAAGACGAAGAAGATAAGGGTCAGGATGACGAGCACCACCTCTAGGAAGAGCACATCGGACCTTGAGGACGCGAAGGTCGTCGTCCTCGAGCCCCAGACCTTCCTCAGCTACAAGGCCTCGGAGCTCCTGCGCAAGTTCGCAAAGGAGGACATCGTAGGACAGTCCGTGCGCAACGGCGATGCCCTGGACGCGCTTGGGGTGAAGTTCAAGGTTGCCGCCACCGCCCCCAGCGGCCTTGTGAAGATCGTGCACTCAACTTCCCTCAACGTGGTGAACCCGCAGGAGAGAACCAGGGTTCTGGAGCAGAGGAAGAAGGGAGCCCTCAGGTGCAAGTTCTGTGACTCGGTAGCGATCACGACCCGCTGCAGGGTATGCAGGGAACCCATCTGCGACAGGCACCGCAACTTCTGCAACTCGTGCGGATTCTACGTCTGCGCGGACCACTTCCTCAAGGAGAAGAACATGTGCACCAAGTGCGCGGGCGTCGCGACACCCGCGCAGCAGCCCGCTGCGGCCGAGGCTACTTGAGAAGCTTTCGGTGCTTGGCGCAGCTTATGCAGGCGTAGTATTTGTAGGTCGGGAGCATTACCTGGTCGCGCCTTATGCCCAACGATCTCAAGTCGCCAAGCCGCATGCCCCTCTCGACGGCGGTGGCTTTGCCCCTGGGAACGGAGCGGCCGCAGTACACGCAGGAGACGCTTCGCTGGCGTCCCACGCTCTTCTTGTACTTTCCCCATTTCTTGTGCCGTGATTTCCTAGAAGTCATTCACCGTCACTGAATGAGCCGACTCCCGGCTGTTCGAATTTAAAGGTTATCTTGAGCTTGAGCCAGACCCCGGGGGGAGATCGTACCGCGGGCGGGGAATCGCCTCAGACTTCCGAGGGCAAACGGGCAGGATCACGTCCATGCAGCATTCCTGCCAAATCCATTTATCTGACGCGTGCTGGGAATCCGTGCCAATGCCAGCGGTGTACCTCGGCAGGATACAGATCTCCTGGTGCACGAAATGCAATCTGCCCATCCTGGAGAGGAGCCGCTGTCCTTTGTGCGGCTCGGACACCGAAGAGGTTCCGCTGACGCCGCCTGGCGATGCCTACCCTGCGATCGGAAGCTCGATCGACACGGTGCGGGCCACGGTCGACGCCGCATACGGACAGGGCATCGGGGCAAAGTTGCTGCCCGAGGACAAGCTGATCCTGTTAAACAGCATCCCGTTCGAGGACAGGGCGATAGAGGTCGTGGCGGACGGAAGGATACTGGGGCGCACGTTCTACGATCCCTCCACGCGCAGCTGGGCTTTCAAACCGACAGTCCAGGGCGCCTCGAGGCTCGCCCGGCTGTCAGAACACAAGAGGATCCAGGCTGACGGCGGAGCGGTGGAACCGATACTGAAGGGCGGAAGCCTCCTCGCGGCCGGCATCCTGAATGCCGACGAATCCATCCAGCCCGGCGATGAGGTCGCGGTGACGGACCCGGAGGGTAGAGTCTTCTCGGTCGGGAGCGCGAGGATGAGCGGCCGGGAGATGCTCGAGCACAAACGGGGCATGGCTGCAAAGATCCGCGAGGCGGGTCTCCCCCAAGAGCAGAGCATCCTGCGCGGCGGCCAGTCATGGGACGACGCGGTCCGGGCAAACGAAGAGGTCCTCAGGAAAAGGGAGGAGGAGGCAGTCAACTTCGTCAGGCAAGTGTCACAGTCGTATATGATCCCGAAGTCCGTCGCCTTTAGCGGGGGGAAGGACAGCCTTTGCACGCTGCTCGTGGTGGCCAAGGCGATCAAGGACTTCAAGGTCCTTTTCGTCGACACCGGCATAGAGTTCCCGGAGACATTACGGTACACCGATCTCGTCTTGGAGAAAATGGGCCTGAAGGAAAGGCTGGTGTCAAGATCCGTCGGGGAGAGATTCTGGCAGGCCATGAGGATCTTCGGGCCGCCGGCCAGGGACACACGCTGGTGCTGCAAGGTGTGCAAGCTTGGGCCGACGACCTCCCTCATACAGGAGGTGTTCGGAGGGGACTGCCTGACCTTCGTGGGACAGCGCAAGTACGAGTCCCAGCAGAGGTTCGGGCGCGGGCGGATCTCCCACAACCCGTGGGTTCCGGGCCAGGTTGCAGCGAGCCCCATCAGGTCCTGGACCGCGCTCCACGTATGGCTCTACGCAATGAGGGAGAAGGCCGAGATGAACCCCCTCTACTACAGGGGATATGCCAGGATCGGTTGCATGGTCTGTCCATCCGGTGAGATGGCGGAGTTCCATCTCCTTGAGCGGACCCACCCCGAGACTGCGAGAAGGTTTCTTTCGGATATCGAAGCACACGGCCGAAGGAGCTCCATGCCGGACGACTGGCTTCGACTCGGGTTGTGGCGGTGGAGGCAGCTACCGCCTTGGACGGGCGAGAAGATGAAGGAGCTGGATGATCCGTTCGCTCGCACGGAGCAGGTGGTCTTTCAGGAGTCGAGAACCGATTCGGGCACCACTCTCACCG
>Ga0315308_1001603_pt1 | contig 12951 bp, 18 predicted proteins | sample TDP3_MG_FD_203078 | JGI IMG/M metagenome (GOLD analysis project Ga0315308, IMG submission 203078) | Freshwater sediment microbial communities from Lake Towuti, South Sulawesi, Indonesia - TDP3 | ecosystem: Environmental > Aquatic > Freshwater > Lake > Sediment | place: Indonesia: South Sulawesi... | reverse complement strand
TGAGGTTATTGTTGAGATTCTTAGTGAGGCTTTGGGGGGTGTGAATAAGACTAGGATTATGTATCGTTGTAATTTGAATTTTGTGCGGTTTAATCGTTATTTGCGGGAGTTGTTGGATGTCGGTTTGATTGAATGTGTTGGTTCTAACCCTGAGAGCATAGTCTTATACAAAACTACGGATAAGGGGCGCGAGCTGCTCAAGGTTTTGCGTAAGGCCAGCGAGCTTATGTCTGTTTGAAAGTTTGCGGTTTTTGTGAGGTTTTGTAGCTCTCTGAAGACTAGACTCCCTTATATATAGGTTGAGCTTTGGGTTTCTGTTGTTTCTTTCTGACTTATGACGAGGGTTTTCTGTTATAGTTTTGTGTGTGGGATGGTTGTAGGGCCCGTGTATTTGGAGTTAAACATGTTTTGTTGTGGGGGGAGGCGAATGTTTTTTATTTTTTGTCAGTTTTATAGTATTTCTTGATTGAAAATGAAGGAGGTGAGAAGCGTCATGCATTTGAAAGTTGTTAAATCCCTGTTGCTTTTGGCTTTGTTTTGCTCAGCAGTCTTTGCCGTAACTATAATTTCTGCAAGCTTCTATGGAGCCCAAGTGACGACAGGTGATTGCACGAAATACATGTGTAGTGAGAACACTGCAACCTTTATGTATGGTGGTGACTTTGATGGCGAGTATACACTGTGTGGTGGCGACTCTGTGCCTGGCGGGCATCCGTAAGTAATTCTGGCTGTTTGAAGGGAAAGTTCTAAAAACGTTATGTTATATAAAATAGATGACGCCCGTTGATTACACGAGTGGAATTAGGCAAACAAGTTAAGCTACGCAGCATTGATGTAAAGGTCTTGGAAGGGCTGGCTCTATACGGCCCGAGAAAGTTGTCAAAGCTTGCGGCTGCGGTTAAGATGCCTGACGCGACGCTGCGCCGTAGAATTAACTATTTACGTTCTCATTTTTCTTTATTTCTTCTGGGGAGTTTGTATCATACTAATATCGGACTTAGGAAAGCCTTGGTTTTTGCTAAATCGAAACCTGGTCATGAAGAACTTCTTTTTCAGTGTTTAAAATCTAATGATTATTGGCTTTATGTGAGTCAATGTATTGGGGGTCCCACATGCTTAGCGATTTATGGGATTCCTGCGGGGAAAGAGAGGGAATTTGAAGAATTTTTGGGTGAGCTTGAAGATTTGGATCAGATGTGTAAGGTTGATTTTTTCTGGACTACATGTTTTCAAAATATTAATGTGACAAACACGTGGTTTGACAGCAAATCTGAAGAATGGGTCTTTGCATGGGATTCTTGGTTGAAAGAAGTGTCATCGACGAAGGGGGAACTGCCTCCAGCACTCAAAGACCCTGACGGTTATCCTCAAAGAGCGGATTGGATAGATATCATGATATTGAAAGAGTTGGAAAAGGATTCTGCAGTAAAGTTGAAAGAAATAGCGAAAAAGCTTGGGACGAGTTTGCAGAGGGTAAGGTACCATTTTAAATATCACGTTATGAAAGAAAAAATGTTTGAAGGTTATCAGATATTGGCAGATCATTTTAAGGGGTTATGTGCAGAGAAGTATTACTTCAGATTTGTTTTCAAGAATTACGAGAATCTTGTCAAATTTGCTTGTTCATTATTGGATAAGCCGTTTGTGAGGGTCATTGGTAAAGCGTATGGTCAGAATCAGTTGTTTGTTCAGGTGTATTTGCCGACGCAGCAGTTAAGGAATTTTCTTGGGGCGCTTTCGAAACTGGTTAGAGGTGGATTTTTGGATACTTATGGGTATGTTATTCAGGATTCGGCTAAGACGGAGAGGGAGACTATTCCTTACCAGTTTTTCAGGGATGATAACTGGGTGTATGAGCACGAGAGATACTTGGAAAAGCTGCGGTCTACTGTGAAGAATCTGTAGGACGCTTATAGTTTTACTTTTTATCATTTTTTTTCGATTTTTTGAGCGAAAATAAAATAAGTGTTTGGAACGAATGTATAATTAGGTTCTGCTCAGGGTTGGGTGTATATGTTGGAGAAAAAGAAGAAAGTTTCTGTTACTGGGTTTGAAGCGTTTCCTAGACATTGCCTTAATCGCAGGCGCAGTCGTAATGAGGTTGTTTTTGATATTCTTAGGGGTGGTTTGGGTGGGTCTAATAAGACGAGGCTTATGTATAGTTGTAATTTGAATTTTGTGCGGTTTAGTCCTTACTTGAGGGAGTTGTTGGAGGCTGAGTTGATTGAGTGTTTGAAGGGGAATCCGGAGGGCGTGGTCTTGTATAGGACTACTGATAAGGGGCGTGAGTTGCTTAGGGTTTTGCGTAAGGCTGGCGAGTTATTGTCTATTTGATTATTTGCAGGTTTTGTGGGGTAAGTAGTAAGTGTTTTGGTGAGATGGGTCTGTGTGAGGCTTGTCTAGCTCCCTTTTATAAATTGAACTTCTGGTAGGCTTCGAATGTTGTTGGTGGTTTTTTGTTTATTTGATTTTGTTTATGGCTATTTCGCTTATTTTTTTGTTTATGCGGATTTCTAGTTCTAGGTTGTTGTCTGTTAGGTTTGTTATATGTGTGCACTGGATTATGAGGGTTTTTTGTGGCGGGATTATTATTGTGCCGACTGCCGTGTTTTCTTGTTGATTTTGTGTTTCCTTTTGGTTTATGATCAGTGTTTTCCAGTTTTGGTTTAGTTTTATCTGGTTTGTTGCTGGGTTGTGTTGGATTAGGTCTGTTTCTGTTAGGAAGGTGATTATTTGCTGGATTTTGTGTTGTGGGATTTCCAGTGTTTTTGCTATTTGGTCTGTGTTGTGCCATACGTCGTCGCTTAGGAGAGCTAGCAGTTTTTCGAGTTTTGTGGGCAACGGCTAGTGTCCTCTGTTTGGGATGTGGGTCGAAGTTGTTATTTTGTTGTGATGTTGCTTATATAGTGTTGAGAACTTTTGGGCTAGACTATTGGTCTGGTTTTGTATATGTACTGTTTTTGTTATAGTTTTGTGTGTGCGTGCAACGGCGCTAGGCCCGTCTATTTGGTTTCAAATATGTTTTGTTGGGTGTGGGTGGGTGAGTGTTGGTGGGGAAAGGTTTATTTGTTTACACTGCGTATACGAAAGCATGAGTGCGGTTGTTCCTGTGAGGGTTCCAAGGGAGGTGGCTCGAAAGATTAAGGAGTTGGTTGACGCCGGTTTTTATCCAAATCGGAGCAGTCTTGTTCGAGAAGCCTTGAGGAGATTTATGGTTTCTGAAGGCGCGAGTATGGAGAAAACAACTCTCGGAAGATTCGCTGCGACACTAGTCTCGTTGATGATCTCTTGGGGGGAGAAGGCCGTCACTGACGTCATACTTTTCGGTTCGGTGGCTCGTGGGGAGGCGACTGTTGAGAGTGACATAGACCTTTTGGTCTTGGTTGAAGAGGCGGAGGGTTGGAGGGTTAGACAGCGCCTTTACGACTTGATCTATCCTGTGATTCCAGCTTTGGGGGTTGATGTTTCCTTGATTGTTATTGATAAAAGGGGGTTCGTGCGTATGGCGAGGGATGGGGACCCGTTTGCTCTGTCCATTTTAGGAGAGGGTGTGCAGTTGTGGGGGAGTTTTCTAGATGAGTATGGCGAAGGCGCATTTGGAAAAGGCTGTTGAGAGATTAAGGGTTGCTGAGAAGCTGTTTGGGGATGGCGATTATGAGGATGCTGTTTCGAGGGCTTACTATGCAATGTATCATGCGGCTAGGGCTGTGTTGTCCACTTTGGGTGTTTTTCCGAAGTCGCATGAAGGGGTGGTTTCAGAGTTTGGTAGAAAATTCGTGTTAACAGGAGTCTTCCCGAAGGAGTTGGGTAAGGACTTGGCTGATGCGAAGGCTGCGAGGGAAACGTATGAGTATAGTGTCGCGGTGAGTGTTGGAAAATTGGAGGCAGAGACGATATTGTTAAACGCTCAAAGGTTTGTGAATGCGATGAAGGGACATTTGGAAAAATGAAGGCGTGTGAAAGTAGGCTTGCTCTCGGTTTAGGTTTGGTTTTGGGTTTGTGCTGTTTTTGTTCGGATTTTGAATAAGTTTTAAAAGTTAATTTATAGCAAATTTCTAAGTGTGAGGGGGATTGCAGAGCAATATTTTGAGGGAAGTTGAGAAGAGGATAATCAGTGCTTTCTTGGATTTCATTGTTCTTTTTGCTTTGAATCATAATGGCGAGTGCATTAGTGGCTATGACATCATTAAATATGTGTATGAGCGGTTTCATTTTCTTCCGAGTTCTGGGACGATTTATTCGCATCTTTATGCGATGGAGAGGACTGGTTTGTTGCGGGGCGTTCAGGAAAATAGGCGGAGGGTTTATTACTTGACGCCGAAGGGCTTGGATGTTATCAGAGAGGTTGAGAGAACTAATGGTAATGTTCAGATGCTGGTGGCGCGGGTTTTTTCGAGTAATTGTGTCAGTGTTGTTCGGAGACCTTGACATGCTCCACTTTTTTAATCCATGGAATTTGTATTGGCATTTCGGATAGTGCAGTGAGTATTTCTTTTTCTAGCTCTTCGTTTGATTTTTCTTCGCTTTCTTTCACTAGAGAAATGATGATTGTTGCTTTTTTGTTCATTCCCTTTATGTATCCCCTTTGACAAACTCCTCTTGTTGTAATATTAAAACGTTAACTGTTTGGGTTTGTGTTGTTTTTGTTATAGTCTTTTGGTCTAGATTTTTGTTTCAGCGGGTTTTATATGTGTTCGGTTTCTGATATAGAGGGTGGTTAGGCAATTTAGCCGGCTATATGCCTTGACCGTTTAGGCCGGTCTAACTCGTGCCGAGCGTGGGGCACGTTAAAGGATACCCAAAATGGAGAAAAGGAGAGTGATGATGAAGATGAACACGAAGGTTATGGCAGCATTCGCGATACTGATGGTTGCTTTGAGTGTTGCTGGTTATGCTTATGCCCACTGGAGCGACCTCATCAAAATCAACGGCGAAGTCCAGATGGGTAGCTTGACCTTTGGATTTTCAACGATTGTAGGATGCGAGGACGGCAAAATGGTAGACGGCGTGATTGTTAAACCAGAACCTAAACCAGTAGGAGAAGTCACATGCGAGCTAGCTGAGCCCGAAACAGATGTCCACTCGGGGAAGACGGTTTACAAGAAGCTGTGGATAACGATTACTAATGGTTATCCAGAGTATGTTGCTCAGTACAGATGGGAAGGCGATGTGATAGTAGGCTTTATTGACACCAATGGTAACGGTGTACGCGACGCTGACGAACCGGCTGTAATCAACATCTGGTGGGACCCATGGTTCGGTGGTCAAATAGATCCATGCAGCTCCGAAACAGATACAATAATCATACACATCAAGGAACCCGCCGAAATGTGCCACACATACGCCTTTGAAATAACGATTCACGCCCAGCAGTGGAACTAGGCGAACTAACGCCGCATCATTGTTTGAAGGAGGATGAAAAAAATGCACGCGAATAAGAAGTTGATCGCGCTACCAATCATCATAGCGATAGTGCTTTCCATGGCTGGGTTTGCCTATGCCCACTGGAGCGACCTTATCAACATTAACGGCAGGATAGAGATGGGCAGCTGTACACTAGCGTTCGTAGAGTTAGAGCCATGCGTAGAATATTACTGGAAGGACGGCGTACGATACCTCGGCGAGCCAATGGGTAAAGATGTGGGAAAACCACATTGCGAACTCCTAGAACCAATAACAGACCCCCACACAGGAAAATCAGGCTTTGAGAAGGTGCACATCTTGATCGAAAACGCCTACCCATGCTACGAAGTCCACTGCACATTTGTCATACGCAACATCGGAAACGTACCCCTCGACCTAATCGCCTTTAATATATACGACCCAACTGGAGAGCTTACATGGGTGCCCAGGGGCGTTGGAGTGGGCGATTTCGTAGATGCAGGCGGCACGCCAATACTCAATATCGAGATCGTTAACACCGCGCTTCCTCGCCAGTTTGATCCTTGTTACCCGGAAAAGCTGGAGATCGATACACACGCAAAGCAAGACGCACTAGAATGCCACCACTACCAATACGTCGTTGAGTTAATCTACACTCAGTGGAACTAAGCTCCATACCGAATAAAACCCAAATTTCCCCCTTTTTAGAAAAATATTCCGTCCACGTTCAAAATCAAATAAAATAAAAGGATCAGAATGTCGCGAAATCCGAGCATAATCCTAATCCTCGTTTTAGCATTAGGTGTAGCCCTAAATATATTCCGACCTGGCGGACTACTCGCATACGCTTTTCCTTCAATTTGCTGGAGCATAATAGCCTCAGCCGCTGTCTGGGCTTACGGCTTCAGCAACATGCGCTCTCATTCTAACAAACGACTAGCACTCATGGCTACACTAATAGCTGTATTCCAAATATTCATCCTCATCGACGCTGGACTCCTCGTAGGCTTCGGCAAAAGCCCCTTATCATTCACACCAACAGGTTTAACAGTCAACCTAATCCTAGTTTCATCAACCCTCCTGGGAACCGAACTTTCCAGAGCATACCTAACGAAAAAATACGGCAAGAAAAGACCAGTCCTAACTCTCGGACTAGTAACCCTACTATACACCTTCATAACAACCTCCATAGCAGGATTCCTAAACCTCACCGACCCCCTAACAACAAGCCAATTCCTAGGCACAGGCTTCCTACCAATAGTAACAGAAAACCTCCTAGCCTCATACCTAGCCCTCCTAGCCGGACCACTAGCGTCCCTAGCCTACCGCGCTCCAATACAAGCCTTCAAGTGGTTCTGCCCAATTCTACCAAGCCTTCCATGGGGCTACGAATCCATAATAGGAGTAATGATCCCAACAATAGGATTCATAACCATAAGCATGGCAACAACCCAAAGAGACCTAAGAAAAGCAGGAATACTAATAGAAAAAAGACCATCGCCAAGGCTGAGAAAAAGCCAAAAATCTATCAAAGGATGGCTAGTCATATCCGTCTTCATGGTCCTAACAGTCTGGACGTCAACAGGACTGCTGGGCTTCTACCCAACGATAGTCGCAAGCGGAAGCATGAGACCAACAATGGACGTAGGCGACATAGCCATAGTCTTATCAGCAGACCCCTCAAAAATCCAAGTAGGAGACGTAATCCAATACTGGCACGAAGGAGAAATGACCCTCCACAGAGTCATCGCTATAATAAGTCAAGGAGGCGCAAGACTCTTCCAAACCAAGGGAGACGACAACCCAGCACCAGACCCTGAACTCGTGCTCCCAGCCCAAATAAGAGGAAAACTAATACTCACAATACCAAAACTAGGCTGGATACAAATCTACCTAAAAACAGCCATCGCCACCATTTGGACATTCCTCTCAACCAACACCACAACGGCATACGCACTCCTAACAGCCATCATATTAACAACATCAATTTACGCAATTCACGCGTACAAAAAACGGCCATACAGACACTGGCCGAGGAGAAGATGGTAAAAAATGAAAGAAAAAGCCCTAGCACTCCTAGCATGCGTCTTCATAGCACTAAGCGCATCCGGATTCATCTACGCCCAATGGAACGACCTCATAACAATCAGCAACACGATGGAATTCGGCCACCTCACTCTACGCTTCGTAGAACCCCTAAAATGCTGGGATAACGAAACCACAAAAGACGTAGGGAAGCTCAACTGCTACTACACAGACCCTGATACCCCAGAGGGATACAAAGCTCTAACAGTCGCCATGGACAACGCCTACCCACACTACGAGGCCCACTGCAACTTCACGCTCAAGAACGTTGGAGACATGACGGAACACATTACGGACGTTATAATAACACCTGGAACAGGCCTCGAAGTAGGCGAAACCTACTTGGACGCGAATGGTAAACCAATTGGCTGGCGACTTGATGACACCGTTGCCCATCAGCAGGTACTCTACATTTACCTTCACAACAACACGGGTATGTCCCTCGTATGCAACATGCTTTGGTCCGAAGATGACCTCACGACGCCTGAGATTGAGCCAGTCACCATGGAAGCTGAACTAATTGTTCAAATAACCGAGAACGCTCAAGAATGCAATATCTACAGCTTTACAGTTGAAATGAACTATGAGCAGGTGATACCATGAACACAAAGAAATTTTCCGCAATCCTAATGCTTCTGGCCATAACCCTATCAATAGCAGGCTTCACATACGCCCACTGGACAGACACCATAAGAATAAACGGCACAATAAAAATGGCCCACATCCTCATCGACATCAAATCCGAAAAAGTCCTCATGTCCAAATGCGTCAAAAGATACTACAACTCATGGGTATGCTATCAAGTATCCCCTGACCTCCACACCCTCGCAATCTACAGCAAAAACCTCGGACCATGCTGGTACATCTGGGTTGGGCTAGTAATGCAAAACCAAGGAACCCTATCAGGCAAGATAAAGGCACCAGCCTACAGCTTTGACCCACCAGACGGCTGGGGAGACTACTTCGAAACCAAAGAATACTTCTACGGCCCCTATCCTGAACCAACAGGTTTCGGAACCCTTGAAGTATGGGGCAGGGCGGAGATAGATAAACAACTCAAATATGATGGTACAGTAACCTTCACAACACCGTCCACACCAACGCCCTTCACCCTCAACCCCACCGAAAAAGCCGTCATGTGGATATGGATACACTGCAAAGCAACCATACCCAAAGCCGCAATGGGCCAGATCATCACACTATACGTAAACATAATCGACGACGTCGACATCTAAAAGACAAAACAAATAAACTACAACGGAACACAATAACTTAATATTCCATCCGTACCCATAAAAACCCACGTCTCTTTTTCCACAGAAATCGAACATAACTCTAGAACAATAAATAAGTAAAGCATTTTAGAAAGAAACATTATTTCAATAGCATACAACATAGGTCGCCGATCAAACATGAAAAAAACAGAGAAAACCAGAATCCTCCTCACAACTTTCATAATCCTAACTCTAGCGTCAATCATAACCGTCTATGCAGTACACCAAACCCCAACACAAGAAACCACAACAAACACCCTGTGCACATACAGAAGCACCGCAACATACGACTACATAGCAACACTAGAACCAAACACCATCTACAACAACAAAACAACCCTCGAACCAGACGAAGGAACCCTCTACACGAAAATAACAAAACAAATCAACATAACCCTAACATACACATTCTACGCATCACTCCCAACAGACGCAAGCATAACCTACAGCCTAACACAAACCCTCAAAACACCAGCATGGTCATACCAAATAAACGAAACAACACCAACAACAACAAACCAAAAACTAATACGCATAACCATACCACCAGTCAACAAAGCAGAACTAGAAACAATAAAAAGACAAATCGAAACAGACACAGGAACAAGCTCAACCACATACACCCTCGAAATAACCCCAACATTCACAATAGAAGCAAACACCACCGCAGGCCCAATCCAACAAACCTTCACACCAACCCTCACACTAAACTTCCAACGCACAAACCAAGGCGACATAATCACCATAGAAGAACTTCTTCAAACACAATCCGGCGCAATAACAGATAACCAAACAATCACTCGCCAAGACGTAATAAACCAACGCAACGCATCCTACATCCTAGTCGCAACATCCCTAACCGGACTAGGCTTCTCCACATACTTTTACATAAAAACCAAACCAAAAATAGAGGAAATACCGCTCGACAAACTCATAGCCCCATACAAAGACCTGATAATCGAAGCCCAAACAACACCAAAAACCCCACCAGAAGCCACAACAATAAACGTCGAAACCATACAAGAACTGGCAAGAACAGCAGAAATCCTAGCAAAGCCCATAATTCTGACAAGAGAACCAAAACCCACACTCACAATAATAGACCAAAACACCATATACCAACACAAACCCTAGTCCACCCACTCAAATATTTGGCTCCAAATAGACGGGCCTAGCGCCGTTGCACGCACACACCAGCAAAGTCTTTATCAAAAGCAGCAATATAAACGGTGGAGAACACGCTAAATGACAGGGCAAACCAACTGGCTGCAGATTCTCAGCGAGTGTAAAAACAACATACAAGAGAAGATCACCCCACTTCTAAAGACACTAAACAAGGCCCAACCAAACCTAGGCACAGGAGCCGGCGGCGACCCTATAAAGCAGATAGACCTAGCAGCAGAAAACGCCATAGTAAACACGCTAAAAAGGCACAAAATCTCTTTCACGCTCATAAGCGAAGAGTCAGGCGTGAAGGAATACGGTGAAGCCTCCTACGAACATTTTGTAACCGCCGACCCAATAGACGGCACAACAAACCTCATGAGAGGCATCCCCTTCTACGCAACATCCATCGCAGTATCCACAAAACCCACCCTAAGCACCATACACACAGCCCTAGTGGCAGACCTATATCATGGCATAACCTACACGGCACAAAAAGAAAAAGGAGCTCATCGTAACAACCAGAAAATAATCCCATCAAAAAACACGTCAATAGAAGAAGCTGTGATAGGCATAGACTTAAACACTTACAAAGTCAAAAAAATAATCCCCCGACTGACAAGCCTGATCCAAAAAACAAAACACATACGCCACTTTGGGGCGAATGCCCTAGAACTATGTTACGTGGCGGATGGAACGGCAGACGCCTTCATAGACATACGAGGAAAACTCCGCACAACAGACATGGCAGCTGCATGGCTGATAATACAAGAGGCAGGAGCAAAAATAACAACACCAGAGGGAAAACCACTAAGCACTAAGCTGGACCCAAAACAAACCGTAGCCTTCATAGCATCCGCAAACCAGAAAATCCACAAAACCATACTCAGCTTGGTAAAACCCAAAAAGGAAAAAAAATGATAACACCATTACCGCCGCATCCAGCAGCACTAATAAAAGCACAAAAAACACGAATAATGATAGTAGCTGACCTGCACATAGGATGGGAAATGGCTCTTTCAGAAAAGGGCATCCACATACCAACACAAACCCCAAAACTCCTGAAAAAACTAACAAGCCTCATATCCCTATACAAGCCAGAAAAACTGCTGATTTTGGGCGACATAAAACACACGGTTGCAACCGCGGAAATAGGCGAATGGCACGACGTACCAGACTTCTTCAACGAACTAAAAAAACAGACACAAGAAATATCCGTAATCCGCGGCAATCACGACGGAAACCTGGAACCACTACTTCCAGAAAACATCAAAATCTTGCCCGCAACCGGCATAACAATAGGCGAAGTTGGTTTTTTCCATGGCCACAGATGGCCGTCACCAACGCTCCTAAAATGTCGAACACTGGTAATGGGCCATGTCCATCCCGTTTTGGCCTTCCGCGACCCGGCAGGGTTTAGAATAACAAGACAAGTTTGGGTAAAAGCAGACTGCAATAGAACTCGATTAGCTGAAACTCTGTTGCAGAAGCACAAGATAAAAATCGAAAAGGCTCCTGAAGAAACGTTATGGAAACATTATAAAACTAAGTCGAAAACCTCGCAACTCTTCATCATGCCCTCTTTCAACGATTTCTTGGGAGGAAAACCCCTAAACGCGAGAAAACCCAGCGGAAAATCGAAAACCGAAAGGGTTGTCGGCCCGGTTCTCCGTTCAGAAGCCATCGCCATGGAAAACGCAGAAACATACCTTTTGGACGGAACCTTCCTCGGAACCCTGAACCAGCTCAAAATCTTAAGCCAGTAGCGTTTCAGCATAAGATTTATAGATAATAACCTTCTTCACACTAACATGGTGAAAGAATGCCATCAGAAGAAGATTACCCGGAATGGTTTAGAAAAAGACGCTACCCGTTCTTTAGAGGCTGGTTCTTTGAGGACATCGACAAAACGTTCCGCGAAATGGAAAAGATGATGGAAGAAGAACTCAAAACGTTCACTTCACGAGTCCCGAAGGACTATGTTAGGGAACGCAAGCTCCCAGACGGCTCAACGGTGCGGGAATTGGGCCCATTCGTGTATGGTTACAGCGTAAAAATAGGCCCTGATGGAAAACCTGAAGTCCGCGAATTTGGAAACGTCAAGCCGACTCGTTTAGGCCCGCAAGTTAAGGAAGAGCGTGAACCGCTCGTAGACGTAATCGAAACAAACGGTGAGGTTCACATTGTAGCGGAGCTGCCAGGCGTGGAGAAAAAGGACATAAAGCTGCACGGAACAGAAGACGCGCTAAGCATATCGGTTGACACTCCGCAACGCAAATACTTTAAAGAAATCACGTTACCAACAAGAGTAAAAGTGAAAGAGGCAAAAACGGAATATAAAAACGGCGTTTTAGAAATCACACTGCCAAAAGTCAAAGAGGAAAAGAAACCAAAAGGCGAACCAATAAGCATAGACTAGACGCATCCCACCTTTTTCCAGTCAACTCAACTCCAAAAGAGCTTGTGCACACATGGATGAGAACTCAGAAATTGATGTACTAGACACCATATGCCGAGGAGCAAAAACAGAGGGCAAATTAACCGGAAAGAACCTTACGAAGCTTTACGAAGTTTTTGGTCCACGGTTCACAAGGGCTTTCGAAGCCTTAAAAGAGAAGCGAGTGAAAAAGTACGTCTTCAAGACGAGCGGTAGAATCGTCTGGATAGTGGTTGGAAAGGAGCGGGACTATCTAATAATGCCAGAAGCCGAATTCTGCTCGTGCGACGACTTCTACTTTCGCGTTCTAGACAAGGAAGTGCACTTGTGCTATCATCTCATTGCACAAAAACTAGCCAAAATTTTAGAGTGGTATGAAACCGTAGATGAGCACGATGAGCTTTACGACTCCCTCATGGCTGAGTGGAAAAAGGCTACTGTTTAAATATTTAAACTTCAAAGATAAAGAGGAAAAGGAGAGAGCGTACATGGACATAGGAGCGTACTTTGAAACACTCAAATACATCCTCATGACCGCGACGTTCGTCGCGTTGGTTCTAATATTTCTTTATGCGTTTTACGGTAAAGAGGAAGAGACAGGCTAAAAGA
>Ga0315308_1001602_pt1 | contig 12959 bp, 13 predicted proteins | sample TDP3_MG_FD_203078 | JGI IMG/M metagenome (GOLD analysis project Ga0315308, IMG submission 203078) | Freshwater sediment microbial communities from Lake Towuti, South Sulawesi, Indonesia - TDP3 | ecosystem: Environmental > Aquatic > Freshwater > Lake > Sediment | place: Indonesia: South Sulawesi... | reverse complement strand
ACACCTCTGCCCACACCTCGGTAAAAAAAACCTTCTCTCATGGCTTTTTCTGCATCAATCACGTGTCCCATGTCAACGATGGCTGCAGCTTTAGTCATCAACAACTTCAGTTTTTTAAGGCCTAGGTGCCTGAAGCGATTGTGACCAACCACAATAACAATGCAGTCTGTTCCTTCAACCGTCTTCGCTAAAGTTCTCTCAGCAGGATATCCCAGCTCCTTTAGCTCCTTGTAAGAATAGAGCGGGTCAAATACACGAACAATCGCGCCCTTGGCGGTAAACATCTTGACTAATCGAGTGACGGCGCTTCCACGAGGCTCCTTAACGTTGGCTTGATAAGAAACACCCAGCAAGGCTACTTTGGCTCTCCTAAACGGCTTCTGGTGCTTGCTCAGAGCCTCTCGCACCAGCTGAACCGTGTGGTCCAGCATTTCATCGTTTATCTTTCTAGCCAAAGCCAACAGGCTCAATTTGGCGCAAACATTCTCAGCCTCTTCCAAAAGTATGTAGGGTTCCTTCGGAACGTGACCCGCAACGATTCCTGGATCAAGCAGGTGACTAGAGGGGTTAGTGTTAGCCGCACCTTGCACTTCCAAATAATCTACTCTCATTTTCTCACAAAGAATAGCCAAGTCATTCGCCAAAGCCAGAGAAACATTGCAATACGCATTCTCAAAAAGTCTAACCGCCTCTGCAGTTCTCAAATCACGCACCTTGACTATACCGCCCTTACCCACAATGGTCAAAACGAAGCTGGCCACCTTGAAACTCTGCTCATTGATGGCACCTAAAACCCGTGGATAAGATGCAAGGTCTCGAAGGATTTGCCCAGGCTCAGCTCTAGTTGGACTGTTCACTAACCCAAATTCTATTCCAGCCTTTAAGCCTGAGGCGTTTTCCAAGGTTTCTTTAACCAAAGCTTCGGTTATACCAGGACCAACGGTGCTCGCAAAAATAACAACTGAACCCCGACGAAGCCCCATGCCCACGTTCCTGCAAGCTTTCTCTACTGGAGAATAATCGGGTTTGTTTTTTTCATCAATAACTGTTGGAATTGTGATCACAATGATGTCGCTTTCCGATGTAGCCTTCTTGATGTCTGTTGTCGCTATAAAACGCCCACTCTTAACATGCTTCTTCAAGAGTGTACCCAGTCCAGTTTCAACAAAGGGCGCTTTTCCCCTTTTCAAGAGACTAACCACATGTGGGTCAGCGTCAACGACAATCACTCGAAACCCAGCCTCGGTGAAGACGCACGCCGTTGATAGCCCTATTCGACTGCACCCCACAACGCACACCATGTACTTTCCACGTTTTTCTGACGAGTCTAGGTCGATGGCTTCGAGCCGCATAGCGGGAGATTGGAGAGCAGGACTAGCCAATGATGTCACCGTTGCCTTGATGTTTTCTCTATATATGCAGGCGGTGCTTGTATAACGGTTTCTAAAACCACTAAGAGAATGCTAGGATGGCTTTTCAACTGATCAACAGTTTGGAGAACAGCATGCGCTGATTACATTAGGCATCTCGGTGAAAGAACGCTTTCAGTTACCTCTTTCTGAGGACAAACGGTGACTCCTTTTGTTAACATGATGTTGTCGTGAATCATTGCGTGGTCGCCTACTATGCAGTTGTCTTCGATTTTCACCCACCGCCCTATAATTGCGTATTCGCCGATGATTACGCCTTTCAAGGAAGAAAAGTCGGAGATGACTGTGCCTGAGAAGATTATTGAGTTTTCTATGCAGACGCCTCTTCCAATGCTTACATTGTCTCCGATGGCTACGTGTGGGCCAATCCTTGACTCGGTTCCGATGTTTGTATTTTCGCCAACAACGATGGGGTTTTTGATTTCCACCTCTCCCTCTAATTGAACGGAGTCTGCTACACGACCGTTTTTAAGTTCAGTATCCAATAGAAGCCTGTTACCTTTCAAATAGTCTGAGGGTTCACCCATGTCAATCCACAAGCCATCAAACTCGTATCCAAAAAGCTTGTTGTCTCTCGCCAAGACAGGAAAAACCTCGCGCTCGATGGAAACAGGTCTTTCAGCAGGAATATAATTAAAAATTTCGGGGCTTAAAACGTAAACGCCAGCGTTTATGAGGTTGCTCGGTGCCTTTCCTAGTTCAGGCTTCTCAACAAAACGTTTTATGCGGTTTTTCTCAGTCATTTCGACAACACCGTAGCGGCTGGGGTCGTCTACTCTGTGAAGGGCCATCGTGGCAGTGGCAGCGTTTCTCAAGTGTTCGCTGGTGAGTTTAGCATAATCGATGTTAGAGAGTATGTCTCCGTTGAGCAGAAGGAAGGGTTCATCATGCCCAATGATTTTTTCAGCGTTTTTGACGCAGCCGCCTGTTCCAAGCGGTCTCGCCTCTCGAGAATAATGAAGTTTCATTCCGTAAATGGATTTGCTGTATCGTTTGACGAAGGCTTCGTATAGGTAGTTTACCGCGAACACAACGTCGTCTGCGCCGCCTTTGGCTAGGCGTTCCAGAGTCCAGTCGAGGAGAGGTTTGCCTCCTATGGGAAAGAGATGTTTAGGTCGAGTACAGCTTAATGGACGCAGTCGGGTTCCAAAGCCTCCTGCAATGATAACCGCCTTCACGAATTACTCACCAATGTTGGATGGGTGTATTTTTTGGTGGCATCTATTAAAAACTTTATGAAAAATCCAGAGATTTTGCTTAAAGGGTTAAATGGCAAAAAGGATGTTATCAATGTTAAATCATTGTTTGGGAGGAATGATATGTCAAATCTTCATGAATTCAGCTGGGTTAGAGCCAAGGAATACTTCCAGGCAAGTGACATTGTACTTCTGCCTGTTGGCTCAACTGAGCAGCATGGGCCTCAGAATCCTCTTGGAACAGACTTTCTGATAGCACGCAGTTTGGCTGAAGAAGCGGCTAAGAGAGCAAGAGTAGTCTGCTTGCCAGTTGTCCCGTTTGGTGTGAGTTCGCATCACAGGCAGTTTTGGGGAACGATTTACGTTGCACCCGAAGTGTTGAAGGCTTATGTCCACGATGTTTGCCTCTCGCTTCATTATTATGGGGTTCGAAAGATTGTGGTTGTCAATGGGCATGGTGGCAATACGAAGACGCTTTTGGAGTTGGCGCGTGAACTCAGAGAGCAAGGAGTGTTCTTATCCGTTTTCATCTGGTGGGAAGCCTCTAGAAAGCGTTTGCCAGATATCTTCAACGAGACGGAACTCGGACACGCGGCTGCAGAAGAAACCTCATTGAACCTAGCTCTGCATCCTAATTTGGTAGACATGAAAAAGGCGGTGGATGAGGAGCCTCGTCAGCTTTTTCCTGAAGCCTCTGTTGGCGTAAGTTATGGACTCGACATGACTGATCGTATCGTTCTGGGCGTGCTTGGAGTTTCCACAACAGCCTCGGCGGAGAAGGGAAAGAGGGTTTTTGAGGTGGTGGTCGAGGAGTTGGTGAAGCACACTGATGCCTTGAAGAGGACGAAGATTGATGACTTGTTGCCGAAGCCGCCTGTATAAAAAAGCGCCTTTGCAGTTTTTTGTTATTCATGTCTCCATCTTGATCAGGCTGAAGAGAACAATGAACCTTGCGCGAACAGTCTCCTCTCTAGGTTTCTGCATTCTAAGAACATTTGGCTCCAAATATGGAAAGTAGTTTTCTTGAGTTGTCCAGCATAGCGTGGTTGTTGTTGAAGAATACGTAGGCTTTGTCTGGTCTGGCTGCTTTGATTCTGGTTGTCACTTCTCTTAGCTCTTCATCCGTGTAATAGTGTGTGTACCATCCTGTTCTTCCATGCATCCTCTCGTAGACGATTCCGTTGGTGTTGACAATGTCTAGCGGGAAGCTTGGGCAATCTATACTTACCCACGTTATTCCAAGCCGAGAAGCCCACTTCACCCATTTCTTGTCGAACCATGCAATGTTGCGGGCCTCCAACGCAAACTTTTGACGTAGCTCCGTTTTCTTGATAAATTCTTCTAGTCTGGGCGCGAAACTAGCTGTTGCAAAGGGTGGTAGTTGAAAAAGGTAGAAATCTATGTTTGGTTCCAATGGCCCGAAGAGTTCCTCAAACCTCTTCCACGAATCTAAGGCTCTTTCACTAAACCTAAAAGTGTGGGTAATCAAGCGGTTAACCTTGACAGCCCATCTCAGCTCTTTTCCTTTAATCGCCCAAGACTTAACGTTGTTTGGATACGGAAAGGATAAAAACTCGCGTTCAATTCCACAGCATTTAACCCGGAATTAGCCACATACCAGTCTACGCTTTGCTTTTCATTCCAGCCATACATCCAACCCGAAGTGCCAATAAAAAACTCCATAACAACCACACAAATAATCATAATCAAAACACAAAAATAAATTCACTCTGAACTTGGTTATTCTTATTCCAATTGTTGCTTGGGGCTTGTGGACAAGACTTAAGTGGTCAACAGCACATTGAGAAAAAGAAACAAATTTCTTAGGAATATAAACTAACTTATCGAGGTTCACTTTATGAAGAGGCTGCGTGTGGCTTCAAAACCGAATCTGTCCTTTATTATGTTGGCTTTTTTCCTCGCTTCCTTCGCTGTCGCTAGAGTTTTCACATCTTTCTTCCCATCTATCAAGCTAGAGGTTCAGGGTTACCATATTCACCACTTCTGGTATGGCTTAGCTTTGTTGGCGATAGGCGGTTGGTTGGGTATCAACTACAGCGACGACCACACTGAGAGGATTGCTGCAATAATCTTTGGAATAGGAGGAGGATTAGTTGGCGACGAAATTGGTCTCCTGATAACCCTTGGCGACTACCACAATGAACTCACGTACACGTTTGTGATATCATTGTTAGCCTTTGCCTTTATGGCAACACTCTTTAAGAGGCATGGTCACGCGATAATTACTGAGCTCTTCGGGTTCTTCCGCTTGAACGTTGACCTTTATGTGGGTTTATTCTTAGCCTTTGTTTCATCGGCGTTTCTCCTACAGAGTGAAAATGTGCTAGTCATCGTCTTGTCGGGCATAATATTCATAGTTGCTTTAACTCTGATTCTTCGACGAACAATACGCTATCTCAGAACATTATTCACTTAAAATGCGCGCGCATGATTGAAATTTAAAGGATCTTCCGATAGTATAAGCCAAAAGATACGCGCCCGCTAGAGTTCAACAGACTGGCCTTTTCGTTGCTTCTCTCTACATTGGTCAAGTATATCTACTGCACGGCGTAAATGCGGAATCGTGAGAGCCGCCGACCACCAGCGCAACGTTCAGAGCCTCGAAAAGCTCATCATCTGAGACACCCTCTTGAACACAACGGATAACGTGGTAAGTTACGCAGTCATTACAACGCAATACTGTGGAAGCGACTAGACCAAGCAGCTCCTTCATCTTGACGTCCAAGATGCCTTTCTCGTACGTGCGTGTGTCCAATGCGAAAAACCGTTTGATACCAAGATTCGTAGTAGAGAGTATGCGTGCATTCATGCGCTCACGATAACGCCTGAATTCTTCAATGCCATTCAACATTATCCCACAACCTGCTTGTCTATCGAAACCATATAAAATATTTTGCGCGCGCTTCACGTGGTAAGTTTACATCCCTCAAGCCTCTTGGTTCTCTCGCCTCTCTGTTGAAGAAGTACTTCTTCTTAGGCGCAAAAAAATTACTTCTATCAACTCTTAGGGACGTGCCTCAAGGCGAGATAGTCTACGATAAATGCACGCGTTACAGAATCATTCCCATTCTATTGTTGCTGGCGGCTTATGTGTGATGTCGTAAACAACTCTCACAACATGTGGTATTTCGTTGGTTATTCTTGTAGAAATGCTTTCTAAGACATGATATGCGATTTTTGCGAAGCTGGCGGTCATGGCTTCTCGGCTTTCCACGGCTCTGACCGCAACCGTGTAACCATAAGCCCTCGCATCGCCTTTTACTCCAGTCGACCTCGTATCGGTCAAAACGGCAAAGTATTGCCACAAACCATCCTTTAGGCCAGCCCTCTCGATCTCTTCCGTAACTATCTTGTCAGCTTTCCGCAAAACCTCAACCCTCTCTTTTGTTACTTCCCCCGTCACTCGCACGGCTAAACCTGGGCCTGGAAACGGCTGTCGCCAAACAACCTCCTTCGGCAGCCCCAGCTTTTCAGCGACTTTTCTCACCTCGTCTTTGTAGAGGTCGCGAAGGGGCTCAACAACTCCCTTGAACTCCACTTTACTAGGTAAGCCAGCCACGTTGTGGTGCGTTTTGATCTTATCTGAAAACTTTCGGTAACCCGACTCAATGCGGTCTGGATAAATCGTGCCTTGAATCAGATATTCGGCGCCAACTCTCTGGGCTTGCGCTTCAAACACGCGCACGAATTCTCTGCCAATAATCTTTCTCTTCTCCTCGGGGTCAGAAACCCCTTTTAACCTTTGTAGAAACTGCTCTTGTGCATTAACAGAAACAAAATTGATATCTAACTTGCCGAAGGTGCGTTCAACAAACTCGGGCTCACCCTCACGCATGAAGCTGTGGTCCACAAAGACAGCTGTTAAATTTTTTCCTAGGGCTTTAGCCGCTAATGCCGTGACCGTGCTGGAGTCGATGCCGCCGCTGAGAGCAACTATGGCTTTGCGCTGGTTAATAGCTCGCCTTATCTCGTCAACAGTGGTTTTTATAAAGTCTTCCATCCGCCAGTTAGGCTCACACTTGCAAACTTGAAAGAGAAAGTTGTGCAACATCTGAAACCCATGTTCCGTGTGAACCACTTCGGGATGCCACTGCATCCCATAAATCAGCTTCTTCTTGCTTCGAAACGCCGCAACTGGCGTATTCTCTGAATGTGCCAAAACCTCGTAGTCGTTTGGCAGAGCAAAGACTGTGTCCCCGTGGCTCATCCAAACCCTTTCTTTTGCTCCTATTCCATTCAGCACACCCACTGGGCGGTCAACAAACACTGTGGCTATCCCGTACTCCCTACGAGTTGCGGGTTCAACTTCTCCGCCAACCATCTCCGCAATGAGCTGATGCCCATAACACAAGCCCAAAGTTGGTAGATTCAACTCTAAAAGCGCGGGACTACATCGCGGAGCGTCTTTTTCGTAAACGCTGGCTGGTCCCCCTGACAGAATCAAGCCTTTTATGTTAAACTTCTTCTTCAGCGCTTCGATTTCTTTTGGTGTGATGTCGTGTGGAACGATTTCTGAGTACACGCTGTGCTCGCGGACTCTCCGCCGTATCAGGTGGCAGTATTGTCCGCCGAAGTCAAGCACGAGTATAGTATCGTACTTCATTTCAACGAGTCCTTCACTACAGATGGTTTAATCGACTATCCAAAAAGGCATAATATACTTTGTGTTTATGCGAGAAGGTATTTCTGCAATTCCCATCTTGTTATCTTGCCTGTATTCGCAACGGCTCGTCCCGAGGATTCGTATTCTCGCCACTCTTCCATCTTCAGTTTTAGGTATTTTTCTGCGTTCTCTCTGCCTAACGCTCGGACACAGATGTCATCGCTGTCCCACTCCTCCAACGCCTCTTTGAGCGATGCTGGCAATGTCTTGATGCCTAGTTCTTTTCGCCGTGATTCGGAAAGGCGGTAAACGTTTTCGTCAACAGGGTCTCCTGGTTCAATCTTCTTCCTTATTCCTTCTAAGCCTGCTTCAAACAGGACGGTGTACGCCAGATATGGGTTGCATAAAGGGTCTGGACTCCTATACTCAATTCTCGCCTCGTTTTCTCTTCCAGGAAAATATTCTGGCACTCTCACCAATGCCGAACGGTTTCTCCTGCTCCAAGCCAAGTAGACCGGAGCCTCGTAGCCAGGAACCAATCGTTTGTAGCTGTTAACCGATGGAGACACCACGGCTGACAACACCCTTGCGTGCTCCAGCAAGCCGCCAATGAAATACCGACATGTTTGGGATAGGCAGGCGTATCCCTCTGGGTCAAAGAACAAGTTCTTTTCATCTCTTTTTGAGAACAAACCTAAGTGCACATGCATGCCGTTGCCTGCTTTACCGAGCCATGGTTTAGGCATGAATGTGGCTGTCCAATTGTGTTTTTTGTCGGCAACCGCTTTGGCTGCAAGTTTGTAGCGGATTATGTGGTTTGAGGTTGTTACTGGATTTGAATATCGAAATGTTATTTCGTTCTGCGCTGAACCCACCTCATGGTGCTGCCTTTCAACAACAATGCCCATAGACGACAAGGTGTCACACAAGTCCATGCGATAAGTCTCAGTTGCGTCTCTGTCGGGTGATATATCAAAATATCTGGGGTTTTCTTTAACTCGATGCTCCACGGGACGCAATCCATTGCCTATGTCTTTCTCTACCAGATAAAATTCGAGTTCTGCAGCTGCGGTTGGTTCATAGCCATTATCTCTTATTTGCTCTACTTTTTTCTCGCAGATATATCTCGGGTCGCCTTCGAAATGCTTGCCATCTGGTTGGTGAATGTTGCAGATGAAGTTCACAACCGCCTTATCGTAAAAGTACCATGGCAGGACGGCAAAGGTTGTTACGTCGGGTTTCATGACCATGTCACTTTCATGAATGCTCACATAGCCCGGAATCGAGGATCCATCGAAGCCCACGCCATTCCTCAAAACAGACTCGGCCTCCTGCGCTGGAACCGTCCGACCCTTGAGAGCGCCGAGCAAATCTACAAAGTGTAGCATGATGTGGTCGGCGTGTTTAATAAGTGACAAACATAATGCCATGTTTTCTCTTGCACGGAAATCTTCACCGTTCATTAGAGTCTCCCTCATATTTGCAAAGTTTAACAGAAAGATTTATCTTCTGTTAAAATATAAATCTTTTCAACAAAAATCAGAACAAATGTTGAGCAATTGACGTATTTGATGAATGAATGTGTAGTGGAGGTGAGATAAGCATGAACCTTGATGATATAGATGTCAAGATCCTAAAGACACTGATCTCCAATGCAAGGCTTTCTTCAAGACAGATATCAAAGACTTCCGGTGTTTCTATTGGCACAGTGCTGTCGAGGATAAAGAGGATGGAGAAAGAGGGGGTGATAAGAGGCTATTCCGTCGTAGTCGACCACGAGAAACTCGGTTACCAACTGACAGCACTCACGGAAATAACCGTTTCCAAAGGCCGCCTCTTAGAGGTCGAGAACGAAATCGCAAGAATGCCCAATGTCTGTGCCGTCTACGACGTAACAGGTCTGACAGACGCCTTCGTCATAGCCAAGTTCAAGAGCAGAGAGGAACTGAGCGCCTTTGCCAAACGCTTGTTGGCACTACCATTCGTAGAGAGAACCAACACACACGTTGTCTTAACAACCATCAAAGAAGACTTACGCTTAATTTAGACAAAGATACAAGCAACATTTAATTGAAACCACTCGAAAAATCACATTGGCACAAGCGGGGGTTGCCAAGCATGGCCAAAGGCGTAGCCCTGAGGCGGCTATCCCGCAGGGGTTCGTGGGTTCAAATCCCACCCCCCGCACCATGTCTGCACACGTGAACTTCTTAGATGTGTTTTCCTTTTCCATGCTTTTCACCTCCATTATCCCTCTTCATCCATTTGAGTAGCACAGTTTTCACATAGACCAGCATTCAAGTCTAGCTCAGACTTGGGTACTTTCCTATGGCAATAGTTACAGTAACCGTAATCCTCTTCATTTTGAGTATCTTAACGGTTCAGTACAACAATAGAAGACGTATTTCGCTCAAAATGTATTGATGCCTTTTTAGACCAAATAAGAGAGAATTATAAAGCTATCAATCCTCAAGGCAAGATGATGTTGTTAGCATTAATCAGAAGTGAACTTTTCATGAAGGGAGAAGTCAGTTTAGATGAGTCCAGACTTTCTTATCGCACTCTTTTCAAGGAGACTCTAAGTGACTTTTCATTGAACACTGGATTAAGACATTTAGAAAAAATAGGCGTTCTTTTTTGTGAAAGACCAGCATATCGTTCTGACATTGACAGAATAAAAGTTCCTAGTTATGTATATGACATTTTAACAGAACTAGAAGAAAAATTACCACATGTGGGAATAGCTGAGACTACTGAAACTTGAAAACAAAAAAAGGATTAGAGTCTATTTTCGTTTTCTGAATATCTTGATTCCTTCCATTTCAGTAACGTAGTCAAATCCCGATTCAATTAGACTACTAGCCTCTTCAATGGTTTTAGCAACTTTACAAACAAAGGAATCTTCATTGTTGGCTATGGCATTAGCTAAGTAAATGTACTTTAGTGTGTTATTGATGTTGATGTGTCCTAGCATTTCCTTAACATGAACAATGTCCTTAGTCTTGATGTACTCTGTAGTAGCTTTCCAATGTCTGAATGTCTTGAGAGAGATTTGTCTAAGTCTACGATTCTGTAGCTTTATGGCTATTCTAGTTCTCACTTTAACAAAGTTCCTAGCAAAATGCTCTAGTTCCTCAGAGAATCTTTCATGGTTTCCAGATGGTGAGAAGACATAATCATTCTTCTTAGGCATAGCCATTAGCATGTTGAATCGTTGTTCTGAGACTTTGAATCTTCTAGGTTTACTATACTTGGCTGGAGTTATGGTAACATTACGATTAGGTATGTTTGTGTCTTTCCATTCTAACATCCATGCCTCTATGGGTCTTAATGCTCCCTCTTTCAGTAGTCTGAGGAATGTTGACATTTTGATTCTAACAGCAGAGATTAGTTGTTCTAGTTCTGTTTCTAATGGTATGAATGGATATTTCTCTTCACGCCTGATATGAGGCAGTTTAACCGAAGTTAACCCTAGCATGTCTAGATAGTCTCTGTAAGAATCAATGGCTATGTCTTTGGTACCACTAGCCCCTGAGCATTGATTCATGAATGTGACAACAGAATCAACATTGTTCAAGTCTAAGCTATGTTTCAATAGACTCTTAACTGTCTTTACTTTCCTCTTTATTGTTGCTGGTTTGATACTCTTCTTAGACAACAGATAGCTTATGTATCGTGTCAGTACTTCATTAGATGGTATCCCGCAGGGGTTCGTGGGTTCAAATCCCACCCCCACCCCTCCAGCACTAATTTACCGGTAAATCCTAAATAAGACAATGTACTTTACATTATTGATGACGCATGTCAAAATGTAATCTTCCAAAGACTAAAGACCATCAAAGAAAGCAGTGTATATTTACTGCCTTCGTTTGAAATGCCTGAGGATTGGAAGAAACGTTCTCGGACTGCCAGGGTCTCATTATCCAGGTTTGTCATAGATCGGGTGGAGGATTCCATCAGGAAGGAAAGCTGACGATTTCAAATTTTGTGGTTAGGAAGACCTAGCAAACTCTGAATAATCAGCAAAGTGTATGCAATTGGGCAGGACTGGATAAAGTGATCTAGTCGAACAGCCTAAGAGAGTAGAGTAAGGTTGAACCCTACCAGTTATAGTAAGAAAAATGTGGTTCCGATGGAAAAAGCAAAGGGCTTCTATCAGGCCCGATTAGTTTTACTGTTTGGCAAAACTGACCTTAAGGAAAGGCATATTTGTGGCAAAGCAGTTAGAAAGCATGTGAGTTATCTGTGGACATAACAAGTCTAGGTCTGCATATCACAGACCGCTGCAATGCTGGATGCCTTCACTGCGCCTTCGACTGTGGTCCTGAGTTCGAGGGTTCTATGCAATTGAAGGAAGCAAAACATTATGTAACAGCCGCTCGGGCATTGGGTGCTGAAATAGTTTGCATAACTGGAGGAGAACCAATGCTCTATCCCAATTTGGTCAAGAAAATAATCGCTGAGTGCTGTTGCTTGTCATTTGCAGAAATCTGGCTTTTCACTAACGGCTTCTGGGCTAATAGTGTGCGTAAGGCAAGCACAATCGTCGAAAAACTCGAAAGCTTGGGCATAACCAAGATGTTTTTCAGCGTAGACTACTTTCATCAGAGCTTTGTCCCTGTAGAATTCGTCAAAAATGCCATTGACGCCTCTCTCGAACACAGGCTAGAAGTTTGTGTCGATAGCAGATTTGTCGGAGGGCCGAATGAAGAAAACGAGTTTAATTCGGCAACGCGCTCGCACCTAAAGTTTCTGAGAAATCTCCTCTCAAAAATTGAAGTTGTAAAAGCTCGACCCATGTTTGTTGGAAGGGCCGCTGAATCCCTAGCATATCATGTCAAAATGGAACCTTTATCCGAAATCTTAAAAGAAGAATGCCCTGGTGCATGGGCTGGGAGTACACTCAGGTCCCCCCTAGGGGTTGATATCAATGAATTCGGTTTCATCACAATATGCCCCGGACTGAGCATTGGAAACGGACGACGTTCCTCATTTAGAAGAATAATCAAAAAATATGATTACCGAGATGGCGCTGTAATCGAGGGATTATGTGACGAAGGCTTCCAAGGCTTAATGAATCTTGCATGCGAGAATAGATTCGTGCCAAAGGAAGCCTATGTTGATGGATGCCATTTCTGCTATGAGACGAGAAAGTTTCTCAGGAACATTTTTCCACAATCTCTTGTTTTGCCAACTGGCAAATCTTTCTAATAGGCGAGTATTAACTTTTAGATGGAGACGGGACAAAACATATGTCAAATAAAACACGAAGCCCATATCTAAGACAATTAAAAACCTTTAAGTTTCCTTGTTTTTGTGTTGTTTTTGGCAAGGGGGCTTATTGGCTATACTTTGGACACAAGTTTTATATACATCTTGGGTGTACCTAGGCTGGGGTGAGACTGTGGACGAGTATGTGGAACCAGAAGTAGGACTTGACGAGAACGAGGTCAGCATCGAGGCTTTACAGGCGCTTTGTGCGGCACACCTGCAAGGCGCATAAAGCAAACCTGCCGCACAACCTTTTTTTTCTCTTTAACATCCATAAGTGAGGCTATCAGATGAAAGCGCCTGCAGAAGGCTTTAGGCTTAATCCGAGGGTTCGTTGGAGGTGGGAGGGGCAGGACAAGGTCTTGCTCAACACGCTCATCGGAATGAACAAGACCGCCGGAGAGATACTGGAGCTGTGCAAGACAGTTCACAGCCTAG
>Ga0315308_1001599_pt1 | contig 12964 bp, 9 predicted proteins | sample TDP3_MG_FD_203078 | JGI IMG/M metagenome (GOLD analysis project Ga0315308, IMG submission 203078) | Freshwater sediment microbial communities from Lake Towuti, South Sulawesi, Indonesia - TDP3 | ecosystem: Environmental > Aquatic > Freshwater > Lake > Sediment | place: Indonesia: South Sulawesi... | reverse complement strand
TCTGTTTGCAGCAGCAGTTTATCTCTGATGGACGCTGGGATACCCATTAAGGCTCCTGTGGCAGGGGTAGCTATGGGCTTGGTTACTGGGGGTAGCGGCCAGTATGCTATCCTGACCGACCTTGAAGGTATGGAGGATGCCTATGGTGATATGGACTTCAAGGTGGCAGGTACCGTAGCCGGGATAACAGCCCTGCAACTAGATATCAAACTCAAGGGCGTAAGCTATGAGATTTTGGAGAAGGCTTTGAACCAGGCTCGCCAGGCTCGAAGCTTTATCCTCGCCAAGATACAGGAGACTATTGCCTCTAGCCGCCCTGAGTTGAGCAAATATGCACCCCGGATGTTTAAGATAACCATCGACCCCAGTAAGATTGGGAATGTCATTGGTCCTGGCGGTAAGATGATAAGGTCTATCATTGAGCAGACAAAGGCAACTGTAGATGTTGAAAATGATGGCACTGTGCTTATTGGCTCGACCGATGCAGAAGCGGCTCAGAAGGCCATAGCGATGATTGAAGAGCTGACAAAGGAAGTGGAGGTCGGCGGTATCTACACGGGAAAGGTGACTCGGATACTTCCCTTCGGAGCCATAGTGGAAATTCTACCCGGCAAGGAAGGACTGGTACATATCAGTGAGCTTGCCGATTATCGGGTGCCCAGCGTAGAGGATGTGGTCAAACTTGGTGATGAGATCACCGTCATGGTAAAGGAGTTTGATCGCCAAGGGGGAAAAATAAGCCTTTCCCGCCGTGCTGTGTTTCAGGAACCTTCTGAACCAGGAAAACCGAACTCATCAAGCCAAGACTACCCTCACAGAAGATACGCTGACAATCAGCGCGGTGCAAGGAATAGTTCGGGCAGCAGGCGTTATCCTCGCCGTAGGGGCAACTTTACCCCGAGTAAGAGCGATTAAGATAGGGAAGCAACATGCCCATCAGGGTGATAGTCCACGGCGCCTTGGGGCGGATGGGGAGAGAGGTAATTAATGCCCTCTGTGCTGACCCTCAAATGGAGCCAGTAGGTGCAGTAGACAAGAGAGCCAGAGAAAAACATCTCTCCTTACCAGACCAGTCTAGGGTTATTCCCCTCTCCTCAAATCTGGAAGACCTTCTGAAGCAAACTGCTCCCGAAGTCTTGGTAGACTTTAGTGTAGCCGAGGCTACCTTGCCTGCAGTGCGAACTGCAGTAAGTCATAGAGTCAACCTGGTTATTGGCACTACTGGTCTCTCGGCAGAAGACCTGGCTGAGATTGATCAGCTAGCTAAAAGCAATAAGGTGGGGGCGATAGTGGCCCCCAATTTCGCCCTGGGGGCTGTGGTGATGATTCACCTAGCTAAGATAGCGGCCAGATTCTTTGACCATGCGGAAATCATTGAGATGCACCATGAGCAAAAGCTCGATGCACCCTCGGGGACAGCCCTCTCCACTGCCAGGGCTATGCTGGAAGCAAGAGGCAAGCCCTTTCTTTGCCCCCGAGTACAAAAGGAAAGCCTTGGTGGTACTAGAGGAGGAGAATTAGAGGGCATTGCTCTCCATAGCGTGCGCTTGCCTGGACTAATGGCTCACCAAGAAGTAATCTTTGGGACAGCAGGGCAGACGCTGACTATTCGCCATGATACCATAAATCGGGAGTGCTACATGCCCGGCGTAATCTTAGCCATCAAGAAGGTGAGCGAACTTAAAGGGCTAACCTACGGTTTAGATAAATTGCTGGGTTTGTAGAGGGTTTTGCCTATGCCTAAATCAGTGATTGCAGTTCTTTTCATAGGTGTGTGCTCGGCCACCCACCTGCTGGCAGGGGATAGTCCGCCTTGCGGACTCCGATACGTTGTTCGGAGAACCCCTGCCCTAGGCTGACTGGGTTTATAAGTAAAAGGAGAAAAGGTGAAGAGTTATAACGTGGCTATTGTTGGTGCCACCGGGCTGGTGGGGCAAGAGTTTATTAAGGTATTGGAGCAGCGTCATTTCCCCATGGCTTCCATCCAGCTTTATGCCTCAGACCGCTCGCATGGTAGAAAATTAAAGGTCAATCATCAGGAAGTAGAGGTCAGAGAGACAACCGAAAGGTCCTTCCAAGACATAGATATCGCTCTTTTCTCTGCTGGCGCTGAGATTAGTCGCCACTTCTCCCCTATAGCAGCCAAAGCTGGAGCAGCAGTGGTCGATAACAGTGCTGCCTTTAGGATGGAGCCAGACGTCCCCCTGGTGGTGCCTGAGGTTAATCCTGAGGATATAAGAAACCATCAGGGAATTATCGCCAACCCCAATTGCTCCACCATTCAAATGGTAGTGGCGCTTTACCCATTGCATAAGGTTAATCCCATTAAGCGTTTGACTGTTTCTACCTACCAGTCGGTCTCCGGAACAGGGGCGGCTGCTATGGAAGAGTTGAGTGCCCAGTCCAAGCTAGTCCTTGAGGGGAAGGAGACAAAACCTCAAGTCTATCCTTATCAGATTGCCTTCAATTTGCTGCCGGAGATCGATGTCTTCCTGGAAAATGGCTATACCAAGGAAGAGTGGAAGATGGTGGAAGAAACAAGGAAGATTATGCATGCCCCAGAGATAGCCATATCAGCTACCTGTGTGCGGGTGCCAGTATATATCGGGCACAGCGAAGCTGTCCAGGTAGAATTTACTCACCCTATGTCCCCTGAAGAAGCACGGCACATCTTGGCTCAAGCCCCTGGGGTTGAGGTAATGGACAACCCTGCTAATAGGCTTTATCCTTACCCCTGCCTAGCAGCAGGAAGAGACGAGGTGTTTGTGGGGCGGATTCGGCGAGATGCCTCCCACCCCAATGGTCTAGCCCTTTGGATTGTCAGTGATAATCTGCGTAAGGGGGCTGCCCTTAATGCCATCCAGATAGCTGAGGAGATGGTCCAAAGAGGCTGGGTATAAGCGATAATCTGAGCCTGTTTAAAAGGGTAGTGCGGGTCTTTAGACCCGCCAAGGTAGACCTTTAGGTCTGCATCTCAAAACTGTGTAGCTATGTTTGTGGTTACCTTCAGCTAGGAGGAAGGACAGATGTTAGGTCGTTTGCTCACCGCCATGGTAACCCCTTTTGATGAAAAGGGAAAGGTAGATTACCAGCAGGCAAAGAGATTAGCCCAGGCTTTACTCAAGTCAGGAAGTCAAGGGGTGGTGGTTTCCGGCACTACCGGTGAGTGCCCCACCTTAACCAAGGAGGAAAAGCTGCGCCTCTTCGCTGAGGTGAAGTCAGCCGTCGGGCAAGGGGTGATCGCTGGCACCGGTAGTTATAGCACCAGCGAGAGTATAAAACTGACCAAAGAGGCAGAGAGGGTTGGAGCTGATGCCATCTTGCTGGTAGTCCCCTACTACAATAAGCCGACCCAAGAGGGTTTGTTTCAGCACTTCAAAGCTATTGCTGAAAGCACCAGCCTCTCTTGTATCCTGTATAATGTGCCCAGCAGGACGGTAACCAACCTCTCAGCAGAAACTGTTATTAGGTTATCTCAAATCGATAATATTGTGGGCGTAAAGGAGGCTAGCAGTAATTTTGAGCAAATTGCTAAAATCCTTCAAGGCACCAAAAAGGATTTCCTGGTTTATAGCGGCAATGATGGAGATACCCTGCCCATTTTGGCTTTAGGGGGTTATGGGGTTATCAGCGTTGCCTCTCATCTGGTGGGTAACCAGATCGGGGAAATGATGGAAAAGTTCCTCAGCGGCAAAATAGAGGAGGCGGCTCAGCTTCACCGGAAATTGTTGCCTTTAATTAACGCCCTGTTTATTGTTTCTAACCCCATCCCGGTTAAGCATGCTCTTAACTATATCGGTTTTCCCGTAGGTAAACCTCGCCTGCCTCTTACTGAACCAGATGAGAAAACCAAAGCGATGATAGAGGCTGCCTTGAGGGATTACCACATTGATTTGCCCGTTGAGGTCCTGAAATAAATAAAGGAGGACTCCAATGGAGAAACCCCTGAAGGTGATTGCTTGGTTTGAGGAAGTTAGTAAAGCAGATATTCCCCTGGCTGGTGGCAAGGGGGCAAACCTGGGGGAGATGACCAAAGCCAAAGTCCCTGTCCCGCCTGGTTTCATTGTCACTGCCGATGCCTACTTCTATTTTCTGGAAGAAGCTAACATCACTAGAAAAATTCGCAAATATCTGAAGAATCTAGACCCTAAAGATAGTGAGAGACTGGAAGAGGTAGCCTCCCAGATTAAAGAGCTAATTATCGAAGCCTCTATGCCCCCTAAGATAGCCGAAGAGATAAAGCAAGCCTATCAAAAACTGGGGCGGGGTTTGGTAGCTGTGAGGTCCTCGGCTACTGCTGAAGATTTACCGGAGGCGTCTTTCGCTGGTCAGCAGCGTACCTTCCTTAATGTGCACGGTGAACTCGAAGTAGTAGTAGCAGTGCAAGGTTGTTGGGCTTCCCTCTTTGAGCCCCGAGCCATTTTCTATCGAGCTCAGCATGGCTTTGACCATCTGAAGATAGGCATCGCCGTCCCAGTGCAAAGAATGGTACAGTCGGAGGCTGCCGGCGTCATATTTACCATAGAGCCGATGAGTAATGATGAGAGCAAGATCGTTATTGAAGCAGCCTTGGGGCTTGGAGAAACAGTGGTTTCCGGTGATTTAACCCCCGACCTGTATACCGTCGATAAAGAAGGACTGAGAATTTTAGATAAGAGCATAGCTAAACAAGAGTGGCAACTGGTGAAGAACCCAGACAAGAAGGATGAAGAGGAAAGCAATATCAAGGTGCCAGTTCCTGTCTCAGATCAGACCCAGCAGAAATTGACGGATGAGGACATCGTTGCCTTAGCTAAGATAGCTAAGACGATCGAAGCCCACTATCAGTTCCCCCAGGATATTGAGTGGGCTAAGGAACAAGGCAAACTTTACATTGTGCAGACCCGCCCGGTAACTACCATAAAACCTTCGACCGAACCAGAGGAAGAGTTGGAAGGCATTCAACTCCTCAGCGGCATATCAGCTAGTCCCGGTGTAGCTGCTGGCCTAGCCCAGATAGTTCACCATGCCTCTGAAATAAACAAGGTAGAAAAAGGTGAAGTGCTGGTAGCTGAGATGACCACACCTGACTTTGTCCCGGCTATGAAGAGGGCAGTGGGTATTGTGACTGACCGCGGCGGCAGAACCTGCCACGCTGCCATTGTCAGCAGAGAGCTTGGTGTCCCTTGTGTGGTAGGGACGGGAAATGCTACCAAGGTGTTGAAAGAGGAACAGTTGATCACTGTAGATGGTTCAAGGGGGAAGGTCTATGAAGGCAGGGTAATAAAGGAAAGAGTAGCAGCTCCGGCAATAGTGAAGGAGAGGGTTAAGACAGTCACCAAGGTTTATGTCAATTTGGCGGACCCGGATTTGGCTGAAGCTGTAGCCGCTCGAGATGTAGATGGTGTCGGCCTTCTCCGAGCTGAGTTCATGATTGCCAACATTGGTGAACATCCCCGCTACATGCTCTCCCAAAATAGGGGAAAGGAGTTTGTGGATAAGCTTGCCCAGGGTATTAACACCTTTGCGCGAGCTTTTAACCCCAGGCCAGTAGTCTACCGAACCACAGACTTTAAGACCAACGAATACCGTAATCTTAAAGGTGGAGAGCAATATGAGGAGATAGAAGAGAATCCTATGCTAGGTTATAGGGGGTGTTCGCGCTATATCAGAGAACCGGACATCTTTAAATTGGAAATAGAGGCTATAAAGAAAGTCAGGGAAAGCTTCACCAATTTGTGGGTGATGATACCCTTTGTGCGTAGGGTGAGGGGGATGGCTGAAGCCAAAAAGGTATTGGAGTCGGAAGGACTGGTTCAATCACCAGACTTTAAGCTGTGGATGATGGTGGAGGTGCCCTCTAATATCATCCTCCTGGATAAGTTTATAGATGTGGGTATTGATGGTATCTCCATTGGCTCTAATGACTTAACCCAGCTTATCCTGGGTTTAGACCGGGATAGTCCAAGGTTGGCCGAGCTATTCGACGAGCGGGATGAGGCGGTACTTTGGTCTCTAGAGAAGGCTATCAAGACAGCCACAGAAAGAGGAATAACCAGTTCCATCTGCGGGCAGGCACCTTCAGTCTACCCTGAGCTTACCACCAAGCTAGTGGAATGGGGGATTACCTCTGTCTCAGTTAATCCTGATATGATTGAGCACACCAGGGCCATAGTTTCTATCGCCGAGGAAGGGTTGACTGGGCGTCCCTCTCACCTACGGCGCTTGGCTCGCACCATTTAGAAACCGTGGATTTGCCTCACCATAGTATTCGTCTTTGGCTGGAAGAAAAGGAGGAACATCTTTCCCCTTATGCCATGAAAAGCAGGTTATCCCGAGGAAGGCTCAAGCCTGAGGAGCCCTGCCCCATGCGGACTGCCTTTCAGCGTGACCGAGACCGCATCATTCACTGCAAGGCCTTTCGCCGCTTGAAGCATAAGACCCAGGTCTTTATTGCCCCCCTGGGTGACCATTATGTGACTCGCTTGACTCATACTTTGGAGGTTTCCCAAATCGCCCGCTCCATAGCTCGTGCTTTAAATCTCAATGAAGACCTGACAGAGGCGATTGCCTTAGGGCATGATTTAGGGCATACCCCCTTTGGTCATATAGGAGAGGAGGTCTTGAATGACATCTCACCCTTCGGCTTCAGGCATAATGAACAAAGCCTGAGGGTGGTAGATTTCCTAGAGAAAGGAGGGGAGGGACTCAACCTCACTTGGGAGGTAAGAGAAGGCGTTTTGAAGCACTCAAAGGCGAGAGTGGACATTCTAGGTGAGGGGTGGGAAACCTTAAATACCCTGGAAGGGCAAGTATGCAAAATCGCTGATGTGGCTGCCTATATCAATCATGATATCGACGATGCTTTGCGAGCCGGCATTATTGAGCAGGGCGAGCTTCCTCCCTCAGCAATCTCTGTGCTGGGGGATTCTCCCTCTGAGCGAATTAATACCATAATCTGTGACATTGTAGACTACTCCTGGGCAGCTAGAGGTGAGGACCTGACAAGGGGGCAAATACCACCGACTATTGGCATGAGCCCCTCAGTGAATGAGACAATGAATGCCCTAAGGGAGTTCCTTTTTGAAAGGGTGTATGACATCAGCTTGGCAAAAGAAGAGGCGACTAAGGCCAGGAGAGTGGTTCGTCTGCTTTATGAGCATTTTATGAAACACGAAGAAAAGCTACCCCGGGAGTATGCCCTCTATAACGAACCGTTGGCCCGAAGGGTGGTAGACTATATTGCTGGGATGACTGACCAGTATGCCCTTCGAGTAGCTGATGAATCGGGGCTTTTTTGAACATTATAGAAGGGGATGGAAGAGATAAAGTGCCATGTAGGAGACTGTTTAACTGTCACCCTGACCCTGAACCCTTCCTTCGTCAGGGCAGGCTCCGTGAAGGGGAAAGGTCTCAGATTCTTCAGCGGAGTTTACCCTGAGCGAGATTCTTCGGTCGCTTCGCTTACTCAGAATGACAATTAGGATTGTTAAACGCTCTCCATGTAGAGGGGGTGAAAAGGATATATAATTAAGATAACTGCGGGGCTCTTAAGTATAAAACTAAAGGAGGTGAGCCATAAGAGAAATAGGAAGCACACAGTGGTGGGGGAACTTGGTGACCTTGCTGCTCTTTGGGATCATCCTCGGCTTTTTTGGTTTCGATCGCTTCTACCGAGGGCAAATCTTTTGGGGATTCGTTAAGTTCATCACTGGGGGAGGCCTCGGTGTCTGGGCCATATTGGATATGTTCCGTTACCTGCGTCGGTTTGGCAAGACTGGTCAATGGTCTTTGTCAGCTAAGGAGGTTACCGGTAGTTAGGTTGTAAGCCATAGGTATAGGAAATTGAGGAGTGGGCGCTAGTGGGGTTCCATAGCTGCCTCCGAAATTGGAGCTTTAGATGGCCGTTATTGATGAAATAAAGCAAAGAGTGGACATAGTGGACCTAGTTTCCAATTATGTCCCCGGTTTGAAAAAAGCGGGACGCAATTTTAAAGCCCTCTGCCCCTTCCATGCAGAAAGGGTCCCCTCCTTCTATGTTTTCCCCGAGCGCCAGAGCTGGCATTGCTTTGGAGCCTGTGGGACAGGAGGTGACGTCTTCTCCTTCGTGATGAGAAAGGAAGGAGTTGACTTTGGTGAAGCACTGCGAATTCTGGCACAAAAGGCAGGTGTTCCCCTTATTACCAAGCAAGACGAGGAGAGCAAAGGAGAGGCTGAGAGATTGAAGGAGATGAATGAAGCTGCCGCCGAATATTACCATTATTTGCTTCTTCGCTCCTCAGCCGGTGAGGGAACCCGAGGTTATTTAGCCCAGCGGGGTATCTCGGATAAAACGGTTGAGGAATTTCGATTGGGCTTTAGCCCCGATAGTTGGGAAGCATTGCGGGAGCAATTAGTGAAAAAAGGCTATCAGGAGAATGAGCTGGTAGCTGCCGGTCTGCTGGTGGAGAAGGAACAAGGTCGACTAGACTCTTCGAGGGGAACCTACGACCGCTTCCGCAATCGACTGATGTTTCCCATTCGAGACATTGCGGGAAGGGTTTGTGGCTTTGGAGCACGAGCCCTCGATGATTCCTTGCCTAAATACCTCAACTCACCGCAGACCCTTGTATTTGATAAAAGTGGTGCCCTTTATGGTATTGACCGGGCTAAATCGGCTATTAGAAAGCAAAACCTGGCAGTGGTGGTAGAGGGCTATATGGATGTTATTGTTGCCCATCAGTATGGCTTTGAGAATGTAGTTGCTTCTTTGGGGACTGCCCTTACTGAGAGGCAGGTGGGCATAATCAAGAAGCTGACCAAAAGTCTTACCTTGGCCCTCGATGCTGATGCTGCTGGTGAAATAGCGATGCTGCGAGGGCAAGAGGTGATTGCGCAGACTTTTGGTCAACCGGTGTCTGTTCCGGGATGGACAGACGTAAAGTATGAAAATCTCTATGATGCAGAGTGGAAGGTTGCCTTTTTGCCTCAGGGTAAAGACCCCGATGAAATCATAAGAGAAAGCGCCGAAGAGTGGCAACAATTGATAGAGAAAGCTACGCCAGTGGTTGACTATGTTTTCGATACGGTGGCTTCCAAACTTGACTTGACCGAACTCAAAGATAGGTCTTCAGCTGTAGATCAGCTCCTACCAGTCATTAAGGAGATTAAAGACCCCGTCCATCAAGCTCACTATCTGCAAAAACTAGCTCGCCTGGTAGCTATAGATGAGCAAAACCTAGCTTCGGCTCTTAGTCGCTTGAAGCGACCAGCTAGGTTAAAAGGGGCAGGCGAAATAGTGCAACCTTCTACGCTCATCCCTCTTCTATCCTCCAAAGATCCGCTGGCGGAATACTGCCTTTCTTTGCTAGTGCATTACCCACAGCTAAGGAGCCATGCCACAGAGCTCTCCGCTGATCTCTTTCCCCATAGTGAAAATCGTGAAATTTTCCTTGCTTGGCGTAGTGCTACTGACCTAGATTCAATGCGCCAAGGGCTTGATGCCACCCTTGAGGAGCATCTAGATGCCCTTTTGAGCAAAGCTCTTCCTCCGCTGAATGAAGAGGAACAAGAACATGCTCTCCGTGAGTGCCTTTACCGCTTGCAGGAGCGATGGATAAGGGACCTAAAAACAAAAGAGGAGTGGCTAATTTCAGAGGTCCAATCTGAGGGCAACGCTGCTGAATTAGAAGAGATACAACAACTGGCATTAAAGCTCAATACCCAACTGAGGGAGGTCTTCCTTCACAGGAAGAGTAAAGCCAAGAGCTAGGAGACAAAGTATGAGTCCTAAAAAGAAGAAGCAAGCCCCAGAGCTTCCCCAGCAGGAGAGTGAGCGCTGGGCCGCTGAAGACACGGAGACTAGCTCTGAGTTAGAACCTGAAACGTTAGAAGAGGAGCATGCCGTTTTACCCGGGGAAAGTGAAGAGGTAGAGCCCCCAGAGGAAGAGAAGGGCCTGGAAGTCGAAACTCCACCAGAGTTAGAAGCCAGGTTAGATCTGGAACAACTGGAGTTAGCTGATGACCCGGTGCGCCTATACCTGCGTCAAATTGGCAGAATTCCTCTCCTTACCGCAGAGGAAGAGAAGACTTTGGCTAGGAGCAAAGAGGAAAAGGATTATGTCAACGAGATAGAGAGGGAATGCTCCTCCAGATTAGGGAAACCGCCATCGGCTGTGGACGTGGTTACTGTTCTACTAGGACGACTAGAACAAGCCTTCCCTCTTCTCCAGGCTGTAGAGGAGCAACTCGCTTTGACTCCGCATGAACCTCTGGTCAAGAGGATTTCCAATCCTCAATTGCGAGCTGCTTTAGATAGAGAACTCAGTGAGCCATTGATAGAAGCTGTGTCCCAGAGAATAGATAAGAGCCGGGGCAAAGTGGAGCAATCTTTAAAAGACCTTTCCCTGGCCAGCTCCCTCTTACCCTCCGAACTTCTCGACACTATTGACAGAAGACTGCCCACCGAGCTAGGTGACCTACTTCATACCCCCAACTTTCTTAAGAGCCTTAAGCCTTTTGAGGAACGATTTCAAAGGCATCTAGAGGGCATTAAGCAAAAAGGAGCGAGGGCAGAGGAACGTCTCGTCGAAGCCAATCTGAGGCTGGTAGTCAGTGTAGCTAAGAGGTATATAGAACGAGGGATGTCCTTCCTCGATGTCATCCAAGAGGGAAATATAGGTCTCCTCCGGGCAGTGGAGAAGTTTGATTACCGCAGAGGCTATAAATTCAGTACCTATGCTACTTGGTGGATTCGCCAATCGATCACCCGGGCCATAGCCGACCAGGCACGGACTATCCGTATCCCGGTGCACATGGTAGAGACTATTACCAGACTCCATAGGGCAACCCGCCGTTTAACTCAAGAATACGGCCGGGAGCCAACCATCGAAGAGATTAGCCAACAAATGGAAATGCCTCCAGAGAAGGTAGAAGAGATCATGAAAATATCACAGGAACCAGTCTCTTTGGAGACCCCCATTGGAGAAGAAGAAGACACTCACTTAGGGGACTTTATCGAGGACCGTAAGATTGCCTCCCCCGTTGATACTGCTTCTTATCAATTGCTTAAGGAGCAGATATCCGGTGTGCTAGATACGCTCACCCCTCGGGAGCAGAAAGTGCTCCGATTAAGGTTTGGGCTGGAGGATGGGCGAGGCCACACCCTAGAGGAGGTAGGCAAGGAATTTAAAGTAACCCGAGAGCGAATCAGACAAATTGAGGCTAAAGCACTGCGTAAGTTACGTCATCCTACTCGTAGTAGGAAATTAAAGGATTACCTGGAATAAACTTTACTAGAGTTATTAACAGCTCGCTGGGGTTCCCAGGGGGGCGCAACATCCCCTTGGCCAAGGGCGCGGTCAATACCCCGCCCACGGGGTGGGGTTTATTTCAGCTTAGACAATATGCCCGCTTTCCCTGAATCTAGTTGCTTCATTAGCTTTTGTGCCTGGCGGAATTGATTAACCAGCCGATTGATATCTTGGGGTGCAGTTCCGCTACCCCGGGCAATGCGTCTTCGCCGACTACCATCAATTATTTCAGGGTGCTGACGCTCCTCTTTGGTCATAGAGTATATTATCGCTTCCACCTTCTTCAGTTGTTTTTCGTCCGTCCCTTCGGGCAGCCGGCGAGACAGAGAGGAAAGGCCAGGAATCATTTCTATTAACTGGCTGAGAGACCCCATCTTCTTCACCTGCTGTAGCTGCTCCAGGAAGTCTTCCAGATTGAAAGTAGCAGTGCGCATCTTCTTTTCTATCTCCTTGGCCCGCTGCTCATCAAGCACCTTCTCCGCTCTTTCGATAAGGGTAAGCATATCCCCCATACCCAGGATACGAGAAGCCAGGCGATCAGGATAGAAAGGCTCAAAAGCATCAACCTTTTCCCCAGTTCCAATGAACTTGATCGGCACCCCGGTAACCGACTTGATAGATAGAGCAGCACCGCCTCGGGCATCCCCGTCCATCTTGGTCAGTATTAGCCCCGTTAGTCCCACCCTGGAGTTGAATTCTTCAGCTACCCGCACTGCTTCCTGCCCCGTCATGGCATCAACAACTAACAGCACTTCAGAGGGCTGAAGCGCTTTCTTCACCTCTACCAGCTCCTCCATCATCGCCTCGTCGATGTGGAGGCGACCCTGGGTATCCACTACCAGCCAGCTAGCTGCCAACTCCTTAGCCCGCTGAACAGCCTGAGTACAAATAGTTGCCGGTGCCACCTTTTGGTCTTCAGCATAAACAGGAATATCAAGTTGCTTACCCAGGATAATGACCTGCTCTATAGCCGCCGGTCGACGGGTATCAGCCGCCACCAGTAGGGGCTGCTGTCCTGAGCGCCTCAGGTGTAAGGCCAGCTTTGCGGCAGTAGTTGTTTTGCCACTGCCCTGAAGCCCTACCAGCATCAATCTAGAAGGGGGATGACCAGCAGGAACGAGCCAACTCTGCTTGCCACCAAGGATAGCGATAAGCTCCTCATGGACGATTTTTATCACCTGCTGAGCTGGGGTCAAGCTCTGCAAAACCTGGCTAGTCAGCGAGCGCTCCCTCACCTTGGAGGTAAACTCCTTCACCACCTTCAGATTCACATCTGCTTCCAGGAGCGCCAGCCTTACTTGACGCAGTGCCTCATCCACATCCTTCTCACTGAGCTTTCCCTTCCCACTCAGCTTCTTGAAAACATCCCCTATTTTCTCCGATAGAAGTTCAAACATCCTTCGTCACCCTCATCATTGTAATTGAACTAGCGTGGTCAAGCAAGATCTCTTGAGGGTATTTAATAAATGTCATTCTGAGGAGTCCAAATGAGTTTGGACGACGAAGAATCTCTGAGATTCTTCGGTCGCTTCGCTTCCTCAGAATGACAATTGGATGTGGCTAAACAACCTCGCCTTTTGCTCAAAAGTAGATGTAGGGACAGGTTTTTAAACCTGTCCGAATCTTGGACAGACCTGAAGGTCTGTCCCTACGAGCCATTGGAGGCAATGGTGTCTCTGGTATGGGTTAAGCTA
>Ga0315308_1001598_pt1 | contig 12965 bp, 8 predicted proteins | sample TDP3_MG_FD_203078 | JGI IMG/M metagenome (GOLD analysis project Ga0315308, IMG submission 203078) | Freshwater sediment microbial communities from Lake Towuti, South Sulawesi, Indonesia - TDP3 | ecosystem: Environmental > Aquatic > Freshwater > Lake > Sediment | place: Indonesia: South Sulawesi... | reverse complement strand
CTCGTGCAATGGAAGCTCAGATTCAGTCCCGAAGAAAGTCACCTTAAATATGTAAATGCGACAGAGGGAGACTTCCTAAAGAAAGCTGCAGAACACGCAAACGAGGTTGACCCCGAAGACGGATATGAAACCACCTTTGTGGCGGGCCATGACAGCGGAACTGACTTCATTTTCAGCTTTAGCTTGTACGCTAAGACTCCCTACCCTGCGACGGTGTTCCCGGAGGGAAGCGGGACCCTAGCAACACTGACTTTCCAAGCTACTGAAATGCCACAAGAGCTTACTATAATCGACCTAATACTCTTTGATATTATGATGCTCGATGTCAACGGCAACGAAATACAATTCAGAGACCCCGAAAAAGGCAGGTATGTGGCCCCGGTTGAACGAGGTGACTTGAACCTAGACATGAAGATCAACATACAAGACTTATATATCTTCGGAGCAGCCTTCGGATCTTATCCAGGCCATCCAAGATGGGACTCAAGAGCGGACTTAACCGGTGACGGAAAGGTAAATATCCTAGACGGGGTCATAGTCGCCAAAGCTTTCCACACGTCGTAACAAGCAAGTCTCAACATGAATCATCTCCCCCTTTTTTAAGTTCTAAAGTACTTCTTCTCAGAATGGAGTTTTGACTGGAAAAACTTAAAAATGCGGAGAGCTGATACATGATTCACGGTGATAATTTGAAAAAGGAAATCATCAGGATGAAGGGAAAAATTTCAGTGTTATCGCTACTGCTGTCAATCATTTTGATTGCATCCGTTAACTCTGCTGCGGCTTCACCGTTGACAGCAACTATCAATGTTGACCCACGGTATCTAGAAGCTGATGTTGGCGAGATATTCACTGTCAAAATAAACATTACTAACGTGGAAGATCCTGGTCTCTATAGCTATGGGTTCACGCTCTCCTACAACACCACATATGTAAATGTCACAAAAGCTGAGTATCCTGCTGGCCACTTCTTCGAAGGCGGAAGCGCATTCACAGTTCCAGCAATCCTAGACTATGCCAAAGGCGAGGTGTTATTCGGGGCCAGTATTTTAGGTGATGAGCCGGGAAGAACGGGAAGCGGAATATTGTCAATTGTTAACTTCACTGGACTTAGCGTCGGATTGGCGTCTCTCAAAATTAAAGAAGTGACGCTCTTATATCCAAACGGCACAGAGATGGCATACAACACGAATGATGGTAGTGTCAACGTCGTACCAGAGTTTATACCCGCCTTGATAACATTAGTCTTCATGGCTACAACGCTGGTCGTCGTGGCATTAAGAAAACGAGTCTTGCCAAAGAAGCAAATTGTTCGGTACTAAAATCTAAAACCTAAACATACATCTAGCAATGCCAAGCGGAACTAGTCTATCCTAACAAGTCTTCCCATACTCTTTTTTCTTACTCATATCTCGTATTCTTTACCGCATGGAGCAGCCAAAATCAATTTACTGCTCACTCATATGGGCCTCAAATCTATATTCTACTATAGTAAATCTCAAATACCAAACTTTACAATGTTTAAGCCAAGTGGAAAATATGAAAAGAAGTTCTAGAACTAAAACCCAGAACAAAACATTGCTGCTTGCGCTTGCACTGGTAGTTGGAACATGTTTCTTGAAAATTGCTGTTTCGCAAATAACTCAGCAACCCACAATATACTTATCTCCATCAACATATGCTGCGAAGCACTTAGGTGAAAACTTCACCATATCTGTAAACATAAAAAATGTCACAGAGGACATGAAACTAATTGGCGTTCAATGGAAACTCAAATTTAACTCCACCATCCTAGACGTATTAACCGCGACCGAGGGCGACTTCCTGAAAAGTTTTGCAGCAAGGGCAGGACCTGACTATGGCACCTACTTCTACTGGATAGAGGAAAATGAGCTTGTCATAAGCTTCACATTATACTACAAGGAACCTTGGCCTCCAGGGATATTCCCCAGAGGAGAAGGAACATTGGCTACACTGGCTTTCAACTCTACGTATCGTCCTAAAGAACCGCAACCCAAAGCGTCATGCGTTCTCGAAATAGCCAATACAATGCTTCTCACCGTAGATGGAACGGAAATACCTCATGATTCGGAGAATGGCTATTACGAAATCACGCCCCTAGTTTTCCCAAGCCTCGCAGTAAGCCCTATCTCATATGTAGCCACACACAAGAGCGAAGTTTTCGATATCAACGTGAACATTGAAGGGCTAGATCGAGAGTGGCGTCTCGTAGGATTGCAGTTCAAACTTCGTTACGATGCGGCTTTGCTCGGAGTAGTCAACATCACCAAAACGGGATACTTCTTTGAAAGCTTCGCACCATACGGAGTCTTAGGCGATGCTTTTCAAGAGCTCGACTACGTCATAGCTTGGTGCTTGATAAGTCCGAACTCAAGTACTGGCGAATGGAAACCCCCATTCTCATTCCCTGAAGGAAGTGGATTGCTAGCAGTTGTAACCTTTAACGCCACAAACTTTCCTTGGGAGCCGAATCCTTCATGCGCTTTGCAATTGGATGATGCTCAGCTGATCGATGCAGAAGGTGAACCAATTCCCCACAAGGTAAGACATGGCTACTATGAAGTTGGTCGCTACTTGGCTTTGATGCCTAACGCGGGATTTGCGGCAACAACAATGATTGGCGGCAGGTTTGCAGCGAACTCTGTCATAACTGCGACATGGGATGGAAGACCAATAATCACCGTTCCAAGTCCTCTAGCCACAGATTCACACGGCAACTTCACGGGCATAATCACTGTACTAACTCCAACAGTTCCTGGAGTCCACACGGTTATAGTGACAGATCAAGAAGGCAAAAACGCAACTGCAACGTTCACCGTAGTTGATATGACAGGACCTACAGGACCACAAGGCGAGAAAGGCGAGACAGGACCTACGGGGCCAACTGGACCGCAGGGTGAGCGAGGCCAGACAGGCCCGCGGGGTGAGCAAGGCGAGACTGGACCTCAAGGCCCAGCAGGATCAGCAGGGCCGACAGAAGTGTTGTGGGCGTCTATCATCATAGCTATAATCGCATTAGTTGTCGCAGTTTACCCCTTACTAGCTAAAAAAACCTGAGCTTCCCTCTTTCTACACTTTCAGCTCGCTGGCATTGTAGCGATATCGAAGGTGTGACTCTCGTCTTTTCAAAGCGCTATAGAAGATTATTCCAAAATGTTTAAGACTGCCAGATACTTCAGACATTTATTGCCTATAAAGGAAGTGTGAAACTTGAGGATTCTACCGATAATCATTATTTTGATAACCATTAACTTTTCACGCTGCTTATCAGACGGATGTCCTCCAGTCCCGTCCAACCAGCCACCCGTTGCAGAGTTTGTATATTCACCGACTCATCTACATGTTTTGGAATCAGTACTCTTTAATGCCTCAGCTAGTTATGACCCAGATGGCTTCATAGCCAGTTATGCTTGGGATTTCGGTGATGGAAACACGACGCAGGTTTCCAATTCCAGTATATTTTACTACTATGAAACACCTGGCATATTCAACGTAACCCTCACAGTAATCGACTCAGGAGGACTACAGAACGCAACTTCAAAGGAGATAACCGTGACAAAGCCACCTCTTGCGACATTTGTATTCTCGCCGTTCCGTCCAAGGATTGGGCAGTCAATAGTCTTCAACGCCTCCGAATCCAAACCTAATGGGGGTCACATAATCAGCTATTTCTGGGATTTCGGCGATAATGTTACCGAAAATGTAAGCGATCCCATAGTTACGCATATTTACGATATATTTGGAGACTATTCCGTCACTCTGACAATTGCTGACAGCGAAAATGAAACAGCAACAGCCACTCAGAAGATAACAGTAATGGCTCCCCCCGACGCAGATTTCTTTTTCGAACCCTTAGACCCACGTGTTTGCGACATCGTAACCTTTAACGCATCTCTCTCCATTCCAAACGGAGGATCCATCGTTGAATTCAAGTGGAATTTCGGTGATGGGTCAGATGTGGACTTTGGAATGATAGTCCAGCATAAATATGTAGAGATGGGTGAATACACAGTTTCGCTGAACGCTACTGACAGTGAAGGCGAATGGGACTCAAAAGATATGATGCTTAAGATCTTGCCGCATAGAGCAGACCTTAATGAGGATGGTACAGTAGACATTCTAGATTTGTATGTTTTATGTCGTGCATACGGATCATATATTGGGCATGAGCGGTGGGACGCCAAGGCTGACATCAACAATGACGGAAAAGTCAACATATGCGACGCTGTGATAATAGCAAAATCCTTTCATCAGTGCGCGAACGGATGAGATAATTCTTCCTCCGGTCTAAGTAGTGTCCGCCTCATCATTTGACAAAAAATGCTCCGTCTGACCGTGAATGGAAGACGCTTCCACTGAACATCAATAAATCAGCTTTTTGCCCGCGCCAAAATCAAATTGTTATGCTGCTAGCGCCACAGTACGTTGCTGGTATCACATAGATAGAAAGAATGGGGTCGCTACAGAACTGATTACTTTTTCACTACGCAAACCATCGATCCCTTTTTGACTATTACTGGTTTATCTTCTCCTCTATCGTCTGCAGCGTTAAACATCTCCTCAGTTTCATTGAATCTGCGTAGGAGCAGCTTTCCCTTTTCTGTTGTCTTGTAGAGGGTTTTTCCGTCCGCTTTTATGGGGCTGATCAACCTCGCTTCCAAAAGGCTTTTCAAATACTCGTTGTATTGTATGAAGTTAACATTTGCCCTATACATTATTTTGGTTTTGACAGCTCCGTCTACAGCCGCACCTAGGATCTGTGCTATGATGTCTAATCTGCTCCGACGCTTCGTCGCATCGCCATTTTTTGCGCCGTTAAGCTTTTCCAAGTTTCTTCCCAAATGCCTAATTGGACGAAGCGCTAAAAACGCATTACTTCTCCTTGAAACATATTCCATATGTAGGAATATTCTAGAATTATACTTCAACCTGAAATATTGAGCGCGGAGTCGTAGCACTTAGTCCAAGGATCTGTGATGCGTTGAGCCTTGTTGCTTTCCCAAGCTCTTAAACACTATTGTATCGATGGTTTCTAATATCAGATTCAAGGTTGTCCTTGCCGCTTGAAGTGCATAGAGACGCGAGTTTCTCGAATTATGGTCAGGCTTCGGTTTATTTCTGTGCGCTCAGCCCTTAAAATATTGATAATTGACATAGAGGTTAACTACAGAAAGGATAAAAAGGGTGTTTATCGCTCATACCTTAAGGAGAAAGGAAGAGTATGAAGAATAAAATTATGGTTGGTCTAACAGTTACACTTCTCGTCTTAGGACTATTTCAAATAACTCTTAACATGTCTCCAGCTTTTGTCAATGCGGAAAGCCAATCTTACAAGGAGATTTGGAAAATTGTTAATGTGACCAACTCCATGCCCTATAACACAATTGTGGACGTCAATGCTACTTTGAACTCGCGTAAAGGCGTCAACATTGCCTGCTCCCCAAACGTAACCAGCTATTTTGAAAATCCTGCAGGATACTCAAGTTGGTGGGACTGGCTAAACGGCACAGTTTCACTGCCCTACCATTGGGGTGATATGGATTGGTTCGTTACCAATGGGAGCCTGACAAGCATAACTTACGATGAGATTCAACACTGGGGAAACATATATATGGATAGCGGCGGAGGCGTAAACTATACGACTTTTATGGGTAACACCTACATGGCTGATTGGAACCTGACAAGCCGCTACAACGACCCAGATATAATCTTTCAAGCTTTTTGGCAAGGAAATGTAGTAAAAATGATTGACGATCTTGTTGTGCCAAACATGACAAGAATAAGCATAGTATTCAAAATTGTGATTACGGAACCAGGGAGTTATACTTTCAATATTACTGCTACTCCTGGGGTGACAGTTGATCCGTCAAGTTGGACCGTGGGAGGCGCTTCAACTCTTCTTGTGCCTCAGGATTACACAACGATTCAAGCAGCTGTCAACGCTGCGTCGCCTGGCGACACGATTGTCGTGGCAGCGGGGACCTACAATGAAAACCAAATTCGGATCAGCAAGGCACTCAAGATATACGGCTCAGGGGCAGATTCAACCATTATAAATGGCGGCGATGCCGTGCTTTCTGAAGCGGGATTGGTCAGAATCACTGCAAACGGAGGGAACGTAGTTTTCAGTGGTTTCACTGTAAGGAATGCAGGAGGGCCATTCAAGGGTGCATTGAAGATCAGAGTTGGCATCTATGTTGAATCCAATGCTACTGGACCAAGTTACACGATTTCAAACAACAAGATCTATGGAACTAACAACACTAATGAAGCGGAAGATTACGGATTCTATGCGCAATCTGGGAAGGAGAACATCGTATTTAGAAATAACTTGGTTACTCAGACGGGGGCAAATAACATCGTACTGGAACTCCATACTGGTTCGACTGAAATAAGCTATAACACTCTTGATGCTGGAGTGTATGGCCTTAGTGATTCAATTTTCTTCATGACTTATGGTGGAGTTAACGTAACAACTTTGCAGAATGTAAGCTACAATATCTTTGACATGGGCACGGGAGTAGGCCCATTCGATTATAACCACAGAGCGACTGGTGTCAGCTTCTGCAGCGTCTATCCCGTCCTTGGATCAGGTCCGGAAGCTAAGTTTACTAACATGGTGATTTCTGGTAACACATTTAACAACCTGAAAAGTCATAGAAGGGGTATTGGCTTTTGGAACGCTGGAAGTGGAGACAACCTTGTTTCACCGTTAATAACTGGAAACACTATAGAAGGGGTTGCAGGCTCAACAGGAAGTTATGGAATAGACTTCTACGGTCTCACAACTAACGCAACTATTACTAGGAATACCATTCGAAATACAGCAACAGCGATAGCACTGCGGTCAGGAAGTGCCCCCGGCACTCAAATAAACTACAACAACATTGCAAACAATACAATTGGGATAGATTGGACGCTAGGAACAACAGCAGTTGATGCTCACTTTAACTGGTGGGGCAACGAAACAGGCCCGACACATGCAACAAATCCGGACGGTAACGGAGACACTGCAACCGACAATGTCCTCTTTGAACCATGGCTTATAAAGCCCTATCCACCATTGGCCCCAATCAGCATTGTGTACGTGAATCCACGGTTCACAGTAGTGGAAACACCGGCACTCGGCACAGTATTTACTGTGAATATTACGGTAGCCAACGTGACTCTGATGTATGGATTTCAGTTCACGCTAAAGTGGAACAGCACGCTGCTTACGTTAACTAACCCAGCGGCTGCAGGTAAAATACCCACAGTTTGGGGGGCTAACTACATCAGTCAATATAATTACAGTATACCGGCTGGAAACTATTCATTTTTCGCATCAGCACGCTCTCCAGCACCACCATTTAACGGCACTATAACCTTAGCTTCTCTTACCTTCAGATCAATATATGATCCGATCTACCCACAAAATGTCACCTGCAGTTTGTCGCTTGTAAGTGTGACCCTCGCTGACCCAGACGCAAAGCCTATCTTACGCTGTGTTTACAGCGGCAATTATTCCTGTTATTCTGCAAAGCCAAAACTTCTGTTCATGTCAAAGGAATACACTGCTAAGAAAGTCCCAACGGAGTTTGACGCCCAGATCAACGTCACAAACATTGTCAATCTGAACGCATTTAACTTCAGTTTCACATATGACGCGGGCCTTTTGGAGATCATCTACCCATATGTCACAGTGCCCTCCTTCAGTGGCAGTCTAATAGTGTATAAAGGATGGGGTGACGGCACAGTCTTTGTCAATGTTACCGGGATTGCGCCTCCACTGAATGGCAGCATAGTCCTAGCCACAGTCAAGTTCAAGGTTAAGACAGGGTTCGTCTGGAACACTCAAACGCGTGTGATCAACTCCACACTGAACTTCACTATTCATGAGTTCAACGATGGAACCGTTGAACATGAAACTATTAATGGGACATACCGCTACAAGCCTGTGCCTGGAGACTTAGACCTAGATGGAGTTGTCACAATAATAGATCTTGCGTTTGCAGCCAGAGCCTTCGGGACAAACGAGGGAGAACCAGGTTGGCAGGATATTGCAGACCTTAACCGTGACCGCACAATAAACATCCTCGACCTCGTCATCATAGCCCGCAATTTCGGGAGGGAAGAACCCGAACCATAATTGACTAACATCGTCTTTTCCCTCTAAATAGATGAAGAAGGGGAATAACTATGTTCAAGAAAGTGCTCGCGATTGCGCTGTTGTTGATGATGCTAGCGTCTCTTCCTTTCCCCTATTCTGTTATGGGTGGCTTAGCAGAAGTCTCGTTTCAACCACGCATGAATACAGTTTGGGGAACCGAGGAAACATTCACCGTTAACATAACGCTTACGGAGATCACAAGCCTCTACGGCTGGGAGATCAAACTGTATTATGATCCATCAATTCTAAACGGCACAGACGCAAGCGAAGGCCCATTCCTTAAGAACGCCGGCCAAACATTCTTCAACTTCACCATTAACGATAACTACAATGCTACGCACGGGCGCATAAAAGCCTTCAACACTCTTGTCGGACAGATTCCCGGAGTGAACGGTACAGGCGTCCTGTTTACTGTCACCTTTAAAACCAAAGACTTAGGGATAACAACTTTGGATTTAGAGGAAACAATTCTTGCCGACATTAACGGCAATTCAATGCCTCACACAGTCAAGGATGGAGGGGTTGAAGTTTTGAACGTCATTCACGATGTGGCAATAAGAAACATCTCTGTTTCATCAAACATCGCTGTTAATGGTCAGCTTGTAGAAATATATGTAACAACTGCAAACTTGGGCAATAGAAGCGAAACCTTCCATGTGTGCACCTACTACAATCAAACCTTAATCGCCAATAAAACGGTTGACGCACTATCGCCCCAGACCAATACTGCGCTAACCTTCGTTTGGAACACCGCGTCAATAACTCCAAACGCAAGCTGCATAATCAAAGCTGAAGCTTCACAAGTTCCGGACGAAATAAGTCTTGAAGACAATGTACGTGTCTACGGAATCGTTGCCATAGTACAAGGCATACACGATGTTGCAGTGATTGCCGTGAGGCCCGCAACAGACAAAGTTTACGAAGGAGAGGTGCTCAATATTTACGTAATTGTGGCTAGTAAGGGAAACTACACAGAAACCTTCAATGTAACAGCCTACAGCGACAGCACCCTCATAGGCATGCAGACAGTTCAAAACCTTACATATGGACGCACGCGAGAGCTGACGTACGCCTGGGACACCAAAGGAGTGATTAACAAAACTTACATAATCAAAGCTATTGCAAGCATGGTTGAAGGAGAAACCAACCTTGCTAACAATAACTTAACTGACGGCACTGTTACAGTGTATCTCCTCGGGGCACTCTCAATAAAGATAGCTGAGGTAATCCCATGTGACCAGCTGGGCCGACCCGTCTCCAGTTTCTTAGCTGGAACAATGGCAAACTTTAAGATTACGCTCAACTGCACATTGATTGGAGCCAAAAACATCCTCTTAACGATTAATATGCACGATGCTAGAGGCAACACGATAGGCGTTGTTTCGTTCCAAGGACCAGTAGCGTCAGGCTTAACCACATTCGTGTTGGGACTCCCAATACCGATCTCAGCCAATGTTGGAAACGCAAAAGTGTATGCTAATGCACTAAGCGACTGGCCTCATCTCGGAGGAGCACCGTACAGCCCGGAAATGAGTGCAACCTTTGAGATTAGGAGGTTGTAAACAAGTGACAACCAAAATGAGAATGTCTATCTTTGTCGCTTTCCTAATCATACTGGCTTTTATATATGAGGGGTGGTCACTGGCCCTCCAAGTCACAGTTTATACAGCAAAACCAAACTACACCATAGAAGAAAACATCTATGTCCATGGTGAGGTAAAGGCTGATGGAGTATTAGTCGAGAACGCAACAGTGGCCTTGGAAGTCCGTGATCCCACGGCAAGTCCAGTGATCATTAGAACACTGAGTACAAATGCCTCGGGAAAGTATGATCTGAGTTTCAAACTTCCTTCGCAAGCTCTGCAAGGCACGTACGCAGTCAACGTCAGCTGCAGTTACCTTGGAGAAAGGGCCACAAGCACCACATCGTTCAATCTGGAAAAAGCTTCGTTCTTTGTTGTGACTGTTACAATTGGAAGATCCGCATACAGAGTTGAAGAACCAATCGAAATTTACGGGAATGCCACGCTCGCTGGTATTCCTATTGTGAAAGCTTTAGTTGCCATAGAGGTGCAGGATCCAACAAGCACGCCAGTCCTGATAAGAGTGCTGGAAACAGACACAAGTGGACTCTATAGATTGACATTCCAATTGCCCATGGGTTCGCCCACAGGAACCTACAGCGTGTACGCAAGTGCAAGCTACGAAGATCAGAAGGCATCTGCCAATTCAACATTCCAAGTTAAACAGATATCTGCTGACATAAACGGAGACGGAGTAGTCAATATTGTAGATTTATACCTTGTGGCTAGGGCTTGGCATTCTACTCCAGGTCACCCAAGATGGGATCCGAAATGCGACTTGGACGGCAATGAACTCATAAACATAATTGACATAATGCTTGTAGCACGAGAGTACAGGCCGTGATTGCCATGGTGAGAAGAACACTTTTAGCAATGTCAATGGTGTGCGTTCTGTTCCTCACTGTTTTTTTGGTGAATTTTTCTCCCACAATTCTGGCTGAAAATACCACGTTATATATCGATCCTCCAAGTGTAGCAGGAGTCAATGTTGGAGACACTTTCAAGATAAACGTAACAGTTTCGAATGTGGCTGACTTGTTTGGTTGGCAATTCAAATTAGCGTATCGAAACGACGCATTGAACGCCTCAAGCATATCTGAAGGTCCATTCTTAAAAGCGGGTGCCTCAACTTTCTTTTATCTGGCAGAGTTCAGAGATGATTACAATGCGACACATGGTCTAATAATTGCTGCAGCTACTCGCATGAATGTTAACACTGGTGTTTATGGCAGTGGAACGCTGGCTACAATTGTTTTCAAGGTAAAGGCCCCAGTGAGCACGGTGCTCGATCTATTTGACACAAAGCTCATCGACTCGGCCTCGCCTTTCGGTAACCCGATACCTCACACGGTTGTCGATGGAGAAGTTTACGCCGGGTTACATGATGTAGCTGTTATAAATGCTGCGGTCTCCGCTACACGAGTTTACAAGGGGCAACTTGTTGGAGTCAACACGACCGTCAAAAACAATGGCGAGTATGCAGAAACTTTCAATGTCACAGCTTATTATGACACAAATACGATTGGAATTCAAACTGTCAACAACTTGGCGATTGGTTCTCAAACAACTTTAACCTTCATTTGGGACACTAGCGGTGTGGAATCTGATAGAACCTACACCATTAAAGCGGAAGCAACCAGAGTTCCAGGGGAAATAAATCTTGACAATAACGTATTCATCAATGGTGCTGTAACGGTGCGTTCATACCCAATTTTCTTGATAAAAATTACTGAAGTAATCTCCAGCAACCAATCTGGGTATCCTGTAGCGAGTTTTAGAGCTGGCTCAATTGGATACTTCAAGGCAACAGTTAACAACACATCTTTCGAGTTAGAAACCGTATTGGTGACGGTGAATGTATATGATTCCTCCAACACCACACTTGGAGTGGTCTCTTTCAAGGGCATGATAATGCCGGGCATATCAACGTTCATCCTTGGTCTACCCATACTTTCTTCAGCTTCTCGCGGACTTGCGAAGGTCTACGCAAACGCGTTCACGGATTGGCCTTACTTTGGGGGCGTTCCTTACTGCCCCGAAGTATCTGCAACATTTGAAATTGTAAGTCCGTGACAATAAGATGTGCTCAATCGAACGGAAACTGAATAAAAACATAAAAGTCCCAAATTATAGAGGACTTGTCATATTTCTTGTATTGGCATTCTCGTTAAGTGCAATTTGGGGCAGTGGTCTTATATTGGGCCCAAATGCTGCCGATGCTCAAGGCCCAGAAATAATTATTCTTTCACCACAAAATACAACCTATACAACGACTTCAATTCAATTAATCTTTACAATAGATAAAGAGACTTCATGGATAGGTCATAGCCTAGACTTTCAGGAGAATGTAACAACAGCGGGGAACACAACTTTGGCCGAACTTTCTGAGGGTGGACACAGTGTTATGGTTTTTGCAAATGACACCTCAGGTCTTATGGGAGCTTCAGAAAGGATTTATTTCACGGTATCACCACTGCACGACGTAGCCGTCATTAATATCTCGCTTCCATTCAGTAAATTATGTGTGGGCGAAACAATTAACCTGAACGTTACGGTGAAAGACAAAGGTAGCGTTCGCGAATCGTTCAATGTTACTGTCCGCTATAATAACACTATAATTGAAACAAAACCTGTAAATAATCTCACTGAAGGCTCAGAGGCAATCTTGGCTTTTGGCTGGAACACTTCAGCTGTGCCCGCTGGAATCTACGTCATAAGAGCTGAGGTCAGCGTTATAACTGGCGAGATTAATATTGACGACAATGTTTTGATTTATGGCACTATAAGATTGTATCCAAAACCACTGGTGCAGATTAGACCATCTACAATACAGGTTAAAATGGAGCAGAATTTCACGATCGGAGTGTGGATAGTAAACGTTACAAAACTCTGCCATTTCGAGTTTAATCTGTATTATAACTCGTCCCTTTTGTATGTTGAAGAGGTTTTCGTGTGCGATGAATTCGGGATGTTTCTAACGTCGCCTTATTCAGGGGGTAGGATAAATAATGACGGCGTAAAAGGCAACCTTTCTGTGTCTCTTACGCAGTCAAATGCGGCTATTCCGGTCAATGGTTCAGGAGAAATGGCAAGAATCAAGTTCAGGGTTGTAGGTACCCTTTTATATTCATGGAAACCGAACTCGACGAATTTCCTGCAATGTGCTTTAAACCTCAGTGATTTAAAAATCGGAGTTAGAATTGAAGGTACTA
>Ga0315308_1001597_pt1 | contig 12969 bp, 13 predicted proteins | sample TDP3_MG_FD_203078 | JGI IMG/M metagenome (GOLD analysis project Ga0315308, IMG submission 203078) | Freshwater sediment microbial communities from Lake Towuti, South Sulawesi, Indonesia - TDP3 | ecosystem: Environmental > Aquatic > Freshwater > Lake > Sediment | place: Indonesia: South Sulawesi... | reverse complement strand
GCATTCGGTATGTGGTTGCCTGCGTTCCAGAAAAGATGATTGTCGAAGACCTCGTTAGCTTTCAGGTTGGGAGAGAGAACCCGCATCTTGTGTGGTGTGATGGATACCTCTACGAGTACGAGGAGGAATGGCATCATGAGAAACCATATCTGCATTACATAACTATGGTGAACTACTGTTTGCTACAGCAGTATAAGAGATACGCGATAATGAACCAAGGGAAGACTTCCTTTTCAGATACGCTTCAGGAGATCAGTGGGAGCGCGGTGCCCGTATTAATAGAGAAGGCTGAGGAAGTACACCCCAGAACCAGAGGCATATTGGAATCGATCAGGTTGAAGGAGAGAGCAAAGGGTAAGCAGAATTAAAAAAGCACTAATGAGGAGGCTCTTCCTTGCAGTATTCTTTGACCGGGCACTCCTCGCATCTACGTTTCTTGCAGTACTCGAGATTAATCCTCACTAAAGCCGACTCGTACAGCTTCGGGTCTTCTAAACTCAGCTGCTGGGCAACCTTGACGGCCATGCTTGAGGGCTTTGGATCAGCCTTCTCCCAGACACCCCTTAGCTCTCTGAGGAAGATATTGACTCCTACGGGGCCTATTCCCTTGAACACTTTTAGCCTATTTTCCAGATCCTCCGGGTCCTTTGAGGCTTTGTGAACTCCTTCAAGGTCTCCGTATACCTCTCTGAGCTTCTCCATGATCTCTAGGAGCCTTGAGGCGGTTGAGAAGTCATACCTCACGTAGCCTCCCGAGTCGAGAACATAAACGAGGCGGTCCCATCCAGCCTCTAGTATCTTCTCTGGGGTCACTAACCCTTCCTCCATGAAACGCCTGTAGGTCTTTTTCGAGATCTCCGTAGAGATTCTCTTGGCAAACAATAGCGACGCCAAGAACCACTTGAATCTATCTTCAGGCCTGGAGAGATCTAGGCCGAGTTCCTCCGAGTAGCTCGGCAGCTTTGAAAGCTCAGACTCAACTCCCACTGACGATCACCCTGATAGCTAGATCAGTGTAGGTGTAAATAGATGCGCGCGAGATAATCTTGGCAGAAAAGTGACAAAGGGAGACAGTTAAACCACAAGTATGCAGCACAAAAAGCACTAAGAAACCCCTTCTCCCAGTCCACAGAAAAATCAAATCCCTCGTAGGTCTTCATCAACAACCCTAGAAATCTCCTCACGCAACTCTCTCAACCTCGCAACAGCAGGACTCCCAACACCAACATCCTCAACAAACTTCTTAAATGCCTCATCAAAACCGATAACGCGACCACCAGCAACAAGTTTGTCAGCGTAGCATACAATCTTCTCCTCCAGAGTTATAGGAACAAAATTCCTACGGGGTAGACCAAACCCAGCAGCCTCCTCAGCGGTCAAACCAGCACCCACATGCCTCTCAGCAACCTTAGCAACGGCCTCAGGCAAACCCAACCCCCTTATGATCTCACCACCAACAACGCCATGCCCAATCCCATGGGTCCTAGACCTACCCATATCATGCAAGAGGCCACCAACCTCAACCAAACTAACATCCACACAAACCCCTCTCTTAACAAACAAACTCGCAATCCTAATGGCAAGAGAGGAGACAACAACACAATGCCTAACAACATCGCACCCACAGCCAGCCTTACGAAGAGTTCTCAGACAATCGGCGCGAGAAGGCAAATTCAAAAACAACACCCCACAAGTCCCTAATCCAACTCCTCCTTCAACAGCCTAACCCTCTCCTTCAAAGCCCTCACACTTAAACTGTTATCAGAACGTTTGAGAGGCCTACCGCAATTAGGGCATCGAAAGACATTCTCAACGGCATCCTCAAAAGTCACCCTGCCACAGCCAGGACTGAAACAAGAAAAGAAATCGTGAGCCTTCTCAAACTCTAGTCTCTTCTCAAGCCTCTCAAGAACCTTCCTCTTCAAAAGCTTGACAAACCCTGCGAACTGGCCAGGCTGCAGCTTCCACCTAAAAACAAACCATCCAGTCGTTTGATCCCTGGACTTCAAATTGGTGACTATGGAATGATTATACAGCTTGTAGAGCACCTTGCGGACGTCGTTGAGTTGCATCCCAGTCCCCCTCGATACCTCATCCTCCGTCGCCTCGCCCGCGGACTCAAGAAAGCCAGCAACCTTAACCGCCTCTTCCCCGCCTAAAATGCTCGCAACCTTCACCAGCAAATCCTGATCTACAAACGTCGCCAAGTCGCAACAACTCGCAAACCCAGAAGATTGACCCTACAATAAATAAGAAAGAGAGGAACTTAAACATTTGCGGCCAACCGTAAGGCAACCCCTCAACGACACGCGCAAAAACCAACATTTAAAGATAACAATCACTAATCAAGACTCGTGATGACGGGATGGAGACAAGACTCCCTAATGTTGTGGTGCTAAGGTGGGGGCACAGGCATTCGCGTGACCTCAGACTGACCTCGCATGTCTGCCTCGTGGCAAGAGCCTTCGGTGTTTCATCAATAATCTTGGCAGACACGATCGACAAGAGGGTCAAGGAAACGGTCGAGGCCCTCTCAGAAAGGTGGGGAGGCTGCATAATAATGGAGATGGGGACACCGTGGAAAGAGGCGGTCAAAGAATGGAAGCGAAAGGGAGGAACAGTCTGCCACCTGACCATGTACGGCGAAAATATCGAAAGCAGCGGTGTCTTAGAAAGGGTTAGGAAGACCGGAAAGGACGTTATGGTGGTCATAGGTGCGGCTAAAGTACCGGGCGAGATGTTCAACCTGGCAGACTTCAACATTGCCATAGGCAACCAGCCACACAGCGAATGCGCAGCCCTCGCCGTATTCCTAGACCGTTTCTTCAAGGGAAAGGAACTCTGCTTGGAGTTCAAAGACGCAAGAGTAAAAATAATCCCACAAAAACACGGAAAGAACGTCGTCACAAAGTAACAGTGCTAACCTCTCTCTTCAAGACCCTGCCGCTCAGTTTCTCCACTTGTCCTAGGATCCTATACATAAGCTCTGGCTGCGACCTAAACCTGACCTTTACACTTCCGCCTCTGAAACTAACCTCGACGACGTTGGATTCGTCGTAGAGACCGGATACAAAGGACATGGTCCCCTCATCTAGTGGAAGAACAACCGAAGCCTCCTCAAGCCCACCCAAGCTTTTAGAAACTTCAATCTTCAATCTTCCTAAGTTCTCTGCCTTAAGCGCTGATATAGGAACCAAGTTGGGTGTCAAGTCCCTCAAGCAAGAAAGCCTCTCTTCAAGCTCACCTTCTTTCAGCAAATCAATCTTGTTCAGAGCCGTAACTACCGGAATACCAACAGCCTTTATCTCCCTTAGCGTGGCGAAACAGCAAGAAGTTTTCCTTTGAATCTCGGAGATTGTTTCACTCGCGTCCACGACCAGGACGATCACATCTGAAAGGATAGTTTCCTCAAGGGTTGAATGGAACGATTCTACCAACACCAGCGGCAAGCGATCAATAAAGCCAACAGTGTCCGTTATCAGCGCCCTCTTCCCTTCGAGTTTCACAGCCCTAGTCGTTGTTGAAAGAGTGGTAAAGAGGCTGAGACTGGTAGGTACCCTTTCTTCAGTAAGAGCGTTGAACAGCGTGCTTTTCCCAGAGTTGGTGTACCCAGCTAAGGAAATAAGTGAAAATCCCAGATCAAGCCTGCGAACCCGGTGTAACCCCCTTTTCCTCCGAATCCTCTTCAATTTACTCCTAATCTGTGTTATTTGCCTCTTTATGGCCTCATAGTAAACGTCAACCTCGTACTTGCCAAGACCCAAGAAACCAGGTTGCTCCCCCATCTTCGACAGCCTCACACTTTCCCTCGCGCGGGGAAGCTGATAGCGGAGCTTCGCCAGCTGTATCTGTAATTTGGCTTCCTCAGTAGAAGCTTGCCTAACAAAAACCTCGAGTATCAACTGAAAACGATCTATGGCCTCTACTCCAGTGATCTTTGCAAGATTGTAAGATTGAATCGTTTTGAGGCTGTTGTCAAATATTAGTCTATCAGCCCTGAGATCCCGAGCCAGCCTCGCCAGCTCAGTAGCTTTTCCCAGGCCTATCTGATATTTTGAATCAGGCTTGCGTACTTGTTCGATAGAACCGACAACAACATAACCTGCGGACTCCGCTAGACTTTTGAGTTCATCTAGACTCGGGTGCTCACCCCGCTCTCTTCTCTGAACTGTGATCGCCCGCATCCTCAACCTATAACATCCTTTTTCTTTCGAATCGAAGCAACATCCCCCAAAGTGAGTTCATAGGGCTTTTGAACAGGTTTACCTTCCGCAATCTCAGTAGGAGGTTTTACAAGGAGCTTTATTCTCAAAAAATGCTCGAGCTTTTTAGCAAGTCTTTGATCAGGGACCATCTTGTTCATTTCAACTTTTCGAAGAACAGACACCCTCTCACCAATCTTTCTTCCCAATTCCTCGCAACTAAATCCAAATTTCTTCCTCGTCCTTCTAATCAGTGAACCATAATCCTCCACCAGCTCCAGCTCTTCGAATGCTTCCACCTTCACCGGTCTGGGTTTGAGTAGAGGACGTTTCAATAGCGGTCTCTTTCTTAAAGCTGGTTTTGATTCGAGGCCCCACCTTGAGGACGAAGTTTTCGCACACTCACCGCACGCAATAAGCTTTACTCCATCTATTATTATCCTGTGCGGTTCTCCGTGTATTCCTTTACCACAGATTTCGCATTCCATCCTAAAGTCATCCTCGTTTCTATTAAATTCTTTAGGGCTTCTTTCACATCGTTCCTGTCGATTCTTCTCGATACGAGATTAAGTATAAGTCGTACGATCGATTTTTATGAAAACGATACGGGATTAACGTATTGAAGAAAGTGAAGAGGAAGGATAAAAATGCGAAGGGTCACATCGCGCCAAGCAAAACGTTACATGAGTCGTATGGGCATAAAGGTTGAAGAAATGCCAAACACACAACAAGTAACGATCAAAACTGATAGCAAAGAAATAATCATTAAAAACCCAGAGGTAACCTCCATGGAGGTGCGGGGCGAAAAAGTTTTCCAGATCATTGGTGGAAGCATGACAGAGAAAGCCTTGGAGGCGAGGGAAAAGATTCCGGATGAGGATGTTCAACTGGTTGCAGACCAAACGGGCAAAAACGTGGATGAGGCGAGAAGGGCATTAGAAGAAACCAAGGGCGACCTGGCGAGGGCGATTCTCCTTCTCCAGTCGGAGACCTAGTTCATTTTTTCCTAGACTCTGTATCGCACTCTTTTGCCTATAGTCGCCTTCTTTGCCGCTGTCCAATATTTTAGAGGTTTGTATTTCGCCGATTGACGGCAGTAGTAGGTAAGCGAATTTGCGGACTTGCAGTCCGGGCATTTTTGTGGATGTCCGCCAAAAACTCTTCGGCATTTCTTGCAGTGACTAAAGCTTCTTGTGTAAGCGAACGCGCCTATATTCTTTGAGAGGCAGATCCTCCTAGTCATCTTGAGAAGGTTTTCTGGATCTTGCTCCGGCTCCTCAAGTTCAATCAGTGAAAGATGCCCATCTAAGGTCAGTGGATGCAACTCGCTCTCTATCTTCAAACGATCCCTAAGTGAAACCTTGGCCTCTAATGGTATCACAACGAGGTCCGTGTAGTACGGCGACTCCTTTGTTCCCTGCGCGGTAACAATTTCCCAACCGTACCTTTCTACATCCAAACCTGCAAGCCTTTGGGCTGCCTCGCTATTGGATACCTGAGAGACTCCTATTCGAAGGCCAAACATTTGTGATAATTTTTTTGCACGTAGAGACAGGTTTTTGATGACATCTACGGCAAAATCTGCGCTTTTTCTGGAACCGTAGACGAAATCACCGGTGTGGATTCGAACGGCCTCGTTTAGTCCGATGAAGCCTACGAGGTTAGACGCGCTTTTCAGTCTAAGATAGGGTTTCCTTGCGATATGCTGAAATAGGTGTGGCAACAGTGATCGACGCCTGCGATCTTCCATCGCGCGGTTTTTTAGTTGTAGTGCTTCGGCTGCCTTTTTCGTGCAATCTCCGAGAGATTCAAAGAGTTTATTGTCGTTTCCCTGAGCCGTGTATGCGAGTCTTGGCAGATTGATCGCCACGGTGTCTAAGTTTCCTGTTCGCAGAGTGTCGATTTCCCAGTCTTTAGTCCAGCTCGGTGCCAGTCTAGTTCCAGTAGCGAAGTACAGCGCATCTTTTTGCCATTGTGGGACTAAATTTGCAAAAAACGGCTTCCCAGTCTTTGCACTGAGGTCATGTACCTTTAATAAGAGGTTTTCCGGCTCTCTACTTTTTAGAGTTTCGCGTCTGATGTTAAAGATTAAATTCGGAGTGAAAAAGCATTCGCGGGTGCTTTCTTCGACGAATATGTCTAATAGGGAGTCTAAGATCTTCTGCGACTCGCTGAAGTAGTCTCCGTAAGAGCCGGCTGGCTTGCCGTTCGGACCGAAGGCTGTGGCTTCCTCAAGATTCTGAGGAATCGATGGATCTACACCGATTGTTATCTCAGTTGGCCAACCTTTGCTCGATGGCGCTGTATTTAAGCTGAGAATGAAATGGCTGAGTGTCCTCTTTACGTCGTCCTTTGTCAGGTCTCTTACGAATGGGGCTAGAAATATATTAAAGTAATTGAGGGCTTGTTCTCCAGCCAGCTCTGTGCCTGATGTTTCAATCAAGCTGTAAGTTAGTGAGACTGCAGCCTCAAATGTTGTTGGAGGATCGATAGTTACTTCAGATCCGCGTTGGATTGACCCATATCCTTTTTGAAAGAATGGTCTTAGGTCGTGCTGAAACTCATAGGGTTTTAGTATCCAGTAGCTGATGTTATTTATATGTATCATTCCTGAAAGATGCGCATCTGTTATACTTCTCGGGAGAACGTTGAGAAGTGTATATTCTTTTAGTACACTCTCGCCTGCCGCCTTGTTTATTGATTCGACATTTTGATGGGAGTTGTCTGTGGCATTTATGAGCTGAGTCATATCGTATACAGGTAGTCCGAGTCGCACTAGCTTATCTCTGTACTCATGAAAACCTTTCTCGATCAGGGCCATGTTGACGAATTCTCTTATAAGTGACGACGTGAGGTACGCCACGTTTAACTTGAGTAGCCTAGCCTCGGCTTCTTCAGCAATTGTGTTGGCAAGTTTTGCTGGCATTCCTGCCTCTTCGATCAACACTTTAGCTATCTTGTTTCTGTCAAACTCCTCCATCGCTAGCTTTGAGGTTCGAACAAATAGTTCTTCCCCACTTTTTGTTGCGTACTCTTCTAAACTACTTGCGAAGTCAAGCAGCCTCTCGCCGAGGGAAGTAAGCTTGTACTTTTTTATTTTTTCATCCTTGGCTATCAGAGATGTCCGACACATTTTTCTCAGATGGTACGCGAATTTACCAGCATCTCGGGTCGGATCCAATTCTGTTTTAGTCATGATTTCGCTATAGCCAAGCTGTCCATAAGCATTCAGAAGCCTTAAGATTCGAAGCCTGAGAGGATCTGCTGCGGCGCCGAGAATATCATAGCTGCTTTTATGAGACAGAGGGGTGCCTCCTGTCGTTGAGCGTTCAAATATACTAGTATTGATCTAGTCATAAAGTATAGCATTTGTTCTTTTTAATTCAAACCCGTTTAATCTTTCAAACTTCTCTTTTAAGAAGAAGCTGTTAAAAACCCTTAGAGAAGAATTTGTTCAATTGAATCCAAACAAAAGTTCTGACAATGATAATTTCTATCTGAATATGAACGCGTCCCTCCCGCCTTTTGAAAGAGTTTCTGAATTCAACTTGGACAAATGATCTTGCTGAATTATTTGATCCACATACAACAATTGCTTAATTCCGCCGAATACCTTTAAATAGTCTAGAGACAGATTCTTAGCACTGGAGATTTGAAATGATCCCTTCTAGAAAAAGCTTGATGCTCTTTGTTCTTCTGCTTCTCACTACAACTCTGCTATCTCAGCATATGGCGACCACTGTCAGTGCAGCTGGTTCGCTTAGCCAAGAGAAGAAGATGGAACTCCCCTACGACTACATTGCTGGTACTGACGTCTGTGCCGGGGACATTGACGGGGACGACGTCGTGGAGATCGTATCTGTAGGATACGGGGCGGCAGGGGCCGGACCGGTTCAGGGTTCGTTGGGGATCGGCACATGGGACGGCGCGAACACCGTGGTCGAGAAAGGCCTGGCATTCCAGGTAGACAGTACAGACACGTATGCTTACGCAGTTGACGTAGGCGACCTAGACGGCGACGACCTGCTGGAGATCATCATCGCAGGGACGTGCTCTGATGGCACGCATTGGAATTCTTGGGTGCGGGTCTATCGCTGGACCGGGACCACGCTGACTCTGCTGGACACCGAGACATGGACTCCAGGCGAGGCATTCACAGAAGATGTCGCTGTGGGCGACCTAGACGACGACGGCACTCCCGAGATAGTCACGTGCGGTATGGTGTATGACGGGACGGCGACGCAGTGTCAGCTCCGCGTCTGGAGCTGGGGGGCAGGGCTACACCTCGAGGCCAGCGAAGAATGGGATCCCAGCAGTTGGTCAGAATGCTATGGAGTTGCTTTAGGAGAGCTGGACGGAGAAGCGAGGATAGCCACAGCCAGCGTCTTCTGGGATGAAGTCGAGGGCAAGAGCTGGGGCAAGGTAGGAGTCTGGTCGTACGGGTCCGATCTGACACTTGAGGACAGCGAAGAATGGGACTCCGTGGGCGACACTTGGGCACGGGGTGTCTTCATCGACGACAACAAGATCTACACAGCAGGAATTTCCAATGACGGCACTCGTGATAGGGGGCAGCTCCGCGTCTGGAGCTCCTCTCTGGCCGTCGAAGACAGCGAGGAGTGGCACACCGTAAGCCACACCAGTGCGAGAAGCGTTTTCGTAGCCGATGTCAACGGGGATGGCGAAAAGGAAGTTGTGAACGGCGGCTATGCTTATGACGGCACAAGAGATAAAGCGCAGCTCAGGGTCTGGAGCCAATCCTCACCCCTAACCCTCAAGGACAGCGAAGAATGGTATGACACGAGCTGGACAGAGATACGAGCAGTTTTCGTAGGAGATGTGGATCAGGACGGCGTCAACGAGATACTAACCGAAGGAGACGCCAACAATTATAAGATAATACAGCTGATCGTCTGGTCCTATCCAGACAACACGGATCCAACGATCACGGGACTGACTCCAGCCGCCGGATCGACCGCAAACACGGGTAGGCCAGCGATCGGAGCGGGCTTCAGCGACGACTACTCCGGCATAAATGTGAGCAGTGTCTCGATAAAGGTCGGTGGCACAGACGTGACCGCCAGCGCCACGGTGACCGCGACAGGCGTAACCTACACGCCGCCATCCGACCTCGCAGACGGAGACTACACTGCCATCGTGAAGGTCAGTGACAGGTCGGGGAACGAGGCCACAGCCACCTGGACATTCAAGGTTAAGATCCTCCTCTTCGGCCTAGAACCGATGATCTTCTACGCACTCGTAATCGGCCTAATAGTGGTCGTCGTCATCATAGTTGTCCTATTTGCTATGCGAGGCAGGAAGCCTAGCGCACCACCAGCCCCTGCATACGCACCGCCACCAGCCCCACCTGCACCAGCTGCTCCTCCAACCGCGTACTGTCCGGACTGCGGAACACCAATAACACCCGGAACAACATTCTGCCCCAAATGCGGCAGAAGACTCCAATGATCCCCTCCTCTTTTTTTGAAACACGTTTCAAGGCGTATGACCTCAAAGGGCACCGAATCGTTTCTAACGTTTTTCTAAGCTTTTATCTCAGTGCTTTGCTTTATGCACTCTCTGTGTCTCCTTATCACATCGTCTAGTTTTTTCTTTAGATTCTCCTTAGGCATGAAACCTACCGACCCTTCAACGGGTCTTCCTTCGCAGAAGAACAGCAAAGTCGGTGTGCTCATAACCCCGTAGTCGATGGCTATCTTCTGATTGTCTGGACTCTCTAAAATGTTCAACTTGGCGAATCTGACTCTCCATTTGTATTCTTCAGCAACCCCGTCGAATATCGGGTTAAGCCTAATGCACCAGGGACAGCGATCATGCCAGAAGTCCACAACCGTCAATACGTCGGACTGTAGAACTTCCTTCTCCCAACTACTAGCCTTGACCTCCAAAACGCTTCCCATAACTATCACGCCCCAAAATATTGAAACATGTTACTCGAGAATAACAATCGATATTCAAAATATGTTTATCGAACCTTAAGGGGTAAATTTCCTTCTCAATACTTTGAAAAGTTTTGCTTCTTCTTCAGTTGTGGGCATACTATGAACCTCAACTTGACGTGATGCCATACAGTTTCGCGGAGTCAACCGGTTAGGCAGAGTTAGAGTGGTTTTATGTCTATAAGTTCAAATCTATAGAGAGTTTCATAACCCCCTGTTGCCTTTAAAAAACTCAGCATCTTTTGGTGTCTTTCGCTTATTTTAGATATCATCTCAAAACTCTTCTCTATTTCCTTGGTTAATTTAGCTGTGTAAACCTTGAACGTTGCCAGATATTTCCCACCAACTTTGATGGATTCTATCGAAAGGTGTTCAGAAACATCAAGAGGAATTGGGACATTGAATTCGAGGTCAACGGCCCTTATCTTATGTTCTTCTTCAATTATCCTTTCAACTAAGACGGGTCTTGTTTCAGTTCGCGAGTATTCCCATTTAAGCTCCCTTAGTGTCAACTATTTCACAATGCGCTATTCTATTTTTCATTATATATTAATTTCTGTTTGATTATTTTGTGTCTTACTAATTGATGAGCGTCGAGAAGTCAAACGAAGAAAATTAAACCTTTAAGGTTCAATAAACATATCTAGAGGTTATTTGACAGTTTCAAACCTGACAACCGCTCCCTCATCAGTCTCTTCTATTTCTGTGATCTCAGTCTTCAATCCGACCTCTTGAAGCAGGATCTTATAGTCATCGAAGTAATCATAGAACCCACAAGTAGAACAGAAAGATCCTGTGAACCTTATCTTGAACGATTGTTTGTCAAGGGAAACTAATCTCGCTTCTGCTTCTGGTACCCTATACTTGTTGAATTCTCTGATGGCTTCTGCAATTCTTTCTTTTGTAGATGGACTCATCTCCTTTCTTGGATATGGCATTTGAAGTTTTCCTTCATAAACCTATGCATTTTTAACAGTGAGTTCTAATCTGTCTGGGTATGAAGTTCGAGTTTTTGGACATAACTCCGGCGGACGTATGCTTCCTGGCTTATGGTGAAAGCTTGAACAAGTTATTTGAAAATTCTGCCCTAGCTATGTTCAGCGTCATGATAAACACCGAACAAGTCAAACCAGAGGTCAAGAGGGCCGTGGAAGTCAATGGAGAGGGCCTTCAATCCCTAATGTTCAACTGGCTGAACGAACTTCTATTCTATTATGGAGCCGAAAATCTTGCTTTTTCCAAATTTGAAGTTAGAATCGATGAAAAAAATTTTCACCTCCGGGCAGACTGTTTTGGGGAGGAAATAGATCCGGAAAAACATGAATTAAGAACCGAAGTAAAGGCTTGTACATATCATCGGCTTGAGGTTGAGAAAGTCAAAGATGGGTGGAAAGCTCAGGTAATCCTAGACATATAAAAAGGCTCTAACAAGGATTGCGAGCGCGACGTATCAAATATTAAACTGAAGCCAAAGAATTGAAAAAACAGAGACTGACCAAAATTATTAACCCTTAACTACTCCTAAAGGAACTAATCTTGCCACCCGATTGCTTATCCCCGCCTCTTCTGTTACCCTTGCAACTTCATCGATATCCTTGTAAGCCTCTGATGCTTCTTCAGACATGACTTTCCAGCTCGCAGGTCTAGACAATATTCCTTTCTGAGCCATTCTTCGAGCTACTTCTTCACCTCTGAATTCCTTCAACATTTTCTTCCTCGACCTAGTTCTACCGGCCCCGTGAGCAGTAGAATAGAAAGTCTCTCTCGCGGTCTCAGTTCCAACCAAGACATAACTTGCAGTCGCCATCGCGCCAGGTATGATCACAGGTTGTCCCACTTTATACTCCTTCGGTAAGTCCGGGTGTCCTGGTGGAAAGGCTCTTGTTGCGCCTTTCCTATGAACGTAAACCTTTACCTTCTTACCATCTATTTCATATTCTTCGATCTTTGCAATGTTGTGTGCAACTCCATAAACCAATTCTAAACCAACGTCATCTTCGCTAAGCTCCAAGACCTCCTCAATGGATTCCCTCACCCAATGCATGATCATCTGTCTGTTGCAGAAACCGAAGTTGGCAGCACAAGACATGGCTTGGAAATAGTATTCGCATTCCTTTGTTCCAGCTGGAGCGTAAATCAGTTCGCGGTCAGGAAGCTTCTTAATCTCGTATCCAAAAGCCTGGTTCAAAATCCTCAAGTAGTCTGTGCAAACTTGATGGCCAAGTCCTCTCGATCCTGTATGAATCATCACCGTTGCTTGGCCTTCTCTCTCTATTCCGAAAACCTTGGCTACTTCTGGCAAATAGATCTTGTCAACCCGTTGAATCTCAAGGAAATGATTTCCAGCGCCCAAACTTCCCAACTGAGGGGCTCCTCTCTCTTTAGCTTTGACAGAAACTTTTTCTGGATTTGCTTCTTTCATACAGCCTCTTTCCTCCAGATGTTCTAAGTCTTCTTTTTTACCGTATCCATTTTCCACGGCCCAACCCGCGCCTTTAGCCAAGACTTCGTCCAGCTGGGAAAGAGTCAATCTGACTTTCCCTGCTCTTCCCACTCCTGAAGGAACGTTGTGAAAAATGGATTCGAGCAAATCTCTCAATTTCGGTCTGACCTGTTCCGCCGTCAAGTTTGTTCTTAGAAGACTTACGCCACAATTGATGTCGAAGCCGATTCCCCCGGGTGACAGCCCTCCTTCTTCGTAGTCTAATGCTGCTACTCCGCCGATTGGGAATCCATAGCCGAAATGCATATCCGGCAGTGCCACACTGTGCTTGTAGATTCCTGGCAAGAATGCTACGTTTGCTATT
>Ga0315308_1001596_pt1 | contig 12974 bp, 10 predicted proteins | sample TDP3_MG_FD_203078 | JGI IMG/M metagenome (GOLD analysis project Ga0315308, IMG submission 203078) | Freshwater sediment microbial communities from Lake Towuti, South Sulawesi, Indonesia - TDP3 | ecosystem: Environmental > Aquatic > Freshwater > Lake > Sediment | place: Indonesia: South Sulawesi... | reverse complement strand
GGTTATTCCCTGCTGCATCATCAAACCACCAATACCAGCTGACAGTCTGTCCTCTTGTGGCGGTTATTGTTTTTTCAACCTTTACCGGAGTGTTGTTTTCCCAAGTATATGCAGGATCACTCGTCCAAGCAGTTCCATCATAGAAGTTAAATATATAATGACCAGGAGCGGTTTCATCAGTTAGAGTTATGTTAAAGTAAACTTTCTCCCCTGTTTTTGTTTGGTTTGTTATTGCATTAGTTGTCATATTGGACCAAGTTGGTGGTATTTTATCATACTGTTCTTCTGTTCCTATCGAATAGGTCGGCTCTGGTAATGTGTAGCTTGATGCCCTTACCAAATCAACATAAATCGTGATTGCTGGCGTCCCATAGTTTTGGGAACCAAAACCAAGCCTCAAATCCGCTGTTGGAATCTGTGTTGTATGCGTGGTCAACAAGTTATCATTCTTGTAGAATTTTATATGGGTTGAGTTCCAAGTCATCGAATAATTCCCCTCAACAGCCCAATTAACGGTTGCACCCAGACCCATTAATAAGTCGCTGGTCACGTAGGACTGCGTCATGTTCTTTTCCACTACGTCCTTGTGATAAAGGAATCGGAAGAGACTCCCACCATCTAAATTTTCTATTGCTCCCCAATAGAAAGCATGGGAAGCACCATAGCTATATACAACCCTTAAGCCTTCAAAATAAAACTTTGCCCCAGTTGAAATGACCTTGTGAGTTGTTATATAATGAGTGTACTGTGCATTGGGGTATTCAAAGACTAACTCTCCCCCAGAGGTATAGGCGTTGTTGGTTCCCTCGTTGTATTCATACCATAGACCAGTGGAGTTGAAGGTCGTGTCAAAATTATCGAATATGGGAAATGTATTAGTCCCATTGCTTGCTGAACTAATTACTGTAGTATTTTTATAATAAACATAAATTGTTGAAGTTCCAGTTGGTATATTCAGAATTTTGACCCAGAAGTAAGCCCAACTTGAATCAACTTTGCTCTCCATCCAGTAACTCAATTCAGCATTTTCAGAACCATTAACAAATCTTATGTCAGAAAAATCGCTAACCATATCACTGTCATAAGTTAAGTTGATAGCGACTTGATAATTTGTTAGAATGGTTGAACCGCTATTCGTTATATTTATTCCAGCTTTTCTTTGCCAAGTGCTGTTCCACCAAGATGAGTGAGTTAAATCAACGTATTCATTGCCGTTGATATCCAGCCACAATATGCCCTGAGAACCCCAACCATCTTTTGTTTTTACTATTGGATGGTCGAATTCCAATTTAAATTTCAACGTATCTTTTGACTGGCCTGCTTTCTGTATTGGTATTTGTTCCCACTTATGTTTCATTTCTCCTTTCAAGTCGTCCTCTGCTTTGCTGACCAAACTTTTGTAGACCCAATCATCCTTATATCTTGTTTCCTCATGGCTTCCCACTTGGCAGCTATAACTGTATTCGCACGTCAAATCCGTGGAATTTTTTTCTATGTAAACCTCTCCTGAAGGACATTCTGTTGTGTTGCTATTGCTGTAATAATGATAACCAGAACAATTACCGTAATCTGGGACTGTTACGCTGTAAGGCACGGTTGACCATATAGCAAATCTGACATTACTAACTTTTGCTGTATCGAAGTCTGTGGAATTCAAAATCGTTTTCAAATCCAAGTTGTCCGAACTGTCCTGAAGATTCTGGATCGTTATGTAAAGAATTTTGTGGGTCATCCCGGAGTCGTCTATGTCCAAAATCACGTTGAATTTTTCGGTTTGCAGTGCTTGTGTTAGTTGTATTGCCAAAAATAAAAATGCAAAGACGGCAACAATGAGAAATGGCGAAGTTGTTTTTCCCATTAATTGAGTATTAAAATATGGTATATATTAGTTTTTCGGGAGTTTTCGGATCAGTGGATCGAACTACACGAAATAGGAACTGCATGGATTTTATTTAGCTACCTCCTGCGCAAGATGTTCACGTATTTCTTTCCCTCGGAGATTATCTCTGATATCTCTTCGTCGCTGAACGGCAGCAGCTTCTCCTTCCCGACGACCGGACCAAGGTTCCTGAAATTCTGCAGATAGTACGCGTTCGCGCCCTGGATGGACTTGCAGATTTCTACCACGTCCTTCGCTGAGTGCAGATTCTTCACAAGGGTCGTCCTGAACTCGTAGTCGACTTTCGAATCAAGGAGCAGCCTTATCGATTGTTTTATGTCCTCGAACATCTTCTTGCTCAGCACGCCGCCGACCATCTGGTTGTATTTTTCAAAATCGAGCCTCGTCTTTATGTCCATCGCGATGTAGTCGACGAGGTGGTTCTTAATCAAGAGCTCGAGCATTGAGGGGTTTGTCCCGTTCGTTTCAAGCCCGGCGAGAAATCCCCTGGACCTGATCCTCTGTAAAAATCTCGGAAGGTCCTCGTACACGGTCGGCTCCCCGCCTGTCACGATGACCGCGTCTATGAGCTTTTTGTTCTTGTCCAGGTAGGAGAAGACTTCGTTTTCCGGAATCTCCTTCGTCTCCTTTATTTTTTCAGGAAGCACGAGCTGCGGGACGTAGCAGAACCTGCACCTGAAGTTGCACCCGGTCGTGAAAACTATCGAGGAGATCTTGCCGGGATAGTCCAACAGGCTCAGTTTTTCAAAACCGCCTATTTTCAACTCCACCACTAAATAGTATTTATCTTGGAAGTGCTTTATCAAAAGTTTTTCTCTGCCTGAACTCAGCCTGCTTGCCCGGGTTCCACTGGTCGACCGGCCTCAGGTAACCAACAACCCTGGAGTAGACCTCGCATGACTTGCCGCACCTTGGGCAGCTGAAGTGCTCTCCTGACATGTAGCCGTGGTCGGGGCAGATGCTGAAGGTCGGTGTGAGCGTGAAATAGGGCAGCTTGAAATTCTCGCATATCTTCTTCACGAAGGTCGCGACAGAATCGACCGGCGGGTTGCTCTCGCCGAGCCAGACATGAAACACTGTTCCGCCTGTGTATTTTGTTTGGAACGAGTCCTGCAGCCTCAATGCTTCCCACAAATCGTTCGTGAAATAGACCGGAAGATTCGTGGAGTTGGTGTAGTACGGCTCTGCTCCTCCCTTCACCTCCTCCTCGTTCGCAGTGATGATGTTCGGGTACTTCTTCTTGTCAATCTTCGCTAGGGAATACGATGTTGACTCAGCGGGCGTCGCCTCCAGGTTGTAGATGTTGCCCGTCTCCTCCTGGAAATCTTGCAGCTTCCTCCTCATGAAGTCCAGCACTCTCTCCGTGAACTGCTGCCCCTCCTTCTCTCCTATATTGCATTTCAGGAAGTTCAGGCACGCCTCGTTCATCCCGATAAGACCAATCGTCGAGAAGTGGTTCTTCCAGTTCTTGCCAAATCCTTCCTTGATTTTTCTCAAATAAAATTTAGAATAAGGATACAATCCTTTTTCAGTGTATCTCTCCAGCCAAGTCCTCTTTATCTCCAATGCGTTCTTCGCTATGACCATGATGTCGCTCAGCCTTTCAAAAAACTCGTTCTCATCCTTTGATAGGTAGCCTATGCGCGGCATGTTGATGGTAACAACGCCTATTGCGCCTGTCAGCGGGTTTGCACCAAACAGTCCGCCGCCTCTGCTCTTGAGCTCACGCATGCTCAGCCTGAGATGGCAGCACATGCTCCTGACATCCTCAGGCCTCATGTCCGAGTTCACGAAATTAGCAAAATAAGGAATGCCATATTTCGCAGCGGTCTGCAAAACCTTTTTCGAAACATCGCTGTCCCACTCGAATTCCTTCGTTATGTTGATTGTCGGTATTGGAAAGGTGAAGACCCTTCCCAGAGCATCCCCCTCAATCATGACCTCGGCGAGAGCCTGGTTGAACATGTCCATCTCTTTCTGGAAATCCGCATAAGTTTCGTTCAGGGCCTTTCCGCCGACTATCACTGGCTCGTTCTCCATGAACTTCGGAATTTTCAAATCAAGTGTAACATTCGTGAAAGGTGTGTTGCCGGTTATAAAAACTTGCCCATTTCTCTTAGCGATGACGGTCTCGTTCTCTGTGTTGACACTCCAGATTATGCCTTTGTAATTAACTTTTTTAATCGATTGAATGTAGTCATGCTTGCTTTCTGTCAGTGTCAAGATGTATTGAGTTTTCTTTGAATTGCCTTTCGGTTTTCTTTTTCTGACAACAAAATTAAAACCTGCCAAGACCGCCAAAGCTTCCAAGCCTTCTAAAAATTTTTCGTCGGTTGTGGTAATCCTTTTCCTGTATTTTTCTTTCCATCCATCCCCTTTTACATAAGTTTCCAGGAAAAGGCGGGCCTGCCTTTTGCTCAAATCGAAGAGGAATGGAGGAAACGCCTTGCCCCTCATTCTCAAGAGATTATGCACAATCTTGCTCGAAGAAGGATTAAGCCTTATGTGATTACAGCTCCCCCATCCGGATTGCAATCGCATATCGAAGCCTAAATTCAATCCTTCGAGAACTCCGATTATTTCATTGTAATTTTCTGGGTGGGCACTTTGTGATTGATAAATACTTACCCTGTAACTCCCTTCATTTTCTATGCTGCCCTCTGAAAGCACCCATGCTATCAGTTTCAGCTGGTTGTCTGTCATATCTAAATCTTGATTTTCATTTTCACCGACAACCGGCATTGGAATCGGCGATTTAAATTCCAGAACATTCTCGATTGGTTCTAGCTTGTACTCATGTGAATTAAAGATTTGTCTCACTATTCTGTGATGGGGAGAAACAAGCTGGTCCTGCGTCCTGTTGCGCAGATTGTACATCGTTCCGTTGTATTCCCTTGCAAAAATGTTCTTTACTGGTTTCTTTTCTAGTTTGTGGGAAGTTAAGCTGAAGGTGTAAATCACGTCACCCTTCTTCACTTCATCGTAAGATTTCCATCCACTGGGAGTCAAAATTTCCGTGTCTTCTGAGAGACATTGAAAACCGACCCTGGTCGGAACATTCATATTGAAGATGAATTCCTGCAAAGCCTGCTTGACCAATCCGTAATCCAAATTGTCAGCCCGTATGAAAGGCGCGAGATACGTGTCGAAACTTGAAAACGCTTGGGCGCCGGCTGCTTCACCCTGCAACGTGAAGAGAAAGTTCACGACCTGCCCGAGCGCAACCCTGAAGTGCTTTGCAGGATTCGAGGATATCTTGCCCCTGACTCCCTTGAATCCCGCCAGAAGCAGATCCTGCAAGTCCCATCCGACGCAGTAAGCTCCAAGGATACCGAGGTTGTGTATGTGATAGTCGCCGTTGAGGTGCGCAGTCCTTATCTCCGGCCTTGACTTGTTATAGATCCTGTGCAGCCAGTACTGCGAGATCACCTGGGTGGAAATGTGGAAGTTCAGCGCCTGCAACGAATAGGTTGTGTTCGCGTTCTCCTTCACGAGCCAGCTCGTCTCCTCCAAGTAGCTGTCGACGAAATCCCTTATCTGGGAGTGTAAAGCCCTGTAAAGGATGTACGCTTTGGCTGTCTTGTAATGCCCGTTCTCGACCAAAACTTTTTCTACCAGATCCTGAGCCTGCTCCACTGAAGGAATTTCTCCGGGCTTGATTTGTTTTTTGAGAAGTTCGACGACCTTATCTGCAAGTCTTGCTGACAATTCCCTGTCCGTCCCCCCGACAGACTTCGCCGCCTTCCAGATCGCCTCGGTGATTTTGTTCTTGTCAAAATCGACAATCCTTCCGTCTCGCTTCCTGATTTTAGAAATCGTTATCTCGCTCTCAGCCATTTCATCGCCAAAAAAACAATTGAATAAAGAAATGGGGTGGTATTTAAATATATTTTTCTCTTGTCCAATTTATATACTGAAAATACATTTTCCTTTAAGTGGGTTGAAAAAATATGGATGCTTACTCGCTTTCTGTCCTGTTTTTCCTCGGAATTTTATTCGCGCTCATCTACAGGGACAGAAAAAACATAGAGGTCCAGTACTTTTTGCTGATAAGAAGAACTAAAATCGGCATAAAGATTTTGAACAAGCTGTCAAGACCGAGAATTTTTTGGAAGATTATCGGGACTGTCGGCATTTTCATCGCATTCTTTTTGATGTACGACGGGACTGTTTCTCTGATCAAATACGGGGAGATGGTGATGAAAGGCGCGGTCACTGTGCCTGGGCTGAGTTTTGTCTTTCCGTCCGCAAAGCCGCAGGTTGAGGCTGGCCCGGGCTACGTGCTCATACCGTTTTGGTTTTGGCTCGCCGTGATAGCATCCGTCATCATCCCGCACGAGGCATTTCACGGGATAATGAGCAGGGTCGAGAACGTACGGGTGAAGTCGACCGGCCTCCTGCTCCTGCTGGTCCTGCCAGGAGCCTTTGTAGAGCCCGACGAGAAGCAGCTGAAAAAGGCGAAACTCGTGAGCAGGCTCAGGGTGTTCGCGGCTGGCAGCCTGGCAAATTTCTTGGTCTACATAATTTTGTTCAATGCCGTATCGTTCGTCATCTGGCCGTATTTCATCCCCGGAGGCATCATCGTCCAGGAGGTGAACGCAACTGGCCCGGCTGACAACGCCGGACTCAAGGCTGGGATGCTGATAACCGAAGTGAACGGGGCTCCTGTGAAGCTTAGCTACAAGGAGTTCCTCAGTGGCGCGGGCTATCTTTCTGGCGAGATGAAGGAGTTGGAGCCGGGTGATGAAATTTCCGTGGTTGCGAACAGCACGCGCTTCGATGTCAAACTCGGGTCCAATCCCGAGAACAAAACGCTCCCCTACCTTGGCATAGTGAGTGTCCCTGTGACAAGGGGTGATGCCAATGCCGCCGGTCTCCTCTTCCAGTCGCTCACGTGGATGTGGATCATAAATTACGCCATCTGTGTTTTCAACATCATGCCGATATTCCCGTTGGACGGGGGCCAGCTCGTCCATGCAATCGCGGAAAAAATAAGCAGGAAACACGCGAAGAGAATAACTTATGCGGTAAGCTTTTTCATCCTGCTCATCCTGCTGTTCAACTTTTTTGCGCCGTTTCTTTTGCAGGCAGTATCTCCGTCTTCCTGACCTCAAAATTCCTGATAGGGTAGATTCTCCTCGCCGCTGACAGAACCCTCGTCTTCATCTCGTCTGAAAGGATTTTCTCGATGACGTCATCCAGCGTGGCGCTCTCCACTTCCTTTTTCAACGTCTCCTTTATGCAGTTGCTCATCTTCGTTTGGATGCTGCTCTTCGCCCTTCTCGAGATGACTGCAATCCCCTTGACCCTCAGCTTGAGATTGTCCTTCGTGTTCAAGTCCTGGACTGTGTCAATCCTCCTGACTCTCCTGACGACCATTCTTGAAACATAATCCTGCATGCACTGCGAGCCGTGGAATTCCGTGAACGCTTTCTTTCCCTCCACCCTGCTGATCTTGAATGAGATTTTCATGTAATACTTGTTCATGTTGCCGGCAAGCTCCAGGATGCTGAGGTAGACCTTCCTGCCTACAAGCGATTCCGGGCTGTCTGCCAACGCTTTGCCTATCTCCTTCTCGCCAAACATCTTTGGCGATATCATCGTGTACCATTCTTTTGTCTTAGCCTTTTTCTTTACCAAGTATTTCACCTAATCTGCCATCAATGATATTAACAAAATCATTTTGCAAGTTTTTATTTATTAACCCCCCTGCCGCATGCCTGTGTCCGCCTGCCTCCCCGTTCAATATCTTGGCAGCATAAAGGAGGATTTCCCTGAGATTTATTTCCTTGAGATGCCTGGATGCCCTGACTGAGATTTTCACACAACCCTCGTCAGTGTCCGCAAGGCCGAACAGCGGCTTGTTCATGTCAAAGATGTTGGAGTTCAGAGCAACTGATGTCACAGTGCCTATCAGCGTATCTGCAACCCTGCTGCCTGCGATGATGAAGTTTGCGTTCTTGGTCGACAATATCATGCTGCCGTCCTTGACCAGGCCCAGCGCATCGCTTATCTGCCTCTTGTACTCCTCCAAAATCTCCCATATTTTCCCGTATGAAAATCTGTCGCCGAGACAAAGCCTTACCCCGAGGTCTGCGTGGTTGGTCCTGCCGAACGCGTTGAGCAAAGTGGCGAACTCCCTCGCGTCCTGCAGCTCCTCAGGCCTGTCCAGGATTGTGTAGATTTCGCCGAATATGTCCGCTGCGTCCGCAGGCGAAACCTTCAACCTCTCCATGATGATTGCAGAGGCAAGCCTCTGCTGCTCCTCGACCGTCAGGTCTTTAAGCTTTTTCCACTCGTCGTTCTCCCTGGCCGGGATCCCGAGCTCGGAGAGAAACTGGATTGCCTGGGATTCAGAACCGCTGATCCCGGGTATGAACGGGTCGAAGCTGTACTCAAGCGATTTGTGAATCGGCCTGCTGTTCCTCCCGTACAGTCTTATCCCCTTCACGGTCGTGATCTTTCCCAGAGTCTCTGCTTCTTCCAGTATTTTCCTCGCCAGCCCCCTGAACTCCCACTTCTCGTCCTGCTCATCGCCGACAGCCCCGACTATGGCCAAATCTATCAGGTCTGTATTCTCGATCGAAAAACTTTTGGCAAACAGATAGCATATGACCGAGGAGGAGACCTCATCCTCCTTGAACAGCAGCGGGTTCAGATGCAGCAGGTTCATGCTGGTCGTTCTGACAGGCTCGTGATGGTCTATTACAAAAACCTGCGTCTTGTCGAAAAAATGTTTGATGATGTCCAGCTGCCCGCTCCCGAGGTCTGTCAAAAACAGAACGTCATTCTCTGTCGGGCTGATTGTATTCGCAACGCTCGCCGTGAGCTGTTTCAGAATCCTCAGCTCAAAATTTACGCCGGCTCTCAGCAGCATCTTTGAGATGATCGCCGCGGAGGTCAGGCCGTCCGCATCGAGATGGGAGACAAGCTTCACGTTCTTATGCCTAATAATTGACTTGAAGATTTTGGCCGTTCTCTCAATCTCGTCAAGAAACAAGTCATCACTTCTGCACAATCAATTTTGCCTTTTCAGCCGAGTATTCCCAGTCAGGCGGCAAAACCCCTTTCCTCGAGTAGTACTTGCCGAGCCTCCTTATCTTGGACTCGAGGTTCGCGAGGCCCTTCAGCGAATGCTTGTCAGCCCTGTTCCTGTCAAGATGAGCCCGCATGTTCACAGCCTTTCTGAGCAGGCTCATCATGTCCTCCGGCATTTCGCCGTACATCTTCCTCTGTTTCATGATTCCGCTTATCGTCTTTCCCGTTATCGTCTTCACGTTGGGTATGCCGTACTGGTCGCGCATGGCCGTCCCTATCTGGGCGGACGTCAACCTCTGTTTCGCCAGGTCCTCGACAATTTGTTCCACTTTGTCCTTCTTCAGCTTGATCCATCTTGGAAAAATCTTCACAGGCGGCTTCTTGCTGCCATGCTTCCCCTTCTTCCTGGAGTATATGCGCGCCACTAAATCATCCTCTCAATTCTCTTATGAACCAGACAAACACAAGGGCGACAGTCGAAACAAAACTGACAAAGCTTCCCAGCATGAGAAGAATCGCTGAAAATCCCTTGGGGTCGAGTATCGATAGCAAAAATCCTACAGAGAGCATGACGACGCCTGTTGCTATTCCCGCTATCGAGTAGTTCTCAGCGGTCTCGTACTTGTCTCTGCCTTTCAGCTTTCCTTTCAACGTACCTAGCCCGAGATTCAATTTCTTCCACCTTCTTTAAAACTTGTTCTGCATTCTTATATTCTTGTCTGTAACCTTTAACTATATTTTCCCAACAAAGGTTTAATATCTTAAAATGAGTTGATTTGAGGGCCTCGAACAGCAGGTTGAGGTCAACTCCCTGATCTTCAAGCCGTTTCGAGAAGAAGCCGAGGCCGAAATCGATGAAGTAGATGCGATTGTCTTTCAGTATTATGTTGGATGTTGTCAGGTCGCCGTGGATTATTCCGGCGGAGTGCAGCAGCCCGATGCATCTTCCCATCTCAGCACAGACTCTTCTCACGCTTTCTTCATCTGCCTTTCCCAGGAATTCCTTCAGCCTCTCGCCGTCGACGAATTCCATCACTATCTTGTGGCTCGCGTAATCGACATGCAAAATCTTGGGCGTTGAAACTCCGAACTTCCTGGCCTCTGTCAGCAGCCTGACCTCTTCCTTCGTCCTGATCTTCCTCAGCTTCTCATCTATCTGTTTTACTCTGTAGCCTTTTCTGATTCTTTCCTTCACGAGAACTTGCTGACCTTCAAAATCGTCCAAGTAGAGAATTGCTTCTGCACCTTGTCTGATTAGTTGCATAAAAATAAAATCAATCGTTTGTAATAAATATATCTAATATGTCCCAGACTCTTTTAATTTTAGAGCACAGAGATGGCATCTGTACTTTCTGATGTTTGTCTCATTTCTCCATTTATACAAGATTTTTTTGAAATCGTCTTTTAACAGATTGCCTATAACCAAATCTTCTGTTTTTCTTCCTTTTTCCCTCGGGATTATTACGTCTCCGTTAGGATTTATTAGAAAATAGGACCTGCATCTTTTCATCGCTGGGAGATAAAATACTTTGTCCTTTCCTAAGAGTTTGCCCACATTTTCCAAGTCTTTTTTATTCACACTGATTCTCAAATTCCTTGTTTTTTGGTGCTTCCTTCCATTGTAATCCACAATCTCATATATTTTCCAATATATCACCCTCTCTTTGAAGCGGGATAAGAACCTTTCAATTTTTTCCATCTCATTGTAGTTTTTGTTTGTCAAAACGGTAGTGATATAAACCGATAGATTACTGTTTTTTAGAATATCTTCCAGTGCTAGTTTTATATTTTTCAGGTTGTTATTTCCGCGTAAAGAATCATGAATTTTGGCTTCAGGACTTTCCAAAGGTAGCCCGATTGCGTCTACACATCTGAAAATCTCTCTTCTATATTTTTTAAAGAAGTCGGCATTTGTCGCAAGGCAGACTTTAAACCCTTTATTTTTAGCATATTCAAGCAAATAATCTATGTCATCTCTGATTAGAGGCTCCCCACCAGTTATTCCAAGGTATTTTATATTCATTACGTGCAGTAAATCTATGATTTTTTTGATTTCTTGAGTTTTAAGATTAGTTGTATCTGGGCGATAGCAGAATAGACAATTTCTGTTACAGTTGGAAGTTATCCTCCAACAAGCAGTGTCTGGATGAAGAGAGTTGGGTACTCTGTCAACGTTCCATGTTTCTTTTTTCATAAAAAACAGTTCTTCTTAAAAGATTTATTGCTAGTAATATGAAATTTATAACCTTTCTGTTCTAATTTAAGGGTCCCTGAGCCCATCCTCAGTTATCTTGAAGACGCACTCGGCTTCCATCAGATTCGGGGCATCGATCATCTTTGCAACCCTCATTCCCTCTTTCCCTCTTCTCAGGTAGAGCCTGTAGGTGCTCATGTGCGCCAGGACGTGGCCACCGACCGCTCTTGTTGGATCTCCGAAAAGGACTGACGGGTCGGCCATCACTTGGTTTGTCACGTAGACAGCAAGGTTGAATGCGTCGGCAAGCCTCTGTAGCTGGTGCAGGTGCTTGTTGAGTTTCTGCTGTCTTCCAGCCAGCTCGCCCCTTCCGACAAAATCCGCTCGGAAGTGGGAGGTCAGACTGTCGATAATTATCATCTTGATGTTGTTCTGCTCTATCATCTCAGGCGCTTTTTCTATGAGAAAAACCTGGTGCTCGCTGTTGAAGGCCCTGCTGACAAAAATATTCTTGAACACCTTTTCAGGGTCAAGCTTCAACCCCTTGGCTATCTGCGCTATTCTTTCCGGTCGGAACGTGTTCTCAGTGTCTATCCAGATTACGTTTCCGCCAAGCCCGCCCCTCTCTTTCGGCAGCTGTGCGTTGACCGCGAGCTGAAAGCCGAGCTGTGTCTTTCCAGAACCATAAGGACCATAGGCTTCTGTTATCGCCTGCGTCTCTACACCTCCTCCCAAAAGGTTGTCCAAATTCTTCGATCCGGTCGTTATCTTGACGACATTGGCTCTCCTCTGCAGAATTTTGTCCGCGGTCTCGTATCCTATCTCAAGCATCTCCCTCACAGAATTGATTATCTTTGTCGCCTGACCTTCGCCGATTTCAGCGATCGAAGCAAGCTCTGCCGGAGAAGTGACAGCGATCGTCATAGGATCGGTATAGCCAATCTCCCTCAGCTTCTGTGCAATCTTTTCCCCAACGCCCGGAATGTCCTCGAGCACGATTTCTTTTTTCTTATCCATTCACACCCAACTCTTTTGCTAATTTCTTACTCTCTTCTGATACATTTAAATCTTCAGCATCGTTCACTATAAACTCTGTCCTGTCGAATATTTTATTCTTTTTCACTCTACCGGTGAGTTGCAATTCCCTTCCCAATAGCTTTTCCTTGACCAAGTCGTATCTCTTTTCCTCTTCCACCCGTTCCAACTCCATTGCTGAAAGGCCGATAAGTTTTTCCACCCGACCCCTGAAGAAAATGGCCCGCATGTTCGATGTCCCGTCGTCTATTATCGTCGTCATCAGCAAAGCCTTGGCTGGCTCGACCTCCCCATGCTGGGAGCAGGATTGCTTTTGATCTTTCTTTATCAGAGCGCTGGAGCAGGTCGGACAGATGTCAAAAAACAACTTTCCCTTGAAGACGTAGACCACCGTGCCGACAATTTGCGCCTCTCCGGGCGCCAGGTCTTTTATAGCAGTTCTTCCCCTGCTTGGAGTTAGATATTTTGTCCTGAGATATTCCGAGTCAGGGAGGTCTTCGCATTCGACTTTGTTGATGATGCCGTATTTGCCTACGGTGACTTCCATCATTCCGTAAATCCCTTCCTTCGCCATGCCGTTGGTAACCTGAACAGAATCGCCGAGATTCAGTTCCCCGTTCTCGACAAGTTTTGCCTGGTCGTTCCAGAGCGGTATTCTGACGCAGCCTGTGTCGTCGCCTACGAAGATGTTGACGACCCTTCCCTTTGAACCGTCCTGGCGCTCGAACTGGACGGGCTGCGTGACGTTGAAAATCCTGCCGACCATGTTGACGTTTTTCATGCCAGAGACAATGTTTTTTATTTCGA
>Ga0315308_1001595_pt1 | contig 12975 bp, 10 predicted proteins | sample TDP3_MG_FD_203078 | JGI IMG/M metagenome (GOLD analysis project Ga0315308, IMG submission 203078) | Freshwater sediment microbial communities from Lake Towuti, South Sulawesi, Indonesia - TDP3 | ecosystem: Environmental > Aquatic > Freshwater > Lake > Sediment | place: Indonesia: South Sulawesi... | reverse complement strand
CACGACGGGAACGGCCTTCGTGATGTACCAGAGGGACGGCGGCAGGAGGTTCATCTTCCACTTGGGGCATGCTGCGGCAGGTCAACTCGGACCCTCTGATGTCAATGTTGGATACGTGAGGAAGGCGAAGTTCCTTCACGTGATGGGCTCGTCGCTATCTGTAAGCGAGGGCAGCAAGGAGGCGTGTTATAGGGCCGTCAGGATAGCCGAGGGGGCGAGGCTGAGGATATCCTTCGATCCGAACTTGAGGCCCGAACTCCTCGATGTGAGGGAGGTCAGGAGGATATGCAAACCGATTTTACAGAGGGCCTACATCGTCCTGCCGAGTGGCGAGGAGGCCTCGATGCTGACGGGCGAAGGGGACCACCTGAAGGCCTGCAGGCAATTGCTCCGGCTCGGCCCCAGGATAGTCGCCTTGAAGCAGGGCAAAGAAGGAAGTACGGTCATCACTGAGGGATCGGGCGAAGGAATCCATGTGCCTGGCTTCAGGGTGAGGGAAATCGATCCGACGGGGGCTGGCGACAGCTACGATGCCGCATTCGTGGTCGGATTGCTCAGGGGCTATAGCCTCAGGCGCATAGCCACATTCGCCAACGCCGTCGGGGCGCTGGCCGTCACGAGATTCGGGCCCATGGAGGGATGCCCCCCCGAGAGAGAAGTTGCCCGACTGATGAAGTCGCAGAGATCGATTTCAGGCCAACTTGTCTGATGGGCCTGCATAACCTATCGCGCGCATTTTAGGGTCTGACCATAGCCTTCATCACCCCTGCCTCCCTCCTCTCGACTATCTCGAATGCCCTCGCTATTTTTTCGAGAGGGAGGACGTGGGTGATCAATGGCTTCAACGCCACCTTGCCAGAGCTAGCCAGATCGACCGATCTCTGGAACGTAAATGGGCTCCTATACGATGTCGTTATGGTCAGTTCCTTCGCGTAGAGGGCAAAAGGCTTGACATCGAGGACGGCATCCTGTGGCGAGACGCCGAATATATTCACTCTACCCCCCTTCCTGGTGATGCCGATGGCTTGGGATATCGTCTCAGGTTTACCAACTGCCTCGATGGCGACGTCGACGCCAACATCCCCCGTCAGACCGCCGACTGCCTTCGTCAAGTCTTCGACGGATGTGTTCACGACGTGGTCCGACCCAAGGGACTTTGCCCTCTCGAGCCTATCAGCGGAGATGTCGGATACCACGACGGACCTCGCGCCGTTCATCTTCGCCAATTGCATGAGGATTAGGCCGATGGGTCCAGCCCCGATGACCGCCACGGTGTCCCCAAGCCTTATGCCCGCTTGATCGATCCCCCTCACGCAGCAGGCCAATGGCTCGATCATCGCGGCCGTTTCGAACTCCATCTTATCGGGGATCCGATAGATATTGGGAGCTGGGATCTTCACGAATTCCGCAAATGCCCCATTCGTGTCAACGCCGGTCGCCCTGAGGTTGAGGCAGAAGAAGTTCTTCTCGCTGAGCCTGCAGAAGTAGCAGCTCCCACAGGTGATGTTCGGCTCTGCGACGACGTGCCAACCCCTTTCAATCCCGCTGACGCCCTTTCCGACTTCCGCGATGACCCCAGAGAACTCATGGCCCGGGATTAGGGGAGTCGGCACGCTCCATTCCCCCCTGAAGAAATGGATGTCAGTTCCACAGATCCCCGTCGCCTTGACGTTGATCAAGACCTCCCCGTCGCCAGGGATCGGATCGGGAACGTCCTCCATCCTTATGTCACGGATCCCATGCAGTACGGCTGCCTTCATCTTGGCTCACACGTGCCCAGGGGAGATGCTCATCCTTAAGTCTTTGACCGCCTTCTTCACGTCCTTGCCGAAGATCGCCGATCCTGCAACAAGGACATCCGCGCCGGTCTTTACGGCCAGAGGGGCCGTTGTCGGATTAATGCCCCCATCGACGGCTATCAGGCCCTTGGTCCCTCTTGCTGAGAGCTCAATCCTCGCCATTCGGACCTTTGGGAGGACGCTTTTGATCAGCTTCTGCGCTGGGAATCCGGGCCTCACCGTCATGAGGAGGAGGTAGTCCACCTCGCCCATCAGCCCTTTTACGGGACTCAACGGCGTCGAGGGATTTAGGGAGATGCCTGCACTTAAACCCGATTTCTTTATGAGGCGCATGACACTCAGCGGCCTCTTGGTTGCCTCCAAGTGGAAGGCGATGATGTCGGCTCCGGCCTCCACGAAATTCCTGACCTGCCTCTCGGGTTCGACCGTCATCAGATGCACGAAGAAGGGCAGCCTACATCCCTCCCTCAAAGATCGTACAAAGCCATGACCGAAGGTTATGTTCGGCACAAAATGCCCGTCCATTACGTCGAAGTGGATCATGTCGACTCCGGCATCCTCGGCCTTCTTCACGTCCCTAGCGAGGTGGCCAAAGTCGGCTGAGAGGATCGAGGCGGCGATCTTCGCCCTCAAGGTCGACCATGGCCCCTTCCGTCGAGACCCTCGACTATGTCCGACACCCTGTCGAATTGCCCCTCTAAATTGGCATAGAGGGCCTTATAGACTGAGTAGTAGCTTCCGTAGAGCTTCACGTTCTCCGGAATGGGCGTCGTCCTCGTCGCCAGGGTGATCGCCCTCTCACAGGCATCCTCGACGCCCTCGAAGATCCCAGCTCCCACCCCGGCTATGAGCGCGGCCCCGAGGGCAGGGCCTTCGTCTACGCTCACGGTCACGAGCTCGGAATTGTAGATGTCCGCCTGGATCTGCCTCCACAGGGGGCTCCTCGCACCTCCGCCAGAAGCCCTGACCTGTCCGATCTCGATCCCCAGGGATTTGACCAATTCGAGTGAATCCCTCATCCCATATGCGACGCCCTCCATGACCGATCTGACGAGATCGCACTTCCTGTGGCGAAGGGTGAGCCCGAAGAGGACGCCCTTCGCGTTCGGATTCGGATAAGGCGTCCTCTCGCCCATCAGGTATGGGAGGAAGATCAGCCCTTCGCAACCCGGCTCTGATAGCGATGCGAGCTCATCGGCCAGAATGACGTATGGGTCCACGCCCCTCTCTTTAGCCGATGCCACCTCCTCTCCCCCTAGGGTGTCCCTGAACCACCTGAGGGAGCCGCCTGCTGAGAGCATGACCCCCATCACGTGCCATTTTCCGGGCGCTGCATGGCAGAAACTGTGAAGCCTGGCCTCGGGATCGATCAATGGCCCATCGCATGAGGCGAAGACTACGCCCGATGTGCCTATGGTACACGATACCAATCCGTCCCTGACGACCCCGTTGCCAACTGCCCCCGCAGCCTGGTCGCCTCCGCCCCCGGCGACTGGCGTCCCACGCCTCAGACCCGTCAGAGAGGCGCTTTCGCTGGAAACCTCTCCGCTCAAGAATGGCGACTCGAATGCCTCGGGCATCATGTCCCCATTTATTCCGAGCTCGGAGAGGACCTCGCCCGACCACCTCCTGTTCCTGACGTCGAATAGCACTGTGCCAGAGGCATCCGAAACCTCGGTGGCGAAGACGCCAGTCAGCCTGAACCGTATGTAGTCCTTGGGCAGGAGCACCTTCGCAATCCTCCCATAAATCTCGGGCTCGTTCTCCCTTATCCACAATATCTTGGGAGCGGTGAAGCCCGGTAGGGCGATGTTACATGTGAGTTCGAGGAATCGCCTCCTCCCGAACTTTCCCATTATCTCCTCGCACTGGGAGGCCGTCCGTTGATCGCACCACAGGATGCATGGCCTCAAGACCTCATTGTCCTTGCCCATGGCGACCGCGCCGTGCATCTGGCCCGTCAGCCCTATGGCCGAGATCTCCCTTGCCTCGACGCCATTTCCGAGCACCTCCCTCAGACAATCGACGACCGCTGCCCACCAATCTTCTGGATCCTGCTCAGCCCAATTGGGCTTGGGGGTCAGGAGGGGATATGGCCTGAAGGATCTCGCCACTATCCTCCCGAGCTCGTCGATCACAAGTACCTTTGCCCCGGTAGTGCCTACGTCGATTCCAAGCAATCGACCCATTTCTCAGCTCTCCTAGTGGCGCTGAGGGACAATCCGAGCTTTATGAGATTTACCACAAAGTTAGTTAGCGTATGCGGATGAGAGCAATGAATATAATCCCCGTTGGTGTATTCCCGCGTTTAGTTCCGTTATTGCTCGAGCAGGCGATATAGATGGGTGGTGACGATGATTCACCTAGCTCATCGGCCACGAAGGGGCCTGAGAGGCGTATTTCTTCTGAACTCGGGCAATCGCCCGAAGAGTCCGATGAAAGCAGGAAATTGGCAGAGGAACTCTCGAAGGTGAAGGCAGCCCTTTCGGAGGAGCACGACAAGGCTGAGGACTATTTGAATAAGCTGAGGTACCTGCAGGCGGATTTTGAGAACTATAGGAAGAGGGCTCAGAGGGAGATGGACGAAGTGACCATGATTGGCCAGGAGAGGATGATACTCGGGCTCTTGGGCATCTTGGATGAACTTGAGCTGGCGGTGCGGGCGGGGGATAGGACCGAGAATAAGCAAGCGCTCATGGAGGGAGTGAAGGTCACCCTTAGGAAGTTATTCGATCTCCTCCGCAACGAAGGCGTAGTGATGATAGAGGCGACTGGAAAGCCATTCGATCCGGAACTGCATGAGGTAGTATCGACGATCCCCCGGAAGGATTGCCAAAGGCCTTTAGTAGTGGAGGAGGTGAGGAAGGGCTTCACCATGAAAGGAAAGGTCATCCGGCCCAGCGTCGTAATAGTCGCAACTCCAGCGAGCCCCCTACAGGTCAGAGAGGAGAAGCCGACCCCGATGACGGTTTCCGGGGAGGCGAGGACATTGTCGATTAAAGAAAAGGAGAAGAGATCGAGTGAAAGGAAAGGCGAAGTGGAATGAGTGAGAACACAGGAGAGAAAGGAGTGGAGAAGGAGAAGGTACTCGGAATAGACTTGGGGACCACGAATTCAGCGGCGGCCATGATGGAGGCCGGGCGCCCCGTCGTCATACCGAGTGCTGAAGGTCCGACGATCGCGGGGAAGATGTTTCCATCCGTAGTGGCATTTACGAAAGATGGCACGCTGATAGTCGGGGATCCAGCAAAAAGGCAGGCCGCCACAAATCCAGAAGGGACCATCTTCGAGATAAAGAGGCGCATGGGCACCGACTTCAAGGCGAGGGTCTATGGCAAGGAGTATACCCCACAGCAGATTTCGGCATTCATACTCCAGAAGATCAAGAAGGACGCTGAGGCGTATCTCGGTAAACCAGTGAAGAAGGTCGTAATCACCGTGCCAGCCCATTTCAATGACAACCAGAGGCAGGCCACAAAGGATGCGGGCGAGATAGCGGGCCTCGAGGTCGTGAGGATCATAAACGAACCGACGGCCGCCTGCCTGGCCTATGGCCTGGACAAACTTGAGAAGGAGATGAAGATCATGGTCTTCAGTTTCGGCGGGGGAACGCATGATGTGACCCTGATGGACTTCGGAAAGGGCGTCTTCCAAGTCCTCGCCACCAGCGGGGATACCCAGACCGGTGGCGCCGACATAGACAATGCAGTGGTGCAATACCTGGTGGAAGACTTCAGGGGGAAGACGGGCATCGACGTTTCTGGGGACAAGATGGCGATGACGAGGCTGAAGGAAGCGGCCGAGAAGGCCAAGATAGAGCTCTCGACGTTGTACACCACCGACGTCGATCTGCCCTTCATCGCCTCGGATACGACCGGCCCCAAGCACCTCCACATCACACTGACGAGGACAAAGCTCGAGGAATTGGCCCTCCCGATAGTCAGGAGGGCTGAGCAGCCCATAAAGAGGGTCCTCTCCGACGCCAAGATGATGCCCTCGGATGTCGACAAGATAATCCTGATAGGCGGCCAGACGAGGATGCCACTTGTCAGGAAGGCCGTCGAGGACACGCTCGGGAAGCAGGTTGAGCGGGGGGTTGACCCGATGGAGTGCGTGGCCGTTGGGGCGGCCATACAGGGCGCCGTGCTGGCCGGGGAGGTGAAGGACCTCCTGCTCCTGGACGTCACGCCATTGTCCCTTGGGGTCGAGACGCTCGGTGGGATCTTCACGAAGATCATGGAGAGGAACACCACGATCCCCACGAGGCGTAGCCAGACGTTCTCGACCGCCTCGGACTTCCAGACGGCCGTGACGGTCCACGTGCTTCAGGGGGAGAGGCCGATGGCCGCCGATAACGTCTCGCTCGGCATGTTCAACCTCACCGGCATACCCCCCGCTCCCAGAGGCGTCCCCCAGATAGAGGTCACGTTCGACATAGATGCGAATGGCATATTGAACGTCACGGCAAAGGACCTTGGCACGGGGAAAGAGGCCAAGATAGCCATAACGGCCTCGACGAAGTTGAGCAAGGATGAGAAGGAGAGGATGGTGAGGGAGGCGGAACAATTCAGCGAGCAGGACAGGAAGAAGAAGGAGGAGGCCGATGCGAGGAACCAAGCCGACAACATAATTTACACGGCTGAAAAGACGAAGAAGGATTTGGGAGACAAGATACCGAAGGAGAAGGTGGAGAAGGTGGACAGGGCGATAGCCGAGCTGAAGGTGGCGATCGGCGGCAAGGATGTCGAGGAGATCAGGAAGAAGAGCGAAGAGGTATCCAACATCCTGCAGGAGATAGGCTCAGCGGTATATCAACAGGCCTCCCAACAACGACAGGCAGAGGCGAAGGAGGGGGAGCCCCCTCCAAAGACAGAGGGAAGGGTCGTAGACGCGGACTATAAGGTCGAGAAGGACGAGAAGGGCGAATAGATAGATAGGTAGGACCCGAACCACTACATTCAGGCGAGATGCGATGTCTTCGAAGCGCGACTACTATGAAGCCCTCGGCGTGAGCAGGGACGCTTCGAAGGAGGAGATAAAGGAAGCCTACAGGAAGCTCGCTCTCCAATATCATCCGGACAGGAATAGGGCGCCAGATGCTGAGGAGAAATTCAAGGAGATCTCGGAGGCATATGCGATATTGTCGGATGACGTCAAGCGACAGCAATACGATCAGTTCGGCCACGTCGGCATAGAGGGGAGGTACTCAGAGGAGGAGATCTTCAGGGGCGTCGACTTCGGGGACATACTCAGGGGTTTCGGATTCGGATTCGGAGTCGAGGATATCTTCGAGAGGTTCTTCGGGGGCGGGGGGCCCAGGAGGCCGCGCAGGGGGGATGATATCAGATACGACATTGAGGTGGGACTGCAAGAGGTGGTCAATGGATCGGAGAGGGAGATAGAGGTTCAACGCCTAGAGCCCTGTGAGGAATGCAGGGGAACGGGCGTGAGGGCTGGGACCGAGGCCAAGGTCTGCAATAAGTGCAATGGGACCGGGCAGATCCAACGCGTCCAGAGGTCGGGGTTCGGCCAATTCATCCAGATCGGGTCATGCGGTGTCTGTGGGGGGAGGGGGAGGACCTTTACGCCATGTAGGAATTGTAACGGGAGCGGAAACGTGAGGAGGGCCAGGAAGATCATGGTCAAGATACCGGCAGGGGTGGACGAGGGAGTGGGCCTCAGGCTCCAAGGTGAAGGGGGAAGGGGCCCGAGGGGAACTCCCCCTGGAGACCTCTACGTCGTAGTCCACCTCAGGCCCCACGAATACCTCGAGAGGAGGGGCGACGACATCTACCTGAGGATCCCGATAAACTTCTCGCAGGCCTCGCTGGGAGCGGAGATAAAGGTGCCGACATTGAAGGGGAACGAGACCCTCAGGGTGCCGCCTGGCACCCAGACCGGGACGATCTTCAGATTCAGGGGGAAGGGCATACCCAGGCTGGAGGGAAGGGGGACGGGGGACCTCCTCGTGGAAGTCGTCGTGCGGACGCCCTCGAATCTCGCCGAAGGAGCCAAACGACTGCTTCGCGAACTCAGCCAATACGTGAGAGAGGACAATGAGCCCCTGAGTAATAGGGAATGAGGGGCCGAAGGCATCCCTAGCAGAATCCAAAATTCGTCCGCATCTACGATGATATGGCCTCCCATCTGGGATTGATGGACATCCGTGCATAAAAAGTTGGGACTGGAGACCGAGACTACTGGACTGAGGTCCACCTGCCCGTAGTAGCGGATTCCAGGATCTTGTCCATGATGAGGTTCACCTTCCAACCGTCCCTGAATGATGCGCCCTCAGGGCTGATGTCCTTCTCGTTAACGATGCAGTCGATCAGGTGATGCACCTCGTGGATGAACGTATGCTCCCAACCGATTATGTGCCCATGCGGCCACCACTTATCCCAATAGGGATGCACCGCCTCTGTGACGCTGATGTCCCTGAACCCGAGCATATCCGGGGGATCGTTCCTCACGTAAAGCTCAAGTTCGTTCAATCTCTCCAAATTGAAATTGATCGTGCCTTCCGTCCCATGTATTTCGAGCCTCTGGAAATTCTTGCGCCCCGCGGCGAACCTCGATGCCTCGACGCTCCCTATGGCCCCATTCTGGAATTTTAACAATGCTATGAAGGCATCGTCCACGTCGACCTTCCCTCTCTTGGTCGCGTCCTCCGGCAGAGGCCTTTCCGTGATGAATGTCTTCGTCAGTCCCGATACATCGGTTATATCGCCCATGAGGTATCTCGCCAGGTCTAGGACGTGAGCGCCCAAGTCGCCAAGTGCGCCGGATCCGGCGATGTCCTTCCGCAGCCTCCAGACGAGCGGGAAGTTCGGATCCATTATCCATTCCTGGAGGTAGACGGCCCTGAACTGAAGCAGCTTTCCTATTGTGCCTTGCTGTATCAGCTTTTTCGCCTGGACTATCGCCGGGACGAACCTATAGTTGAATGCGACCATGTGCCTAACCTTCGCCCTCTCGGCGGCGTCCAACATCTCCTTGGCTTCATTTGCGGTCCTGGCGAGGGGCTTTTCGCAGAGCACGTTCTTCCCATGCTCGACAGCGGCTATGGCCTGATCGTGATGCTCGTCGTTCGGCGTCCCGATATCGACCAGCTGAACGTCTTTATCCTTCACCAGCTCCTTCCAATCAATATAGTATTTCTGGTACCCATATCTCCTGGCGGCCTCGGCCACCTTATCCCTCGTTCGGCCCGCGACGGCCACCAGCCTGGGCCTTGCGGGCGGGGGATAGAAGAAGATCGGCATGTCTATGTACGCGTTCGTGTGCGCTTTCCCCATGAAGGCATAGCCGATCATCCCGACGCCTATGGGCGGTGCCTCTTTAGCGGGCGCCTGGACATCGCCCATCGTCACGAATCCGACTTTCTTCTCCTTCTCCGACATCGGTCCCCCCTCCTTCACCACCACACCTTCTCGAGCGGGGCCTTTATGATGAGTGGCTTCAGGTAAGCGATGCACTTCTCGCACCCATCCTCCCTGCTCATGACCGGGTCCTCGTGCTCATAGCTCAGGACGTAATCGTATCCTACCTCGAGTAAGGCCGTCATGACCCTCTTCCAGGGCACATCACCCCAGCCGACTACCCTGAACCTGAAGCCCCTGGTCGGCCTCCGCCAAGCTCCGGTCGGTATCGATCCGGAGACCGACAGGTTCTCCTTTACAAGCTCCGCATCCTTTGCGTGTGAATGGTAGATCCTATCGCCGAACTTCTTTATGAAGGCGACCGGATCTATTTGTTGCCAGATGAGATGTGATGGGTCAAAGTTGAAACCGAACTCCTTCTTGTTGATGACCTTGATGGCCTGTTCAGCTGTCTCGATGTTGTACGCCAACTCCTGCGGATGAACCTCGTGTGCGAACTTGATGCCGTGAGCGGCGAAGGAATCCATTATGTCCCCCCACCTCTCAGCAAAGGTTTCGAATCCCTTCTCATAGATCTTCTCATAGGCTGGAGGGAAGATATACCACGACCCCCAATTCGGCGCGCCTATGAATCCGCATACGACCGGCACATCGAGTGCCGCCGCTGCCTCTGCCGCCTTCTTCATCCTCTCCGTACCGTACTTGACCTTCTCCTCAGGCGTCCCCTTGCACCACTCGTCAGTTGAGGAATCGAGTGGCCCAAGGACGAGCTGTCCCTCGAGATGATTGCTGAGAGCGGAGATGCTCATCCCGAACTTTGAAACGGTCCTCTTCAATGACGAGGCTCCGCCCTTCAGGACCTCGTCAATGTCGATGTGTTGGCTCCCCTTCCATGCAGCAAGTTCTACGGCTTCATATCCCAAGCCCGAGACGTATTTCAGCACGTCCTCAAGTGGTTTCTCATTATACAACACGCTGAGTATTCCTATCTTCATCTTCGCTTCTCCCTCGTAGGATGCCAACTGCAAAACATGTGCAGATAAGCCTTGCCATACTATATATTACGAGGCGGACGTCATGGCCGGATGGACGTTGACCGAACTTAAGGCGCGTATCTTGAACCGCCAGGAGTTATTGAGCGGTCGCTCGGCGAGTGACAGGTTGATACGGAGCATCGCGCTGCAACTCCTGGAACAGGCAGTCAGGTCCGCGGATCCGGATACGGCCATCAGGGATGCCCTAAGGGTGAAGGGCGACTATATCCGAATCGGGGGGGAAAGGATAGGATTGGGCGGGCGCGTCATCGTCATTGGCGCCGGTAAGGCATCGGGGAGGATGGCCACCGCGATCGAATCCATGATGGGCAAGAGAATAGATGGGGGGATCGTAATAGTCCCAAGGGGGACGGCGGGCAATTTCAACCTCCGGAGGATTCGGCTCATGGAGGGGGATCATCCGCAACCCAGCGATGATAGCGTTGAGGCCGCCAGGGCCGTCATCAGGACGGTGAGCGGACTGAACGAAGCGGATGTCGTGATATCGCTGATCTCAGGTGGGGGATCGGCATTGATGTGCCTCCCGAGCGAGGACATACCCCTTGAGGACAAGATCGCGACCACGAGGGCCCTATTGAGGAGCGGCGCGACGATAGTCGAATTCAATACGGTCAGAAAACACATCTCAGCTATCAAGGGAGGCATGCTCGCCAGGGCAGCGCATCCCGCAAAGGTCGTGAATCTGCTCCTATCGGACGTCCCGGGTGATCGCGAGGAGATAATCGCATCGGGCCCCATGTGCCCGGATACCTCGACCTTCGATGATGCGATGCGAGTACTCAGGCTGAGGGGCCTCTTGGGACGCATACCGGATTCCGTCGAAGGGCACATAACTAGGGGGATCAGGGGCCAAATACCCGAGACCCCGAAACCCGATGACATTGCCTTCCGCCATGTCATCACGAAGGTCGTTGCAGGCGGGAGGTTGGCCCTCAGGAGCATGGGGCAATTATGCATGAAAAGGAACTGGGGCGTTGACGTATTGACGAGTTGCATGGAGGGGGAGGCCAGGGAGGTTGGCACGGTACTCGCCTCCATTGGCATTGAGCTTAAAGGCAAGGCCGTCAAAAGGCCGATGGTCGTTTTGGCCTCCGGCGAGACCACGGTGACGATCAGGGGAGAGGGGAAGGGGGGGAGAAATCAGGAGCTGGCTTTGTCAGCGGCAATCAAGTTATGGGGGAACGAGGGCATCGCTGTGGCCTCGATGGGGACCGACGGCATAGATGGCGTTACGGACGCAGCCGGGGCTCTGGTCGATGGTCGGACGTTCGATGCCGTCATCGATTCGGGCCTCAATCCAAGGGATGCGCTGAACAGGAACGATAGTTACACGGCCCTGAGGCCGGCACGGTCGCTCATTTTCACGGGTCCGACCGGCACGAACGTTAGCGACATAATGGTCATAGTCGCAGCCCCATGATCATGGGCGACATCGCAGTTGGACATCGCCGTAGCCGGTGATGGCACCGAGGCGAGGGACGCTCTGCTCATGGATATAATGAACAGGCCTTGCAATAATATCTTCTGACCTCAGGAACCCAGCTTAGGGGTGCACCACAATTGGGACATGGAGGCGATCTGCTCAATGGGCCCGTCGCCCCTTGCCCAGAAGGCTCTGACACATCGGAGCCGTAAGGCTCAACGATATCCTGGGTAGTTACCGTTTGGCCAGATGCGATCACGTCGCCCCCTCCCAGGTCGCTGTAGGTCTCGCCAGCTGTATCCGGAGGCGGATATTGATCCAGGGCCTCCTGTGTCGGCTCTATGACGGCTATCGCATCATCGGGCTCTTCCACCTGCTCTACGGTGGTCTTTTGCAGCGGTGTGAGCTTCGGGGGTTTGACGACATCTATTGGGACCTTCTCCCTGTACAGGAGGGCCCTCCCCCCGAGCGCGCCCATCAGGCCAGTGACCAAAGCTGAGAAGCATCCGCCTGCAAGCTGGGATATCTCGACGGCCGAGACAAGTTGGGAGAGCTGGCCTGCGGGGAGATCGGCGAGGTTTGGGAGTTCTGACGAGGTGAGCAGGATCCCCAAGAAGGCTAGGAATAATGATGCCCAGCCGGAGGCGAGTGCCCCGCCCATCGTGTGTTTCGACAACAATCCACCGACCAAACCGATCAGCACTAGGGTTGCCGTGATCAAGAGGAACCAATCGCCCCCATATGATGCGAACAACGTCCTGACCGATTGGTTCTCGGGCGCCAACAGTGGCCCGATGGAGAAACCACCTGCGCTGAGCCCGAGCAGCATGCCCCATAACTTCGTGGTGATCGAGCTTGAGAGGTCTATCTGATGGCCATCTCCAAGATTGAGGGCGGTCTTGCCCAGGAGGAAATAGAGGAGCCCAAAGGAGGATGCCAAGCTCAGCAGGACAACGACTGACATCGAAAGTAAAAATCCTAGGATCCTCATTGCAAGACCGCTGGAAGGAGGAGCCATGAGCTTAAGCTTTAAGGTTTTCTAGAAGTAAGTGATCGTGTTATTGTTGGAGGGGGCCAAGGCTATTTTTGTGGCCACCAACTTACGATTTTTCTGCAGATATATGTCAAGAGCAGGAAGACTATGACTGCGATCATCAGTCCTCCCAAGATGTAGCTGGGTCGATTATCGACCAAGGCCCTGAAAATCGAGTATAGCAGGATGAGGAGGAAACTGGCTAATGCGGGCAAAAGGCCCAGCAATCGCGTGGAGGATGGGCCTCGGTGGCCTAGTGGCTTGATAGCCCCTTGAGGGGGAGAGG